>JABAHR010002082.1_pt3 | contig 21045 bp, 20 predicted proteins | sample 7062101 | NCBI WGS metagenome assembly JABAHR01 (sample SAMN14534553, study PRJNA622989) | marine sediment metagenome | biome: marine biome [ENVO:00000428]; feature: marine pelagic biome [ENVO:01000023]; material: deep marine sediment [ENVO:00002113] | place: India: Gulf of Kutch | collected... | reverse complement strand
GGGCATGCGCAGCTTCCGCATCGCCAAGGATCCCGCCTGCCGTTCCTGCGGGGACGTGCGATGACGATCCGCATCTGCCTGGTCGGCTATGGCCTTGCCGGAGAGGTCTTCCACGCGCCGCTGATCGCCGCCACCGAGGGTCTCGAACTGGCGAGCGTCATTTCCAGCGATGCCGGAAAGGTCCGCGCCGACTGGCCGGGCATGACCGTCCATGCGGAGCTGGAGCGGGCGCTCGACGACGAGACGATCTCCGCCGGGGTGCTGGCCTGCCCCGACCACCTGCACGCGCCTTTGGCCCTGCTGGCGCTGGAGCGCGGACGCCACGTGATCGTCGACAAGCCGCTGGCGCCGACCATCGAGGAAGCGCGGGAAGTGGCGGCAAAGGCGCGCGAATGCGGACGTCTGCTGACGGTCTTTCACAACCGCCGCTGGGATGCCGATTTCCTTACCTTGCAACAGTTGCTCGCCTCCGGACAGCTGGGCGAGATCACTTTCTTCGAGAGCCATTTCGACCGCTACCGGCCCGAGCCGGTGCCAAGCTGGAAGGGTCGCCGGCCCGGCGGCGTGTGGATGGACCTGGGATCGCACCTTGCAGACCAGGCGCTGGCCCTGTTTGGCCTGCCCATCGGCGTTACCGCCGACATAGCGACCCAGAAGGCAGGCGGGGAAATGCCCGATTTCGCCCATGTCGTGCTGCGTTACGAGCGGCTGCGCTGCGTGCTCAACATCACCCAGCTGGCCTGCGCGCACGACTTGCGCTTCACCGTCCACGGCACCGGCGGCAGCTGGATCAAGCATGGGCTCGACCCGCAGGAGGACCAGTCCAAGGCCGGCATGGCCCCCGACGCCCCCGACTGGGGCGTGGACCCGCTGCAAGGCCTGCTGACCACGCCGGAGGAGGCGCAGAAGGTGGCCAATCTGAAAGGCGATTACTGCGCCTTCTACGCCAGCTGGCGCGATGCGGTGGCCGGCGATGGCGCCAACCCCGTCCCCCCGCACGAGGCGCTGGCGGTCATGGCCGTTCTGGCAGCGGCACAGGAAAGCGCCCGCACCCGGCGCGAGGTCGATCCGGCGGGTTACCTTCAGGACGCCTGACGCGCCTCCACCCGATTTTCGCATTGCCAATCCGAGCCAGCCCGTGCAGTCTTGGTAGCGGGTCGTACCTGCCTTGGGGGAGGCACTATGGCTACGACCACATCCGATCCGATCGAACATGCGCTGGCAGAACCGGCCGCCGCGCCGACCAGGGGTGCGGAACGCATCGGCGCGCTCGATTTCGTGCGCGGCTGGGCGCTGTTCGGAATATTGCTGATGAACATCACCGGATTCGGCCTCTCCAACGCCTATTACAATCCGCTCAACAACGGTGGCGCGACCGGCGCGGACCTGACCGCCTGGCATGTGATCCAGGTCGGCTTCGACGGCACGCAGCGCGGCCTGTTTTCGCTCCTGTTCGGGGCCGGCATCATCCTGCTGACGCAGCGGCTGGAGGCAAAGGACCCGGTCATGTCCAGCGACATCTTCATGCGAAGAAACCTGTGGCTGATAGGTTTCGGGATGCTCAATGTCTGGGTGCTGATCTGGATGGGCGACATCCTTTATACCTATGGCATCACCGCGCTGTTCGCCTTCGGCTTTCGCAAGATGGCGCCGCGCTGGCTGATCGCCATCGGGGTGTTCTCCATGCTGGTGATCGCCGCCCACAACTACTCGGTCGTGCAGGACAACCTCGCCGCCCACGCCGAGGCGCAGGCCGCCATCGCCCTGGAGGAGAGCGGTGCGACGCTCAGCGAGGAACAGGCCGGCGCGATTGCGAACTGGCAGGCGCTGGAGACCGTGCACGCTCCGCCGCCTGCCGCGATCGAGGCCGACATCGCCGCCCACCGCGCCGGCTGGCTATCGACGCAGGAGGCCATCGCCGAATTCGCCGTGTGGCTGCAGACCACCAACCTCTATTACCATTTCGGAGACGTCTTCGGCATGATGCTGATCGGCATGGCGCTGTTCAAGCTCGGCGTGCTGACCATGGATCGCCCGCTGTGGCTCTATGGCGGCATGGTGGTTGCAGGCTATGGCGTGGGCCTGCCGGTGAACCTCTCGGAGACCAGCTGGATCATCGCCAACAACTTCAGCCTGCTGTCGTTCAACCAGGCGGATGTCACCTTCGACCTCGGGCGGCTGGCGATGACCATGGGCCATCTCGGACTGCTGTTGCTGCTCTACCGCAGCGGTCTGTTCGGCTGGCTCAGGCGCGCGGTCGCCGCGGTGGGACAGATGGCGCTGACCAACTACCTCTCGCACAGCCTGGTCTGCGCCATCATCTTCACCGGCTTCGGGCTTTACGGGGCACTCGCGCGGCATGAGCTCTACTACATCTGGGCGGCGATCTGCCTGGTGCAGCTGGTGATCAGCCCGATCTGGCTGAAGCATTACCGCTTCGGCCCGATGGAATGGGTCTGGCGCTCGCTCACCTACTGGCAGAAGCAGCCCATGCGCCGCGCCGCAATCGACTGAATGCCTGCACACGGCGCGAGGTCGATCCGGCCGACTACCTCGAGGAAGCCTGACGCGCCGGACTGGCCTCAGGATGGCCGCTCCTGTATCCCGGCGCGGGGATGAGGTGGAACGAGTGACGCGCAAGTGGTTCTTTGCGGGCATGGCCATAGCCTGTTTCGCGGTCGCCTTCTTCGGCTTCTTCCCTAATTCCTATGCGATCATCAGCGGACAGCGGGAGAACCCGCATCCAATCGTGCATGTGCACGCCGCCTTCATGGTTGCATGGCTGGCCCTGCTGATGGCCCAGTCCGTCCTAGTCGCGCTGGGCCGCCGGTCGCTGCACTTCCAGTTCGGGCTGGCAGCGCTCGTTCTGGCGCCGATCATCACCGCGCTGATGATCGCCATGGCCATCATCTACTTTCCGGGCGGCGAGCACGGTGCAGCCATCTTCATCATCCAGTGCAAGCGCATCCTGCTGTTTTCCGGCTTTGTCGCATGGGCGATGCTCGTTCGCAGGAAAAGGCCAGCGACACACAAGCGGCTGATGATCCTGGCAACCATCGTGGTGCTCGACGCCGCGATACTGCGCCTCGACTATATCCTGCCGAGCTTCGGCTGGGACAATGATCTGGCCGTCGCCAGCCTCTATCAGTTCCTGCTCGTCATCCCGCTGGCATGGCGCGATTGGGCGCTCGGCAAAACGCCGGATCGCGCCATAACCATGGGCGCGCCATTGCTGGCGGGTTTTTCCGTGATCGGCAGCGCGCTGTGGTGAGAGCTACCGCGCCGCAAGGCACCACAGCTAGAACTTCGGCAGGACCTTGCCCGTTTCCTTGCGGTAATCGCGATAGGCATCGCCATGTTCGGCCACCAGGTCGCGCTCCTCGTAATGCAGCCCGACGAAGATATAGGCGGTAAAACCGATGCTGAGGATGATCTGGGTCATGCTCATCGACGGCGTGACCCAGATGCCGATCAGCACGCCGGTCTGGATCGGGTGGCGAATGTAGCGATACATCGCCCGCTTGACGAAGGGCACCGGCGGATTGGGCTGGTTCCTGAAGTTGAGGAACACCTGCCTCAATCCGAACAGGTCGAAATGGTTGATGGCAAAGGTCGAGGCCAGCAGGAAGGCCCAGCCAAAGCCGAATATCGCCCATAGCGCATAGACCAGCGCTGGCTGTTCGACCTGCCACACCTGCCCCGGCACCTGCATCCAGTAGCCGATGAGGGCGATGCTGGTGACGCCGGAAACCAGCACATAGGTCGCCCGTTCCGCCGCATCGGGCACGATTTTGGTGATCGCGGACTTGAAGCCCGGGCGCGCCATGCCCGAATGGATCAGGCCCCACAGCGCAACCAGCAACAGGTTCCAGATGGTCGGCTGGAAGGCAAACGTGCTGTCGCCCCAGAGAAAGCCCCATGGCAGGAGCTGGGCCAGCGCAGCGATGATGGCCAGCAGCCCGGCGACGCCGATGAAATAGCACACGACGCCATACAGCAAGACAAGCAATCTACCCATGTGAGTTCCTCCCCCAGAGCGACCCGGCGGGCAGACTATCACCTGTTGCAGGGTTTCTCCAACAAAGGGGATTTACGAAGGACCGGATCGGGCGGGACTAGTCCTCGCCGAAACGCGCATGCAGATCGGGCAGGATCGCGGCGAGGTGGTTCATTTCCTCGAAGCAATGCCGCAGCAGGGCGAGCCCGAAATCATCGCCCTGCAGCTTGCGACGCACCGCCGGAATCCCCAGCAGGGCGGTAACAAGCGGGCCGGCAAGGGGCCATTCACAGGTCACGTCTCCCAGATGGAAGCGGCTGTGCATCACCGCTCCAGCGGGGCCATCCTCCACGTAATGGCATAGCTGGCCGACCTGCAGGCCGGTGCCGCGCAGCCAGCTCTTGCCGCAGATCGCCGTGCCCTTTTGCGCCAACAGGGCCTCGTCGAGCCGGTATTCCGATGGCGGCAGGAAGGCGATGGCGAGCCTGGTCATCTCCGTGCCGATATATTCGTCCACCGCGCTCACATTGCCGACATAGCGCGGCTTGCCCGCCGGCAGGTGGCGGCGGTCCTCGGCCATGGCGGAGGTCTTGTGCGCCTGCGGGTGCCACAATCTGTAACGCTCGCTGGTAAGCCCGTGCCAGCCGAACCACCAGTCCCACATCCGCGCGGTCACGCCCGGCATGGGAATGGTGCAGGCGACGGTGAGCGTGCCATCGGGATGGCGCCAGACGCCGTCCTCGACCCCGTCCCCGCCAGAGAGCAGGCCGGCGTATGGCACGAAGCCTCCCTCCGCCTGCCGCACGCCGCGCGCTTCGGCTGCCGCCAGCGCCTCCGGCGGCTCGCGCAGCGGAAGCTGGAAGGCGCCGAGGTCATGGACCTCTGGTATTCGCAGCCACTTGCTCATTGCCCTGCCCCTACGCCTCCAGCACCTCATCCACCCATTGCGGCACCAGTTCGCTTGCCGGGCCGAGGCGNNCCGAGGCTGGTTTCGAGATTGAGCTCCAGCGTGCGTGCGCCGGTGCGGGCCGCTTCCTGCACGAAGCCTGCCGCCGGATAGACCGCGCCCGAGGTGCCGATGGAGACGAACAGGTCGGCGCGGGCAATGGCGGAGAAGATCTCCCCCATGCGATAGGGCATCTCGCCGAACCAGACGATATCTGGCCGCATGGTGACCTGCCCGCAGGCCGGGCATGGCGGGCGGTCGCGCAGGGTCCCGCTCCAGCGATGGCGAGCATCGCAACTGGTGCACCATGCCGAAAGCGCCTCGCCATGCATGTGCAGCACGCGGGATGCCCCGCCGCGCTCGTGCAAATCGTCGATGTTCTGGGTGACGATCAGCAACTCGCCCGCCTGCCATGCCGCATCGAGCTGCCCGAGCGCCATGTGCGCCGCATTGGGATTGGCTGCCAGCACCCCGGCGCGGCGCTCGTCATAAAAGCGCTGCACCAGGTCCGGATCGCGGGCGAATCCTTCCGGCGTGGCCACTTCCTCCACCGGATGGTCCTCCCACAATCCGTCCGATGCACGGAAGGTCCTCAGCCCGCTTTCCGCGCTTATCCCCGCGCCGGTAAGCACCACGATGTTGCGGATATCGTCCATAGGCAGCATGAAGCATTGCCAAGGGGAAAAGTGCAATGGCCAGAATCGGGATTATCGGCAGCGAGGGACGCATGGGGCAGGCGCTGGCGGAGGCGATTGCCGACGCCGGCCATGACTGCGCAGGCGGGGTCGACAAGGGCGGCGATGTCTCGCGCCTCGCCGATGCCAGCGATGCGCTGGTCGACTTCTCCGCACCCGCCGCGCTCAAGGGCAATCTCCACGCCGCCATCGGTGCCGGCATACCGATATTGATCGGCACCACCGGCCTTGCCGACGAGCACCACCTCGCCATCGACCATGCGGCGCAGGCGGTGGCCGTGCTGCAGACCGGCAACACCTCGCTGGGCGTGACCCTGCTGGCCCATCTGGTCGGCGAGGCGGCATCGCGGCTGGGCGACGAGTGGGACATCGAAGTGCTGGAGATGCACCACCGGATGAAGGTGGACGCGCCATCGGGCACGGCGCTGCTGCTGGGCGAAGCGGCGGCCACCGCACGCGGCATCTACCTGCCGGAGAACATGGAGAGCGGGCGTCACGGGCAGACCGGCGCGCGCAAGCAAGGCGCGATCGGCTTTGCCGCCCTGCGCGGCGGCACGGTGGCCGGAGAACACAGCGTCATCATCGCCGGCGAGCAGGAACGCATCACCCTCTCCCACTCGGCGGAAAACCGCATGATCTTCGCCCGCGGTGCGGTGAAAGGTGCAGGCTGGCTGATCGGCAAGCCGGCCGGGCGCTACACCATGCCGGACGTACTGGGGCTGTAGGCGTGGGACCGAAGGTGCTACATCTGGCACAATCGGCCTGTTCGCATTAGGCTGCTCCCATGCGGCGATTACGCAAACACCTGCATGACGAGCTTTTTGTCGGCGCCCACCCCGACGGACGGCTGACGCTGACCAACAGGCTGCTGATCCTGATCATCATGCTGGCCGTGGGCACCGCCGCGCTTTCCACCGAGCCGACCATCTCGACCCGGTGGCACGAGACCTTCCTCCTCTTCGAACTGATCTTCGGCGTCATCTTCCTGCTTGAATATTGCGCGCGCATCTATGCCGCGGCAGAGGAACCGGGCGAAGGCAGCTCCTGGGCCAAGCGCTGGCGCTTCATCCGTTCGCCGCTCGGCCTGATCGACCTTGCGGTGGTGATCTCCACCCTGCTGCCGCTGGTCACCGCCGATGCCGCCATGCTGCGCACCGTGCGCCTGCTGAGGGTGCTGGCGGTGATGAAGTTCGGCCGTTTCAGCCGCGCGATCAGGGAAGTCTGGGCGGCCGTGGCCGAACGGGGCGACGACCTCATCGTCACCGTGGCGCTCGCCGGCGTGCTGCTGCTGTTCGGCGCGACCGCGCTGTACATGGCCGAAGGCGCCTTGCAGCCCGACGAGTTCGGCTCCATCCCGCGCGCCCTGTGGTGGTCGGTCATCACGCTGACCACTGTCGGCTATGGCGATGCCGCGCCGATCACCCCGCTGGGCAAGCTGTTTGCCTCGATGGTGGCGCTGTCGGGCATTGCCCTTGTCGCCATGCCCACCGGCATCATCGCCGCTGCCTTCTCCGAGGCCATGCAGCGCCGCCGCGACCAGCAGATCAAGGATATGCGCGACCACCTCGAACGGCTCGACGAGGTCGACGACCGGGTCGAAGCCAAGCTTGCCGCGCTGGAGCGGACGAGGAACCCCCACCCCTGATTTCGCGCGCATGACCAAGGACCAGATCTTCGAATTCTTCCGCCGCCTGGCGGAGGACAATCCCGAGCCCGAGACCGAGCTCGAGTTCGGCAATGCCTACCAGCTGGTGGTGGCCGTGGCATTGAGTGCGCAGGCGACCGATGTCGGCGTCAACAAGGCCACCCGCGCGCTGTTCGCCAGGGTCAGGACGCCGCAGCAGATGCTCGAGCTGGGCGAGGAGGGGCTGAAGGAGCACATCAAGACCATCGGCCTGTTCAACACCAAGGCCAAGAACGTCATCGCCCTCTCGCAGCTATTGGTCGACGAATATGGCGGCGAAGTGCCGGATACGCGCAACGACCTCGTGCGCCTGCCCGGCGTCGGGCGCAAGACCGCCAATGTCGTGCTCAATTGCTGGTTCGGGCACGAGACCTTCGCCGTCGACACGCATATCTTCCGCGTCGGCAACCGCACCGGCCTTGCCAGGGGCAAGACGCCCGAACAGGTCGAGGCGAAGCTGGAAAAACGCGTGCCCGGGCCCTTTCGCCTCGGCGCGCACCACTGGCTGATCCTGCACGGGCGCTATGTCTGCAAGGCGCGCACGCCCGAATGCTGGCGCTGCCAGCTGGTGGATTTGTGCAGCTTCAGGAAGAAGGTGCTGGAAAAGCCGAAGGGGCGGTGAGCCCCCAGCCTCTACACATCATCCGCGCTGACCAGTTCCGCCCGGTCCAGTTCGCCGGTCATGGAGGCGACGGTGGTGGCGATGGTGGCGTCCGAGGTGACATTGGTGGTGGTGCGCATCATGTCCATGATCCGGTCCACGCCGGCAACAAAGGCAATCGTCTCCAGCGGCACGCCGACAGCGCCAAACACCATCGCCATCATGATCAGGCCGGTGCCGGGAATGCCGGCCGCGCCGACCGAGCCGACCGTCGCCAGCAGCGAGACCATCAGGTAATCGCCAAGGTCGAGGTCGATGCCGAAGATCTGCGCCCCGAACACGGTCGCCAGGCCAAGGTACATGGCGGTGCCATCCATGTTGACGGTCGCCCCGAGCGAGGCGGTGAAGCTGGAGACCGAGCGGCTGACGCCGACATTGCGTTGCAGGCAGCGCAGGGTCACCGGCAGGGTCGCGCTGGAGCTGGCGGTGGAATAGGCGACCGCGATCGCATCCACCATGCCGCGGAAGAAATCGACCACCGGAACGCGGGCGAGGAACTTCAGCAGGCCGATGTAGACCACCAGGATCATGATCAGGCAGCCAAGGTAGTTGAGGAACACCACCTGCCCCAGCGACGACAGCGCAGACGGGCCGATTGTTCCCACCACCCAGGCGATCAGCGAGAAAACGCCGAACGGCGTCAGCTCCATCACCACGGCGGTCACCTGCTGCATCACGATGGCGCCGCTATCGAAGATCCTGAGGACCGGCGCGCCCTCGTCCCTGGCCATCAGAATGCCGATGCCGATGAGGATGGAAAAGACGATCAGCGGCAGCACCGCCCCGTCTGCCATCACCGCCACCGGGTTATCCGGAACCATGGAGAGGATCATCTCCTGCCATGTCGCCTCGTTGGGGACCGGCGGATCGCCGCGCTGGATGGCGGAGGTGTCGAGCCCGACGCCGGGCCGGAAGATCGTTCCCAGCGCGATGCCCAGCCAGATGGCGACCTGTCCGGTGATGAGGAACAGCAGGATCGCCCGCCCGCCAACCGCGCCGAGCTTGCGGATGTCGCCGATGGAAGCAACACCCGACACGAGGCTGAAGAAGATCAGCGGCACCACCAGCATCTTGATGAAGGCGACGAAGACGTCGCCGACGATCTTGATGGTCTCGGCCGCCTCCAGCCAGTTGTAGTGGAAATAGAGTCCGGCCAGCACGCCCAGTACGAGCGCGCCGATCACGCGTTGCCACAGCGGAATTGCAAACCAGAATTTCATCGGCGTTCTTCCCCCTACAAGCTAACCGTTCGTATCGAGCCCAGTCGAGATACGCCAGTGCCGCGCCCCCCTCGACTGCGCTCGACACGAACGGCGGATGCGGAAAGGTCAATCGGCGAGCGCCGCCAGTGCGACCCGCCTGTAGATGCGTGCCAGCGCGGCAAGGTCAGCCAGTGCCACCGCCTCGTCGGTCTTGTGCATGGTGGCATTGACGAGGCCGAATTCGATCACCGGGGCGAGATCCTTGAGGAAGCGCGCATCGGATGTGCCGCCACTGGTGGATGCCTCCGGCGTGATCCCCAGCTCGGCTTCCACCGCATCGGCAATCATCTGGCTGAAGGCGCCCGGCGGGGTGAGGAACGGCTCGCCGGAAATGATCGGCAGCGCCCGTCCGCCATGGCGTTCGGCGATCGCGACAACCCGCTCGGACAGTTCGGCGCCCGTATGCAGATCGTTGAAGCGGATCGAGATGCGCGCCTTGGCCATGCCGGGAATGACATTATGCGCCCTGTTGGGCACGTCGAATTCGGTGATCTCGAGGTTGGACGGCTGGAACCAGTCGGTCCCCTCGTCGAGCTCCATGTCATCGAGCTCGGCAAGCATGGCGACCATCTTCGGCATCGGATTGTCGGCCAGGTGCGGATAGGCGACGTGGCCCTGCACGCCTTCCACTTCGAGCCAGACATTGACCGAGCCGCGGCGGCCGATCTTCATCATGTCGCCAAGGCGATTGACGCTGGTCGGTTCGCCGACAAGGCACAGGTCGGGAATCTCGCCGCGCTCGCGCATGCAATCGATCAGCGCCCGCGTGCCGTGCAGCGCCGGGCCTTCCTCGTCGCCGGTGATGATGAAGCTGATCGTGCCCGCATCTGCCGGGATATCGGCCACCGCCTCGACCATGCAGGCGATCGCGCCCTTCATGTCGACCGCGCCGCGCCCGTGCAGCAATTCCCCGCGCACTTCCGGCACGTAGGGCGCGCTGGCCCATCCCTCGCCCGGAGGCACCACGTCGAGATGGCCGGCAAAGGCGAAATGGCGGCTGCCCTCGGGTCCCTTGCGGATGGCGAAGAGGTTCTCCACCGGCTCCTCGTCGGTTCCCGGTGCGCCTTCGCCGCGGGTGAAGCGATGGACCTCGAAACCGAGCGGCGCGAGCATCTGCTCCAGCGCGTCGAACACGCCCCCGCGCGCCGGCGTCACGCTTTCGCAGGCGATCAGTTCGCGCGCAAGATCGGCAGCACAGCGGCTCACGCGTCTTCGCTCACTTCGAACTGCGACAGGGTCCACTCCTCGGCAATCGCCGCCTCGACCCATTGCTGCAGCCAGTCATGCTCCCACAAGGCCTGCATGTAGGCCTGGGCGAAGCCGGGCACGCCGATACCATAAGTGATGAAGCGGCTGACCACCGGGGCATAGAAGATGTCCGCCGCGCTGAAGGTGCCGAACAGGAACGGCCCGCCCTTGCCGAAACGGGCGCGGGCCTCCGCCCACAGGCCGAGGATGCGGACGATGTCGTGGCGCACCTCGTCGCTCAGCTCGATGGGGATCTTGCGGCGGATGTTCATCGGGCACTGGCGCCTCAGCGGCAGGTAGGAGGAGTGCATTTCCGCCACCATTGCCCGTGCCATGCCGCGCGCGGCATCGTCCTTGGGCCAGAAGCGGTCGCGGCCGACCTTGTCGGCGAGATATTCGAGGATGGCGAGGCTGTCCCACACCACCACGTCCCCGTCCCACAGCACAGGGACCTTGCCGGCCGAGGGCTGGAATTCGCCCTGCGACTTCTTCACCGCCTGCCAGTCGTCGCCGTCGAGATGGACGGTCAGCTCCTCGAAATGGAGGCCGGACTGCCTGGCCGCCAGCCAGCCGCGCATCGACCAGCTGGAGTAGTTCTTGTTGCCGATAATCAGCTTCATGGAGCGTCCCTGCTTGCCCTTCCGACGCCCTACGCGTTCAGCCTGAGGCTGTCGAGCCTGAACGAAGTCATGATGCCAGGCTGCGCCATCCGTAAAGGGTTAATACGGTTTCAAGAGAAATCGGCCGTGTCAGAGGTTTGTTAACCATCAAGTCGCTAAGCAAAGCTTGATTGCCCAGCCCTGGGTAGCGCGAAATGGTGAACGAAGCTCGACTGTATGACGTCTAGCAAGGACAGGAACGATGCGAGTGAACGCATCCGTCACGCCTCGATTGCGGGGCTGATCGCACTTGCCCTCACCTTCCTGACGATTTTCGAACCGCTCGACCAGCTCACCTGGATCACCCAGTCGCGCATCTCCTCCTTCGAAGCCTCCGGCGATATCGTCTATGTCGGATCGAGCCAGGACCTCACCGACCCGGCCTTCCCCGAACGGCGCGTCGAGCTGGCCGAAACGCTGGACCGCCTGCGCGAGGCCGGGGCCGCCAGGGTCTATCTCGACATGGCTTTCGAGCGCAATTCGAGCCAGCAGGCGGACGCCGCCCTCAACGAGGCGTTGCGCGCCTTTGACGGCGGAGCTTACCTCACCCGCAATATCAAGACCGGCCTCAATGGCGTCGACCAGCTCGAACAATCCGTTCCCTCGGTCAGCAACGGCGTCGACGCGGTCGGGGTCGAGCGCTGGCAGAACTATCTCGGATACACCTGGGGGATGCCCTATGTGGTGTCCTTCCGCGACGAGCAACTGCCCAGCATGCCGGCCTCGATGGCGGGCATGCATGTCGCCTCCGACGAGCAGTTCCCGATCAACTACAGCTTCGAGCTGACCTCGATCCCGGCCCATGGTTTCGACGAGATCATGGTGACCGATGAAGCCCTCGATCCGCAGGACTTTGCCGGCAGGGTGGTGGTGATCGGCAACAACAACCGCGCCGACACCAATGCCCCCAACATTCCCGGCCATATCGAAGTGCCGGCATCGATGGTCAACATCTTCGCCGCCGAAACGCTGAAGGCCGGCCACACCAAGATGGTCAGCGGGCTGCTGGTGCTGCTCACCGTGCTGTCTGCCCTCGCGCTGTTCGGCCAGGCGCAGGTGCGGGTGCTGCGCTATGCAGTCTATACCGCGCTCGCCCTGTCACTGCCGGTGGCGGCGGCGGTAACTGCGCAAATGGGGATGAGGATCTCCATCAGCGGCGCTGTCCTGCTGCTGTTCATCTACTGGATGCTGCGCGCACGGGCCAAGTGGAAGCGCAGCTTCCGCCTTGTCGATCCGGATACCAACCTGCCGACATTCGCGGCGCTGGAAGGCGACAAGGAAACGAGGGAAACCGCCCCCACCATCATCGTCGCCAAGATCCATCGCTTCGAGGAAGTGCGCAAGACCCTGCCGCAGGAACTGCATGCGGAATACACGCTGCGCATCATCGACCGGCTCAAGGCAGCGAAGAAGGATGCCAGGATCTATCTCGGGCCCGGCCACCTGATCGCCTGGACCTTCCCGGAGAAGGAACCCGCCCTCATCCGCGAGCACCTGGAAGGCCTGCGGGCGCTGTTCTCCGCGCCGCTGCTGGTGGGCAAGAACCAGGTCGATGTCGGCATCACCTTCGGCGTCGACATCACCCCCAGCCCCAATGTCGTGCGGCGCCTCGCCGCAGCGGTCTCGGCTGCCGAGCGCACCACCGAGACCTACGAGCCGATCGAGATCGCCGAACTGGCCAGCGACGAGGACCTGATCTGGAACATCTCGCTGCAGGCGCGCATCGACGCGGCGCTCGCCAATGGCGAGATCTACCTTATTTACCAGCCCAAGATACTGGTGAATTCGGGCGAGCTGGTGGGCGTGGAGGCGCTGGTACGCTGGCGCGATCCGGACAAGGGGCTGATCCAGCCGGACCATTTCATCCGCCAGTGCGAAAACGCCGGCCGCATGACCCAGCTCACCCGCCACGTGCTGCGCGAGGCCTGCCAGACCGGCAATGCCTTCGAGGACCATGGGCTGAAGCTGCCGATCGCGGTCAATATCTCGGCCACGCTGGTGCACGAGCGAGACATCGTCAACATGGTGCGCGAGACGCTGGATGAAACCGGCTTCGATCCGCAGCGGCTGACGCTGGAGCTGACCGAGACCTACCGCATCTCCAATTTCGAGCGCGCGAGCGAGATCCTCGGCGAACTGGCGGCGCTCGGGCCGAAAATCTCGATGGACGATTTCGGCGTCGGCGCGGCCTCGCTGGAGGCGCTCCAGCGCCTGCCGTTCAGCGAGCTCAAGATCGACCGCATCTTTATCCAGGCGATCAAGGATGACGAGAAGTCCGCCGGCATCGTCCGCAGCATCCTGCAGATGGGAAAGGACTTGCGAATCATAGTGGTAGCCGAGGGCGTCGAGGACGAAAAAACCTTAACGATTCTACGTGCTTCGGGGTGCCTGGTGGCCCAGGGATTCGGCATTTCGCGGCCCGTTCCCTTCGATGAAATCCTTAAATTCCAGAAGGTTAGGCAACACGAGATCCTAAGAAACATAGTTTAAACTTTACAAACAGAGATGGTTAACCCATATTTCTCCTGCACAGTCAGGAGAAAGATCATGGGTGGCACTATTTGGGATTGGCTCTTCGGCGGTCGTCACGGCTGATCGAATCCAACAAACGAGATTCAAAAAGGGCGCCTTCGCGGCGCCTTTTTTATTGCCTGATCGGCCTTTGAAATTGGGTGTTTAGCCCCACCCCGTCCCGGACCAGACCCTGTCCAGCCTAGCTACGGATATCCGACAGCACGGCGGCGCGCAGCTCGTCGATGCCCATGCCCTTCTCCGATGAGGTGACATGCAATTGCGGATGGGCCGCAGGGTGCTTGCGCGCTTCCTCGGCGACCCTTTGCTTGACCGCTTCCAGCTCGCTCGCCTTGACCTTGTCGGCCTTGGTCAGCACCAGCCGATAGCCGACCGCCGCCTCATCCAGCATTTCCATCATCTCGCGGTCGACCGGCTTGATGCCATGGCGCGCGTCGATCAGCACCAGCGTGCGCTTGAGCACCACCCGCCCGCGCAGGAAGGTGCGCACCAGGCTGCGCCATTTCTCGACCACCTTGACCGGCGCCTTGGCAAAACCGTAGCCGGGCATGTCGACCAAGCGGAACTGCGTCGGCTCACCAACCTCGAAGAAGTTGAGTTCCTGCGTGCGCCCCGGCGTCACCGAAGTGCGGGCGATCGCCTGCCGCCCGGTCAGCGCATTGAGCAGCGAGCTCTTGCCGACATTGGAGCGCCCGCAGAACGCCACCTCGGGGTAATCGGCATCGGGAATGAACTTCAGCTGCGGCGCCGAAAGCAGGAATTCGACGCGACCGGAAAACAGCCGCCGCGCCTCTTCCGCCAGCCTTTCCTGTTCTTCGTCCATCATCGTCAAACCCGTTCGTGTCGAGCCTCGTCGAGACACGCTGGCCCGGATACCCTGGCCCGATCTCGACTACGGCCTGCGGCCTCCGCTCGATCCGAACGGAGCTGGAAACACCCTAGCTATTACCCTTCTCGCGCTCGGCCGCACGCGCCTTGTCCTCGCGGTCCTTGGCCAGCTGCGCCTTCAGCTGCGGATGCCTGGAATAGAGGTATTTCTGCTGCCCCAGGGTGAGGATGTTGGAGGTGATCCAGTACAGCAGCAGGCCGGCGGCAAACGGCGCCATGACGAACATCAGCACCCACGGCATGATCATGAAGATCTGCTGCTGCATCGGGTCCATCGCCGCCGGGTTCAATTTGAACTGCAACCACATGGTGAAGCCCAGCAGCACCGCCAGCACGCCAATGGCGAGGAAACCGGGAGGGGTGAAGTCGAGAAGCCCGAACAGGTTGAGGATGGTCGCCGTATCCGGCGCGGAAAGGTCCCGCATCCAGAACACGAACGGCTCGTGGCGCATCTCGATCGCCAGCCGCAGCACCTTGTAGAGGGCGAAGAAGATCGGGATCTGCAGGAAGATCGGCAGGCACCCTGCCAGCGGATTGACGTTCTCTTCCTTGTACAGCTTGGCCATCTGCTCCTGCAGCTTGGCCTTGTCATCCTTGTAGCGCTCCTGCAGCGCCTTCATCTTCGGCTGCACCGCGCGCATCTGCGCCATGGAGGCGAACTGCTTTTGCGCGATGGGGAACATCAGCGCGCGCACGATCACCGTCAGGCAGATGATGGCGAGGCCGAAATTGCCGACCAGGCCGAACAGCCAGATCAGCACCTGCCACATCGGCCAGGCGATCCAGCGGAACCAGCCCCAGTCGATGGCGAGGCCGAAGCGCTCCACGCCGGCGGCCTCATAGGCATCGAGCACGGCGCTTTCCTTGGCTCCGGCAAACAGGCGGGTGGTGCGGGTCATGCTCTCGCCCGCTGGCACGGTCACCGTCTCGTACAGCAGGTCGGCGCGGTAGAGGTCGCTCCCGGCGGTGCGGAACACGCCATTTGCGGGCGCATCGGCATCGGCGATCAGCGCCGACATCCAGTAGATGTCGGTGAAGCCGAGCCAGCTGGTCCGCCCTTCTAGCGTGACCGGGCCCTCTTCCTCGACATCGTCGTAATCCCAGTCGAAGTCGACGCCGTCGGCATTGGCCGAGATCGGCCCGGAATGGACGTTGAAATTGCTCGGGTCGGCATTGGCGCTGGTGCGGTTGATGAAGGCATAGGGCCGAAGCGCAATCGAGCCGTCGGTCTGGTTGAGCACGCTTTGCTCCACCGTCAGCATGTAATGCTCGTCGATGGCATAGGTGAGGGTGAAGACCTGCCCCTCGCCATTGTCCCAGCTCAGCGTCACCGGGCTCTGAGCGGTCAGCTCGCCCTCGCCGCTCCATTGCGTGTGCGCATCGGGCAGGGTCACGCCTTCGCCGACCCAGCCGAACTGGGCGAACTGCTGGCCGGAGGTGCCAGCAGGAGCGAACAGGCGCACCGGGCCGCTGTCGAGCTCGACCGTCTGGCGATGGGTCTTGAGGTCGATATCGTCCACCCGCGCGCCGGTGCGGTTGAGCGATCCGGTCACTTCCGGCGCATCGATGCGGATGCGCGTGGGCGCGGCCAGCGCCTCGTCGAGGTCGCGCACCGTATCGGCCTCGATACCCGGATCGCCGGCCGAGGCCACCACCTGCTCGCCGCTTGTGGCGGTAGAGGTGGCAGTCGCCTGCGGTGCTTCCGGCTGCGGGAAGAAGCGGTCCATGACGAAGTCCCAGCCGAACAGCAGGACCGCGCTCAGCACGACGGCGAGGATAAGATTACGCTGATTGTCCAAGTCGATTTCCCGTGCGGTCTATTCCAGCGATGCCGCCTATGGCACCGGATCGTATCCGTGTCCCCCCCAAGGGTGGCAGCGCAATAGCCGCTTGATCGCCATCCATCCACCCTTGATTGCGCCATATTTTTCGAGCGCTTCGATGGCATATTCGCTGCAGCTGGGCTGGTAGCGGCAGGTCGGCGGCAGGATCCGGCTCGGGCCCATCTGCCAGGCCCGCGCAAGGAGGATGAACAGGCGTCTCACCTGCCCGGCCTGCCGCGCGCCTTGCGCGGCCTGTCGCCCTTGCCCTCACCGGCGGCCTTCAGCGCATGGCCGAGTTCCTCGCGCATGCGGTGGAAATCGCGGGCAATCCCGCCGGCCCTGCCGATCAGCACGTGGTCGTGATCGGCCAGCCCCTGTTCCGGCAGGGCATCGCGCAAGAGCTCGCGAAAGCGGCGCTTCATGCGGTTCCTGACCACCGCATTGCCGACCTTCTTGGTCACGGTAATGCCGAAGCGCTTGCCCTTGCCCTGGTTCGGGCGGGTGAGCAGCACGAAGCCGGGCCTGGCGTTGCGCAGGCCCCGGTTGGCGGCGAGGAAATCTGCCCGCTTGGTGAGGACGGTGAGTGTCACGGGGGACTAGATAGGAAGCGATTCGCGCGAAGGGGAATCATTTATGTCTTTCTTGTTGGGCCTCAGGCGCCGGCGGGGCCGTCCGGCCCCTTGGCTATCCTCCCCCGGATCAAGTCCGGGGTGCGGGCGCGCATTCGCGCTTGCGGGCCTGCGGCCCGTTTCCTGCACGGAGGCGCGAGCGCCACACAGATTGGTTTTCAATCCGCGAAGCTGTGCGGCGACATATAGGGCATGACGATGCCCAGCGCCTCGATCTCGTGGATCGCGCCGCCCCACACCTTGTAGATGTGGATCGCCGGCATATCGAACGCGTTGAAACGGCTCATATCGCGTTCGGCAAACCACGGCACGCCGATCAGCGGCGTGGTGTCTTCGACCATGTCATGGTGGAAGTGGCTCATGCCCCAGACCAGCCCGGTCACCGGGTCGGCAATCTCCACCCGGCGATTCTCGATCGTGTCTATATATTCCCACATCAGCGTGTCCATCTGCGCCGCACAGCCGAGCCCGCCGAGATAGGCAAACTCGCTGTCGCCGAAGACCATGCCCGGGCGGTTGAAGCTGTTGCGCGCGGTCTGGTAGCCGTTCTCGTGCCGCACGCAATCGTCGGCCATGTTGGAAAAGCGCGAATTGTTGAGGTCGAGCGCGTCGTAATAGGACGCCCCGAGCCACAGCAGTCGCCCGCGTGAATCGGCATAGGCTTCGGGCACGGGAACGAGGATCTGCGGGCGCGGATGCTGCAGGTTTTGCAGCTGCGCCGCTGACAGGTTGCGAGCGATCAGGTGTTCCGCTTCCTCGATCCCGCCATCGTCATTGAGCTGCAGGCGGATACCGACCAGCACCGGCTCCTCGCCTTCGACCATCATCTTGAGCAGGCCGACCTGGCGGGTGACGGGATCGGGCACGTGGATCGCGTAATCGTCCTCGCCATCGCCGGTGATCGTGTCGAAGGCCCCTTCGCCCGGCGCGATGGCGACAAGCCCTTCCATCAGCACCGCGTTCTCGGCCCAGGCGACCGCGTCGGGATCGTCGGCCACCAGCGCCGCCGCATAGGCGTCGGACAGGGCAATCAGGCATTCGCGGTCGCAGACCGGCACGTGGTGGTCTGCCAGTGCCGGCGTGGCCAGGGCCAGCGCCGCGCCCGCCGCAAGGGCACCCGGTGCAATTCTCATCATTCTCTCTCCCGTTGAATGTGATGGTGCAGGATCGTGGGTCAGGTCTGTTCGTGGCTTGTAACTTCAGTCCTGTATGCCGGGATCGGTCGAGAAGTCCGGCCGCCCCTTCCAGGAGAACAGACGCCAGTAGTAGCGCCGCCATGGCCACACGAGGATGGCGTTGAACAGCACCGTCAGGGCGCCGAAGGTCCATTCGACCACCCCTTCATCGAGGACGAAGTTCCAGTAGAGGATGACGAAGTTGATGGGGATGATGGCGATCGCCGCCAGCGGCATCATGCGGTTGAACACGATCAGCAGGCCGAGCACGATTTCGGCCACCTTGACGCAGGTCATCAGCCCGCTGGAAATCAGCGCCAGCGAGAAGTCGATCGCCGCCTGCTCGTCGCCAAGAGGCTGCCACGAGGGATCGATGAACGGCATGGTGCCCGAATAGACCCACCATCCGCCGAAGATGATGCGGCTGAAGTGATAGATCCACTTGATCGTCGGCCCGGGCAATTCCTCCGCAGACTGTTCGCCGCTGGCCTCGGCCTCGCTGGTGTCGCTCATTCCTCGTTCTCTCCCTCTCGTTCTTCCCATGCCGCCGCGCGCAGGTCGGCAAAGCGCGGGCTGGTGGCGGTGATATAGCCGCGCACCTGCACATTGCCTTCGTGGCAGGCGTATTCGTACATGCCGTAATCGTCCTCGCGCAGCCACGGCAGGTCGATCTTGTAGTAATCCTCCATCACCACAGGATCGCTGACCCACGCCTCGTAATGCACCTGGTTGTCGTTCATCAGCGTCAGGCGCTCGGTCACGTGCAGCTGGTCCGAGTTGGGAGCCGGGCCCATCGACATGCCGGGGCGGAAATTGGTGGTCTCGATCACCAGCGTATCGCCGTCCCAGTGGCCGACCGAATAGCCGAGGTCGAACTGCACGCCGGCCGGTGGCGCCTCGCGCCCGTCGAGATGGACGAGGCGGGTCTCGTGGATCATCTCCAGGCTGATCGCCACGAGGCCGGGCGACTGGAAGATCTCGATCCCGCCATTATAGGCGCCGGGCAGCATGGAGCCCGGCATGCCGCGCGTCAGGCAGCGGTCGAAAATGCCGAAATCATCCATCGAATCGAAAATCTCGGTGTTCCAGCTGGTGCGTTCGTTGGCGTGCCATTCCTCGCCCAGCGCGGTCAGCGGCGGATAGCGGCCATTGGCCGGTTCCACCACCATCGAGCTCTGCCGCAGGGGATGGCCGAATTCGGCCCAGTGGCCCATGGCCATCATGTTGGCCTGGTCCTCGCGGTCGTAGCGGTCGAGGTCGGACTGCGCCCGGTCATAGGCGCGGGCGTATTCCTCCTCGGTCAGGAAGGCGCGGGTGCCAAGGTGTGCCGGGCGTTCGCGCGGGGTGCGGCCAAGGTAATCAACCGGCCACTTGCCGCGCAAATCCGGATCGCCCCATTGGGTGCGCGGCATTTCCCAGCCCGGAGGCGGCGCGGCGAAGCGGGCCTCCATCTGCTGTTCGAAACCTGGCTCTGCCGGTGCAAGCTCTGGCGCATCATCCTGCGCCAGACCCGGCGCGGCAAGCAGCGCCAGTCCCGATGCGAGTGCCAGTAAGCGGGTTTGCATGGCCTCTCTCCCCAAGGCTCCGGACCCCTTTTGTCAGCTACCGAACCTACCCCTTATGCTTGCTGGCGTCGAGCTTGGCGCGGCTGACCCAGGTGCCGTGGACCTGGCTGCGCAGCGGGCGGCCTGTCTTGACCTTGGCGATCGGACCGGCCTCCACATTGTCCGCCTCGATGATCCACAGCTCGGAGGAATAGTCCGCCGGATCGCCCGCGCCGGGAGGGCCATTGGGAATGTCGATCACGCTCATCAGCCAGCCGCCATGGCCTTCTTCGGGCGAGGTGACATGGGCCGGCTCGCTGATCGCCGCCCCGGGCGGGGTTTCCATCATCGACAGCCGCCCGGTTTCCGGTTCGAGCCGCAGCAGGCAGTTGAAGTTGGCGCCCACCGGGCCGCCGAGCATGGGCGGACCCTTGGCCTGTGGGTTCATGGACAGGTACCAGGCACGGGCATAGGGGCGGCCCTGATCGGCATCGGGCAGGCGGCACAGGTCGCCCGAGGGGCCGAGCACGCTCTCCGCGATCTGCGGATCGTCTGCCGACATGTCCACCGTCCAGCGGGTGACCGCGCCCTGGATGTCCTGCTGGGCGATGTGCACGCCGCCTGCTTCGCGCATGAAGGCAAAGGCGTTGGTGTTGGTCAGGCACAGGTCGATATGGACCTTGTCGCCCTCACCTTCATTGGCGTCATAGGCGTTGACCTCGTGGAAGCAGGAGACGCCGACCGGCCCCTTGATCCACCTGATTTCCGACACGTCGCCATAGCGCGGCATGATGCCGAGATAGGAGGGCAGGTCCTGGTGATGCGCCCAATGCGCGCCGCCGGCCTTCAATCGCTCGAGATCGGCCAGCGTCGGGAAGATCGGGCAGATGGCGTATTTCTCGGTGATCACGAAATCATGGATGGTCGAGCAATAGGGCTGGTCGAACCATTGCTCCTTGACGAGATTGCCGTCCTTGTCGGCAATGCAATAGGCAACGTCGAGGCTGCACAGCCCGCCCGCCTCATAGCCGAAGAAGAACAATTCGCCGGTCTCGTCGTCGATGCGCGGATGGGCGGTGAAGGTCTCCGATCGGAGCTTGCCCTCGTAATCCCAGCGGCCCACCGTCTCCAGCGTGTGCGGATTGACCTCGTAGCCGCGCCCGTCCTCCTTGGTCATGAACAGCTGCCCGCCGTGGAACACCGGCGTGGTGTTGGCGACGGTGCGATCGACGCCGGCCACGCTGGGGTCGTCGGTAAACGGGTTGCGATAGCGCCCGAACAGCGCCTTGCCGGCCTTCTTCT
>JABAHR010010144.1_pt1 | contig 21080 bp, 21 predicted proteins | sample 7062101 | NCBI WGS metagenome assembly JABAHR01 (sample SAMN14534553, study PRJNA622989) | marine sediment metagenome | biome: marine biome [ENVO:00000428]; feature: marine pelagic biome [ENVO:01000023]; material: deep marine sediment [ENVO:00002113] | place: India: Gulf of Kutch | collected... | reverse complement strand
CATGAAAGTTTTCGTGTATTGGCGGTGATGATGTCTGCCACTCAAGTGATAAAGAGCCGTATGGATTATCGCTTGCTTTTTCACCGGAATAAAGTGATTTAATCATGTTATAAACCATAATTCCAATTCCAATGGCCAGTATCCATGCACCTATTGTTGAGAGTTTCATCAGAGGTTCAAATTCAGGCAGATAACTTGCATACCTTCTCGGCATTCCCTGTACACCTAAGAAAAACTGTGGGAAGAACGTAACGTTAAATCCAATAAATACTAAAAACCAGGCGATCTTACCAAGCGTTTCATCGAGCATCTTTCCAAACCACTTCGGATACCAAAAATGAAGTGCTCCAAAAAACCCTATTACCGTTCCTCCGATCATTACATAATGCATATGAGCTACAACAAAATATGTGTCATGAAGATGAATGTCTGAAGCAAGCGCTCCAAGGTGAAGTCCCGTAAGACCCCCGATTGTAAACAGGAATATAAAAGAAAGCGCATAAAGCATCGCAGAATTAAATTCTATTGATCCCTTATAAAGGGTCGCTATCCAGTTAAAAACCTTGATTGCAGTAGGTATAGCTACCAAAAACGTAAGGAATGAGAATATTGTTGCCGCAGTTTCTGAAATACCGCTTACAAACATATGATGCGCCCAGACCAAAAAGCTTATAAGAGCAATCGCCACACTTGAATAAGCAATGGCCTTATATCCAAAGATTGGTTTTTTCGAAAATACCGGAAGAATCTCGGAGATTACACCCATAGCAGGAATAATCATTATATATACAGCCGGGTGAGAATAGAACCAGAAAAAGTTTTGAAACAGTATCGGATCCCCTCCCTTATCCGGATCGAAAAATCCCACACCGAGCGTTCTTTCTGCAATAAGCAGAAGTAGCGTAATACCAACAACCGGTGTAGCAAGAAGCTGCAGAATTGCTGTAGCATAAGAAGCCCATATAAAAAGCGGAAGCCTGTGCCAGGTCATCCCCGGGGCTCTCATTTTATGAATTGTAACAATAAAGTTCATTCCCGTAAGGATAGAAGAAAAACCAAGGACAAACACACCAAACGTTATCATAATAACGTCAGTTGACGTTTTAGCACTATAAGGGGTATAAAAAGTCCATCCGGTATCAGCAGGCTGAAGAAGCGCAATCAAGGTTATGATCGTACCTGCGATGTATATATAGTAGCTTCCCATATTAAGCTTTGGAAAAGCAACATCGGGCGCCCCAATCATAAGGGGTATGAGGAAGTTTCCCAGACTCGCCGCAACTCCCGGTACAATAAAGAAAAATACCATCAATGAGCCATGAAGGGTAAATAACACATTATAAGTATGTGGAGAAACCAGGTCAGATTCCGGGGTAAATAGCTCAGTTCTCATAATCACTGCTATTGCACCCGCTACAAGGAAGAAAAATGTTACAGAAATAAGATATAAGATACCAATCCTTTTGTGGTCAGTAGTCCAGGCCCAAGACATAAACCCCTTCTTGTGCTCTAAAAATGATGGCTCACTCATTGTGGCGGCAGCTGCATTTGCCATAATAAAAACCCCTCCTAAAATTACTGTTAATTATTTAAGTGTCTTGATATATGCAATAATTCCATCTACTTCTTCGTCTTTTAAAAGCCCCTTAAATGAAGGCATTACCGGAGCATATCCGGCAACAATTTTTTCTTGTGGAAGAAGAATTGATTCTCTCAAATAGTTTTCATCAGCTAGTACTGAAGTTCCATCCTGTAGTGGTTCATTCTTGCCGAAAAGAGCTTTAAAACTAGGACCAACCCCAACAGAACCATCAATACTGTGACACGCTGTACAACCCTTATTTTTAATTAAATCTGCTCCAAGGTCTTCTGGTGATTTGGCAACAGCCGTTCCACCAGTCTCCTCGTCATCACCACCTCTTTCCCACCTGCTGAATGCTTCAGGGCTGATAACGTAAACCTTTGCAAGCATCTCTGAATGTCCGGTACCACAATATTCGGTACAGAAAAGATCATAGGTTCCCACCTTTGTAGGTTTAAACCAAAGCTGAGTATACATACCAGGGACTATATCCTGTTTTACCCTGAAAGCCGGAACGAAAAAACTGTGCAGTACATCATCAGCTCTCATCACCATTTTTACGGGCCTGTTATGCTCAACATACAACTCGTTTATAGTACTCTTTCCATTTTCATAATTAAAAACCCATAGCCACTGATTGGCAGTTACGTTTACTTCAACAGCCTCAGTCGGCGGCGTTCTCATATCCTTATAGACAATAAATCCATATACGAAAATAACCATGAGAAGAGCTGAAGGTATGATAGTCCATATGATTTCGAGAGTTTCGTTTCCTGTAATATGAGGCGTCTCGTCATTTTCCGTTCTTCTTTTGTATTTAAAAGAAAAATAAACCAGAAGTATTGTTATAAGTATAAAAAATATTATTGATAACCAAGTGATGAACCATAAAACTCCGTCCACTTGGTTTGCAAAATTCGATGCTACGTCAGGAACCCAATTCATTTCTATCGTCAAAACCTCCATCTTTTCTAGAAATCTTTTTTTCCCTTTTCCAAAAATAGGTTAAGAAAACACCAAGTGAAATAAGTGTCACTACTCCTCCTGCCTTTACTACATTTAGAGCCTGTAGTGCATATTTCTTGCCAACTGGATCAAATTGATAACAAAACAGTAGTGCTTTATTTATAATTTTAGATGTTCCAATCTCACCGTTTGTCGCTTCCAAAAGTGCCATTTTCAAGTCCTTTGGTTCATGCTGGATACCGTTTAGGTATCTGGAAATTTTTCCGTCGGGCGTTATTATAATTAAAGAAGAAGGATGTGCAAATTCCTTACCTTCTTTTTTGAATTTAAACCCCACTGTCTGGGTAAGCTTGGTTATTGATTCCTTGTCACCAGTTAGAAAATGCCAGTTGCCCTTGGGAAAATGCTGATCGTTAAGTAAATCATAGTACCGCTTTATTTTTTCACCCGCTATCTGGGGATTGTCTTCTGCATTAAAACTAACTGTTAAGATCTTATAGTCTCTTCCGAGGTTTAATGAGGATACACGGTTTATAACATCAACCACCCCATCGGTTGCATAATTACATACTCTTGGGCAACTAAAATAGACCAGACTAAGAATTACGGGCTTTTCTTCCAGAAAATAATTTTTAAGTTTTACCTTATCGTTGTTTGTATCATAAAATTCCAGATCAAGAGGTATATAATCACCCAAATGCTCATCTATACCGACCTGCTTTAAGTCCTTTACGTCATCAATAGCATAGGAGTTACCTGTACCACCCACAAGTACAAGCAAAAACATCAATAAAATTAACGTATTACACAGCTTCTTTAACATATTCTGCAACTTTAATAGAGATTTAGTATCAAAAAGGAATTAGATTCTATGTGGATTATTAATACCTGTCAAGTATCATACATAATTATACCCCTTGTTCAATAATCATAGTATTTATTACACAAAAAATTAATGTATTTTTCAAATAAATGGGATTAATTACGGATATTAAAGGCATAAAAGTCGGCCACTTCTCTGATTTTGACAACGTTACAGGCTGTACCGTGATAATGTTTGCAAACAGTGCTACAGCAGCTGTAGATTTAAGAGGAGGGGGCACAAGTACAAGACAAATTGATGGACTGCTGCCACACCACAGTTTTGGCAATATTAATGCAATATTACTTACAGGAGGCAGCGCCTACGGGCTGGATGCTTCTTCGGGGGTGATGAAATATCTGGAAGAGAAACGAATCGGGCTTAAAGTGGGCAGCAAGTCCGTTGTGCCAAGCGTACCCACGGCAGTAATTTTTGACCTTGGTATTGGAAGCAGCAAAGTAAGACCAAATGCAGAATCTGGTTATAAGGCATGTAAAAACGCAAAGAAGAAGTTGGAGCAGGGAAGCGTTGGTGCAGGAACAGGAGCAACAATTGGTAAATATCTGAGCGTAAAGTACGCAACCAAGGGCGGGCTTGCATCGGAAAGTTGTGTGCTTGCTAATGGAGCAAAAATAGGTGTGTTAGTGGTAGTTAATGCATTTGGCAGCGTCTATGATTATAAGGACGGAAACAAATGCATAGCCGGCATAAGAGACCCTAAGAACGGAAGTTTTTTAAACACATCAGACTTAATAGAAAAGGGAGTAAAGCAGACTACAAATACCATACGAAATACTACACTAGCCGTCATTGCCACAGACGCAGAATTTTCTAAAGAACAGCTTGGTAGAATCGCAAGCATAGCAAACACAGGCATAGCAAGAGTAATAAATCCATGCCATACGATTTCAGACGGGGATATGGTATTTGCAGTTTCTCTTGGAAACAAAGAAGCTAAAATTAATGATGTTGGTATAATGGCATCAGAGCTAATATCAGATTCAATAATAAAAGCAGTTAAATCTGCCGCAGGACTTGGCGGACTGCCGTCTTATTCTGACCTTATTTGATCTATTCTTTTTTATTAATCATTAAATGAAAAATCCTGCTCAGATACCCTTGATTTTCTCATTCTTATTCCCATCACTATTCCTATAGCTATTAGAGAAGTAAGAGATGCAGACCCACCATAACTAATAAAGAGAAGAGGTAAGCCTGTGACCGGAAAGATTCCGATTACCATTCCTATATTAATAAAAGTGTGCCAGAAAAACATTGAAGCTATTCCAAAGCACACATACATAGAAAATTTATCCTTCGATCGGCTAGATGTATCAAGTATCCATAAAATGAGTATTAAAAATAGCAGAATGGTAAATATAGACCCGATAAAACCCCATTCCTCTGCAATTACAGAAAAGGCAAAATCAGTATGCTGCTCTGGCAAAAATCTCAGCTGAGTTTGTGTGCCCTTTGTAAAGCCTTTACCCTTTAGCTTACCAGAGCCAATTGCGATTTTTGATTGTGTAGCATGATAACCACTTCCAAGTGGGTCTAAAGAGGGGTCGAGAAAAGCTTTAATTCTTGTCTTTTGATAGTCCTTTAATATATAACCCCAAAGTGGAACAAATAATAAAGATCCGCATATGGCCAGCAAAATAAGGTGTTTTGTCTTTACTCCTGCAAACAATATCATGCTAAGAGCAATAAGCGTAACTATAAAGGCCGTACCCATATCAGGCTGTAAAGCTATGAGAACAATAGGAATAACTGCCATCAAAAAGGGTTTTAACAATTCAGAAACTGAATAAAGACCTTCATAAAAATCATCATGGTAAAATTTTGCAAGTACAAATATTACGGCTAGCTTTGTAAGCTCAGACGGCTGTATATTTATAGCACCTCCAAGTGAAAGCCAGCTTCTTGCCCCGGACACTTCTCTTCCAAAAATAATGACCATCACAAGGAGAAAAATATTAATTAAATAGAAATGATTTGAATAGCGCTGAATCATCCTATAATCAAATAAAGATAAGATTACAGTGATAATGAGACCAAGCGATACCCAAAAAATCTGCTTTTTAAAAATAGCTGTTCCTAGGTTTATGGTAGCACTGTACAAATTAATTATGCCTATTGCACATATTATTATCGTTATAAAAAACAGGGGTACATCAAAGTTTTTAAGAAGCCTCACATTTATCATAATCTCGGTCCGTGAAAATTTGGGTTATAATAGGCCTCTATAATATTTTTAGCTAATGGTGATGCAACCGCGCCACCCTTACCACCGTGTTCGACCAATACCGTAACAGCTATCTCGGGACTATCAGCAGGTGCAAATGCCGTAAACCAGGCATGGTGATCATATTTCTTGCTTTTTAATTTTGCTGAGTCAAGCGCTACTACCTGGGCTGTGCCGGTTTTACCTGCTACGCGTATATGAGGAAGTCTTGCATATCTGGCTGTACCGTTTTGCTGATTTACTACCCCTGCCATGGCATCACTAATAATCGATATATGATTGTCATTTACCGATAGTTGCTCTATTTCGTCCTTATATGCGTAGAGCTGCTCTCCGGTATTCGAAACTACTTCTTTAATAAAATGTGGTTTTACTTTGTATCCGCCGTTTGCTATTGATGAAGTCATTACAGCAACCTGAAGCGGTGTTACACTTAAAAATCCCTGCCCTATGGATACATTAACCGTATCACCCTTATACCATGGAGCTTTCAACCGCTCTTTCTTCCAGGTTTTGCTCGGAGATATTCCGGATTTTTCATCAATATCGATTCCAGTAAGCGTACCGTAACTCATTTGCCTGGAGTACTTATCAATTTTATCTATACCGATCTTCTGAGATACTTCATAGAAAAATACATCACAGGACTCAACAAGGGCCTTATGAACATCCACCCACCCATGACCCGAAGATTTCCAGCACCTAAATGTTTTCGTTCCAAGCGTATAATGTCCAGGGCAGTAAAACCTGGTATCTACATCAATCGCATTTTCTTGTAGTGCGGCAGCAGCGGTAACGATCTTATATACAGATCCCGGAGGGTATAACCCCCTGGTAACACGGTTTAGAAGAGGATAGCTGGTATCGGATGTAAGCTCTTTCCAGTCTTTACGGTCTACCCCTTTTACGAATATGGAAGGATCAAATGTCGGGCTGCTGGCCATTGCAAGGATCTCACCATTTTTTACATTCATTACAACTGCAGCCCCAGTATAATCACTTAGTATCTGTTCAACAGCTACCTGAAAATCAATATCTACAGTAAGTTTAATATCTGCACCAGGAATACTTTGTTGCAGGTTTATGTCTGAGCTATAAACACTAGATTTAATTTCTCTGCCAAAGGCATCGGTAACTTTTTGTATATACCCCGGGCTTCCCTTTAAATAGCTTTGATAATGTTTTTCAAGACCGCTTTTACCAATTAGATCAAATCCTGTTAAGTCGGTATGTGCCTTAAGTTCTGCTTTTGTAGTTTTACCTACAAATCCTATAAAATTAGCGCCAAGTTTCCTGTACGGATATTCCCTTATCTTGCTTACTTCTATAAACATCCATGGATATCTGTGACGTCTTGATTCAAGTACAGCAAGCTGATCTCTTGTAATATCACGTTCGATTAAAACCTGATTGAATTTTTTATTGTCAGATGAACCATAGATCCGGTCTTCCAGCTCTTCTATGTCCAGTAACAGCACGGCGGAAAGAAACGCAAGGAAAGTATTTTTATCCTTTATCTCACTTGGAACTGCATAAAGATCAAATGATGATCTGTTTATTACAATACCTCTTCCGTTTCTGTCCAGAATACGGCCTCTTGGAGGTACAACCCTTATGTTTCTAATACGGTTATTTCTGGAAAATTTTTCAAATTCATCGCCCTTTAGTATCTGTAAGTACCAGATCCTTATTCCAAGAACCATAAAGAAAAATATTAGTATAAAAACTGATACTAAAAATTTACGCGTGTAATTTTCCATGTAACTCTTTTAATATGATAAAACAGATGTAGCCTGCAAATGTATTAACCAATATGTTAATTATAATGAAATTATACGATAATGCTGTAACTAATTGAGAGCTAAAACTAAATATTGCGGCAAGGAAAACCCATTCATATATAACACTAAAAAAAATTAACAGTATCTGAATATCAAATCTGTCCGAATATATCTTTGCTACTAAAAACCTGATGATTACAAAAAGGCTTAATCTGCTAAAAACATACATCCCCAGATTCGTGCCTGAGTAAAGATCTATAATATATCCGCTTATAAAAGCAAAAAACACTCCCCCCCTCACATCTGTGTTCAAGGATAGATATATTATTAAAATAAGAGTAAAATCGATATAGAGTCTGCCGAGATTTACAGGACTTAAAAGTGTAGTTTGTAAAATTACGAAAATAAAAAGGACTATACTAAAAAACAGGTATACGTATAATCTATTCATTTACTACCCGCTGCTCCGGAATTACGAATTCTCTTGGTTTTTTGTTAATTATGAGTACTTCTTCTACGGAGTTTATATCAATTTGAGGTTTTATTTTAGCCTGAATGTTCCCACTTTCTGAAAATATTTCATCTACCTCACCAAGTAGTATACCCTTTGGGAAATAGCCATCCTTGCCGGATGTTACAATCTTATCACCCACTGCTATATCGGATGCCTTTTCTAAATAGTCCATAATACAGTGGTTGCCATCACCTTTTACTACTCCCCTATCCCTGCTTCTCTGTACATATGCATCTACTGCACTTAGTGAGTCTGTTATAAGCAGCACTTCTGAATTATAATTTCCTACTATATATAACTTTCCAACAGCACCCTGATGAGTTTTAACAGGCATACCTTTTACAAGCCCGTCTACAGCACCCTTATCTATTATTATCACCTGAGATTTTATTGCTGAAGCACTTATAGCCACAGTGTTAGCTGCAATCACTTCATATTCCTCTCCAGCCCTGAAATTAAGGAGTTCTCTAAGTCTCTTATTCTGCAGCCTGATTTCTGATAGTCTGAAGTTTTCTTCCCTAAGTTTTGCCAGTTCTTTTTTTAAGACCCTGTTCTGCTCATATTGGTCTACGTTATCAACATACTTTTTCCATTTATGCACAATGTATCTGCTTAAGCTGTTTATACTTTTTTGTGGATAGTATATAATGGTAAGAATTACTTTGGAAAATCTTGAGTTATTTAACTTATCTTCATTATTAATGGGAACAAGCTGTACCAGAAAGAAAATCATTATTAAAACTACAAAAAGAGGGTAGCGTCTTAGAAATCCCATACTAATTAATATATTAAGCAGAAATTAGAGTTTGGAAAGTAAGAAACTTAATAATCTGCTAATACAAACTAATTCAAACTAACTTCTTTTAGTAAATCAAGCTCATCAAGCGCCTTGCCCGATCCATAAACAACGCAGCTCAAAGGATCCTCGGCAACTGACACTGGAAGCCCTGTCTCCTGCATAAGAAGTTTATCAAGACCGCCAAGTAGAGCGCCGCCTCCAGTGAGCATAATTCCATTATCTACTATGTCTGCAGCAAGCTCAGGCGGGGTTCTTTCAAGGGTTTGCTTAATAGCTTCGACCATTACACCAATTGGCTCACTAAGTGCCTCTCTTACTTCATCTGATGTAATATCGATTGTCTTTGGCACTCCTGCTCTCAAGTCCCTTCCTTTTACCTGCATTGTTTTTATTTCACCATTTCCATAAAGCTGGGCAAGTTTGATCTTGATGTCTTCAGCAGTGCGCTCACCTATGAGCATGTTATAATTTCTTTTTACATACTGCATTATTGCTTCATCTAGCTTATCACCGCCAACTCTAACCGATTTACTCACTACGATGCCTGCAAGTGATATCACAGCTACACCCGTCGTGCCTCCTCCGATATCAACTACCATATTCCCTGTGGGTTCTGTAACAGGCATACCTGCTCCCAGTGCTGCCGACATTGTTTCTTCCATTAAATAAACTTCCCTTGCCCCTGCAGCTTCCGCTGATTCTTTTACTGCCCTCTTTTCAACCTCTGTTATTCCTATTGGAACAGAAACAATAATCCTGGGTCTTACAAAGCTCTTTCTGTTATTATGGGTTTTAATAATAAAATACTCGAGCATTTTTTGGGCTACATCGAAATCAGCAATCACTCCGTCCTTTAGAGGTCTTATTGCCATGATTGAACCCGGAGTTCTACCAACCATATCCTTTGCTTCTTTTCCAACCGCTAGAATTTTCTTTGGGCCTCTTAATTCTTCTTGTACCGCTACAACCGAAGGCTCATTGCCTACAATTCCCTTTCCCTTTACATAAACAAGAGTATTTGCAGTTCCAAGATCAACTGCAAGATCGTTGGAAAACATACCGATAATTGAATCAAATAGCATTTCTTAGTAAACCCCTCCTTAGTAATTCAACAAAATATAATTGCACCCCGTAAAACATTGTTATTATAAATTAATTATTAAGAATTAATAGTATCTAACCACAGATATTTAAAAATTTTTACTTTAATTGTTGAAATCAAACACTTTTCCTACTACTTTTTCATCATTGATGCTAACAATTACTGCTGTGCCGGGCTTTTTGAAATCACGTTTTATATACGCCATACAAATAGCATTATTCTTTTCATAACTATAGACAGAGCTTGTGACATAACCCACTTCTTTATCATTTATAAATAATTTATCCTCTGGATTTGCTGGAGTGTCAGTTGGCATTTCTACTCCCACAAGGTGTCTGTTTACATGCCCCCTCCACTTAATCCTCGCTATAACTTCCTGACCAATATAACATCCTTTTTCAAAGTTAAGCGCATTCCAGAGCTCTGCCTCAATAGGTATCGTATTTTCATCCATATCAACCCCGTATCTTGGTATTCCTGCTTCCACTCTCAAAGTTTCATAAGTATCAATGCCTATGAGCCTGGGCTTTAGCCCTTCAAAATCATTAAGCAGAGTTTCTTCAGCAATTTTTATAGCATCAACAGGAATATAGACATCATAACTATCAAACGTAGATCTTTTTACCTTTATTACATATAAATCAGTGCCATTTATACTCTTCTTTATTAGTCCGGGAGCTTCTAAAGAAGATAGATCCAAATCCAATATACCACTTAAAAATTCAGTAGATTTAGAACCCACAAAACAAAGCTGAATATATTTATCGGTTACATCTTCAATATTGGCTTTATATGAGAGCCTATATTTTAAAAACAGCTCACAAATAGACTCGTTTAATCCCTGCTCAAGGTCTATAAGGGCATCTTCACCATCATTATAGATATAAAGGTCTGCAATCATCTTACCTTTTACTGTAAGTAATGTTGCGTGTGCTCCACTACCACTACTGAGTTTCATGACATCATTTGATAACATCCCCTGCATGAACTTAAAACATTCTTTACCGCTAAGTTTTATCTTCCCTCTGCTGGAAAGATCAAATACACCAATGCCATGCTGGACGGCTTCATACTCATTATTAACTGAATCAAAACTTTTTGGTACTAACCAGCCATTATATTCAATAAATTCAGCGCCACAGCTTTTATAATAATCATGAAGCGGGAGTTTGTTCATTCGGCTCTCCTGATATTTGTTAAAAGAATATAACTATATTAACCAAAATATTTTGAATCTATATAGCGAAAAAATATTCAAAATATAGACATTAATATAGATAGCTTGAAAATAATAGCCACATATGTAGTATAGATTTTATTTTATGGGGATAAAATATGAGCGAAAACAATGAACTTAAAAAACGATACAAAGTGGTGATTATGGGCTCAGGACCGGCAGGTCTTACAGCAGCACTATATAGTGCCAGAGCAAATCTGGAACCTTTGGTGTTTGAGGGGTTTGAAGCAGGGGGCCAGCTAACTCTTACTACAGATGTTGAAAACTACCCCGGTTTTGAAAATGGAATTATGGGCCCGGACCTTATAAATACAATGAGAAAACAGGCAGAGAGGTTTGGCGCAAAATGCCTTCTTTCCAATATAGACTCTGTAGATCTCTCAAAAAGACCTTTCAAAATAAAGGCAGGAGATGTAGAGGTGGAAGCAGAAAGTTTCATTATAGCTTCGGGTGCTTCTGCAAGGATGCTTGGGCTTCCATCGGAAAAAGAACTCGTAGGACACGGGGTTTCAACCTGTGCTACATGTGACGGATTTTTCTTTAAGGATAAAGAGATCGTAGTGGTGGGTGGCGGTGACAGTGCGCTTGAAGAAGGAACCTTTCTTACCAAATTTGCCTCCAAGGTATCTATTGTTCACAGACGCGACTCTCTAAGAGCATCAAAAATCATGCAGGACAGAGCGTTTAAGAACGAAAAGGTTGAATTTATCTGGAACAGCGTTGTAGAGGAAATACTGGGAGAAAAAGGCAAGGGAGTTACAGGCATTAAACTTAAAAATGTAGAAACCGGCGATATTACAGAAAAAAATGTTGATGGAGTTTTTATCGCAATTGGACACATTCCTAACACCAAGATATTTAATGGAGCTATAGATACTGATGAAAACGGCTATATAATAACTAAGGATAAAACCAGTGAAACCAACGTACCCGGAGTTTTTGCAGCAGGTGACGTGCAGGACACAAGGTACAAACAGGCAATCACAGCAGCAGGGTCGGGATGTATGGCAGCACTTGATGCAGAAAAATTCCTAGAAGATAATGAGGATTAGATTTATTTCTAAGCTACCACAAATTTATTAGTATCACCCAGCATTAAACAATCAAAAGGCTATATCGGTCTAATTAGCTACTTAAACCTAGAGCTTGGAATTGACTATGTTACAATAGATCAAAATAGATTTATTGAAGATATATTAAATTTACATGGCTCTCAGATTAATAGAATTATATTTACCAACTAAAGAAAACATCGACTGGCTTAAATATAAGCTAAGCGATTATCCAATTCATGGTATTTGGAGTGAGAGGGTTTCCGATCATCAGTACCATATACGCATTCTCATTTCACCTGAAGACTCTGGTGCAATTCTCGATCTATTGGAAAACACTTTTTCTACGGTTGACGGTTTCAGGATAATTCTGCTGCCTGTTGAAACAACAATCCCAAAGATTCAAGAAAGAAAGCAGGATGCAGAAAATGGTTCTCAAAATAACAAAAATGACGAACCAAAAATCGGTAGAGGCATAAGCAGGCAAGAACTTTACACAAGAATTTCAAAAGATTCCAAACTAACCGGATTCTTTATTTTCATGGTTGTAGTATCATCCATAGTTGCATCTATCGGCATACTTAACAGTAATATTGCCGTGATAATTGGGGCCATGGTTATTGCACCTCTTCTGGGTCCCAACGTAGCCCTTGCCCTGGCTACTACACTTGGAGACTTAGACTTACTAAAAAGCTCTATCAAATCCAATCTGGCCGGGATATCTGCTGCTTTAATATTCTCATTAATTCTTGGGATTTTACTAAGAGATAAACTTACAATTGATACGGATCTAAAAGAGTTTTATCCAGAACTGTATTCAAGAACACAGGTAGGAATGGGCGACATAGCACTTGCTCTTGCCTCGGGAAGTGCCGGTGCGCTGTCATTTACCATGGGGCTTCCAAGCGCCCTTATTGGAGTGATGGTTGCTGTAGCGCTTTTGCCGCCGCTCGTAACTTTTGGAATGTTATTGGGCGCTGGGCTTATTGATCCAGCTATTGGGGCTGTTTTGTTACTTTTAGTAAACATTATATGCGTAAACCTTGCAGGTGTAGGAACTTTTTTATTTCAGGGTGTAAGACCTCGTACATGGTGGGAAGCTAGCAGGGCAAAGAAATCATCCATGATAGCAATTATTACCTGGACTGTACTCTTATTAATTCTTATGATAATAATAACTCAGCTTAAAAATAATTTTTTTGATAAGATTCTTAAAATTATATTGCCTTAAATTACTTATTAATTTGGAGGATTTATGCAAGTAAAAGAAATAATGGTCTCACCCGTAGTATCTGTACAACCTGATGACACCTTAGAAGATGTTGCCAGAATAATGATAAAAAATAGAATAGGCTGTGTGCCCGTTGTAGGTAAAGATTCTGAGCTTCTAGGAATAATAACTGAAAACGAATTCACGCTACATGAAAAGAGATTTCCATTTTCGCGCGCGTATGCTCCAAAGCTATTTGGAATGTGGATAACAAAAGATAATGTTGATGATTTATATAACGCTGCGAAAAATATTTATGCTAAAGATGTAATGTTTAAATCTCCCGTTACAGTAGATATGGAAGATTCCGTTTTTGATCTTCTCAAAAAAATGATAGACCAGTCTGTTGACCGAGTTCCTGTATTAAATAATAACAGAGTAATAGGGATAGTTGCCCGTCATGACCTTCTAAAACTTATAATAGATAATAATTAGACTTTAGGCTAGTTTTTCTGTCTTTAGACAGTATTCGGTTGAATTATTTCGCTATGGGTAATAGAATTATATTAAATTCTAAGATTATTCTTTATTTACTATGGAAAATAAAAGAAATAGTAGAAGAATAAAGTTTAAAGAAAGAATCAAATACGGTACATCAGATATACCTAATACTGATGGCTCTACAATAAATATTTCCCCAAAAGGAATTGCAATAAAATCCTATAAGGCCCTCACTCCGGGCTCTAAAATATCTGTTGTTTTATATTCAGGCAATAATCCCATTAGGCTTGAAGGTGAAGTAGTCTGGAACTGCCCTCCAAAAGAAGGCGCTCAGGCAGAAATGGGTGTAAAAATTCTGAGTAAAACCAAAGAACTTGAGCAGGTATATAAACAAGCCAGCAGGCTTTAGTCACCTAATTACTTTTCTATAATTTTTTACTAAAGACAAAATTCAATTTATACTGATTAGGTATAATAAAACTAAATACATACTTTAGGTTTGTGGTTTATAGGAGAAAAGTATCATGGGTAATATTGGCGGCTGGGAATTAATAATAATTCTTGTGATTTTACTACTTATATTCGGTCCAAGCAGGCTTGGAGATTTGGGTACTGCACTTGGAAAAGGAATCAAGGGTTTTAAAAGATCGATGAAAGAGCCCGATGAAATAGATGTTACTCCTGATAAAGATGACAGCGATAAAATAGAAGATACAGACCTAGAAAAAGCCCCTAAAAAAAATGAAAAGGAATCAGAGGTTAAATAATAGGATTATTTATCTAGCTATTTTCTTTTGAAAATTCAGCAAGCTCAATTAACACCCCGTTCATCGACTTTGGATGAACAAAAGCTACCCTGGCTCCATAAGCCCCTACTCTGGGACTCTCATCAATTAGCTCCAGATCCAATTCTTTTAAATGCTTCAGGCTCTTTTCAATATTGTTAACCTCAAAACATATATGGTGGATTCCTTCTCCCCTTTTATCGAGGAATTTTGAGATTGGAGAATTATCATCCAAAGGCTCCAGCAGTTCAATTGATGCTTGTCCCTCTGCAGATTTTAACATAGAGGTACTTACTCCCTGATCTTCAATAACTTCACGGTGTTTAACTTCAAGCCCAAGGGCTTTTACATATAAGTTTTCTGCTTCTGATAAATTTGTGACTGCAAGTGCAATATGATTTATGTTCTTGACTTGTTCGAATGACATTTACGATCTCCAACTAATATTTATTAAGGATAGAATCATACCCTTATCGAATTAAAAAAGAATACCTATTTTTTCAGTAACCAGTTAATTCCACGTAACCCTGTCCGCTAATATTATCCCCAGACACCCTTACGGCTCCCTCCCAATAGGTAAAAGAGTGGTTAAACTCCTGGTTGTTAATAACGGGCTGCACATCTAACTCTATATTGTATTTAGGAATCATGACGGTCCATTTTGAAGGATACTTAATGTTTGTGCTGGGACTCTTCCAAAACTCTACAGTTTCTACAATAAAATCAGAGCTCTTTAAATGAACTGTATCACCCGATTTATCCACGTAGGTTCCAGATGATACAGGATCAACCGTCCCGTCTTTTAACCGAAGCATATAAATCATTATTTCTGTATTATTACTCAGCTGAAGGGAAAACCAATCCCAGCCTGATTGCAAATCTCCCAGAGCACTTGTGCTCCATTCATGGTCAAACCAGCTGAAGCCCTCCATTTTATATTTATTATTATCTATTGTAATTGTGCCAGTGGTTTTAAGTCTTGTATATGAATAGTAGTATGATGCATTGCCCGTTTCATCACTTTTTTGACTAAGTCCTTTATTACCATTTAGGACTATTCTTTTAGACTCTTTGAGTACGAGCGAAACTTCTATGTTCTCACTGTTTGAACTGAGTACATAGTTGTTATTATCATCCGATTTAACCACCCAGTCATCAATCCAGACATGCAGACCACTACTATCAGAACCTGCAAGCCGGGGTATAGCCCTGCTCCACTTTTCAAATGAATAGTAATTTTGATTTCCTACATCTGTAACTGCAAAATGAGCAAAATATATTGAGTTTGCACTCCATGAAGACCCATCTGCAGGCTGATCAGGCGTGAGCGCTCGTCTAAAAAAGGTTAACTGATATCCAAAATTGTTATTTTCTTCGTCTTTTAAATTACCTGTGAAATACCACCACTCAGTTTGATAATCAGGATGTGTGCCGTGATCTTGCGGAAAGGAAAAACTTATTGGCTCGACTGCTCTTTTAAATCCTTTACTAACTTCCTTATCAGATAATACGGATGATATATCAATTGTACTGTTATCAGGATCATTATTTAAATTTACCATTCTATTAAATGCTGCATGTACAATAAGCAATACAAATAAACCAACTACCCAGTAAGCTATTCTGGATTTCATATGTTTAATCACTCTTCTCTTATAGCCTCAGAAATATTTATTTTTGAGAAAATTATGGAGGGATAAATACCTGCAAGCATTGCAGCTATAAATGATATTAAGACTGCCTCAGCTAAGTAACCGGGTTTAATTATAAAATCGATAGTCCATCCAAATGATCTAAAATTTATTACGTTTACTAGTAAATATGCCATTATTAATCCAAGCGGGATTGATATTACCCCTGATATGAGGCCAATAATTGCTGTTTCAGAAAATATTATCTTTCTAATCTCTAAAACCTTTACGCCCAATGCTCTAAGCACACCAATCTCTTTTTTTCTCGACAGTTCAAGTGCAAGTAGTGCTCCGAGAATTCCAAAAAATGCCACAGCAAAAGCAATCATCCTCATAGCATTTGTAATTGCAAAAGTCTGATTGAATATTTTATGCGCTGAGTTTTTAAGGTCTTTATTAGTGCTTAACCTATATTCTTGCTCATCTGAGATTTTTTCCCTTAAATCCCAAAGTACACTGTTTATTTCAAATCCCTTTGATATATCAAGGGAAATAGAGGTAAGCTTATCATCACCCCAAAGTTTGCGAAACGATTCATAACCTATAATCAGAGTCCCTGTTTGCGTGGCAAAATCTGAAAATACGCCTGCTATCTGAAATTTTTCACTACCCATTATTGTAGGTAAATAGAGATACCCATCTTTTAGTTGCTGAGAATATCTGTTACTAAAACTCTCTGAGATTAAAACAGCTTTATCTTCTGTTTCGTTTAAGGCCTTAAGATCATTTATCAGACCTGAGATAATTTGAGGTTTTATGGGTGGATTTTCACTAAGAGCAATTAAATTTAATCTGCCATAGTCTTCAGTTAGAAGATCGATTTTTCTTGAATATCCAATCTGGTGAGTACCCTCCATTGATCTAATTTTATTTATGATATCAAAATTTAAACCATTATTTTCTTCAGGCCTGTAGACAGCCGATATAAATACATCTGATGGAAAGGTGTCTTCCAGCCATTCCGTTAGAGTAGATCTGAAACTTTCAATTAGAACTGTCATGCTCAAAAAAACAGCTACCGCCACAGTAAGCGACGCCGTGGCAACAAAGTTCTTATCAATTGAGCTCAGATAGTTTCTGCTTGGGATAAGATATATTTTCCCAAATAATGTCTTTGCATATCTGTTTATTATCTTTGCTAACACTAGCATTAATGATGGTAGAAGTAGCGTGTAACCTATGATGATAATAAATAGCCCAGCAAATGTGAGTGTAATCTTTGATGATAAAAATGCCGAGATATAAAAACCTGAAAAGATAAGAAAAATACCGGCAGTAAACAAATAAGGGATGAGACGTAGAAAATTCTTGTTGAAATATGACTCACTCATAAGACTAACCGGTTTAATAAACCTGGACTCTAAAGAAGGGATAAGAGCAGACGTCAATACTGCAGATATACCTAAAATAAAGGCCTTAATTAAGGTTAGTGGAGACAAACTGAATCCAGGCTGGCCAAACACCGAATAAATACTCGATAGCGTATTTGATACAAGAAGAACAGAAAAGTTGCCAAGAAATATTCCAATTTTAATTCCAAGTGCTGAGGACAAAATACCAATTATCAATGCTTCGGTGAGGATAGCATAGAAAATCTCATTTGATGTAACCCCAATCGACCTTAGTACTGAATATACCGGCCTTCTTATTACAAGTGAGTAATTAAAGGAATTATAGATCAAAAAAAATGCAATAAGCAGTGTAATTAAACTAAGGGCTGTCAGATTGAGCTCAAATGACTTTGTAAGTCTGCTGCTTTGCTCTACCAAGGAGTCTGCTTTAATAAGAGAGGCTTGCGGATAGTTTATAGTGAGAAAATGTTTTATCTGGCTAATTACTTCTTGCGAATAGTTTGTTAAATTCAAATCAATTCTTGATAAATATCCATTAATACCTAGAAGGTTTTGGGCCGTTGCTATATCTACTAATATTGTGTTTGCGGTAATTAAAATCTTATCATCGTTGTTTGTATCTATACTCCCTATTATTTTTATTTCTTTATTAAACTCAGCACTAATTAAAAAACTCTCTCCTATTTTTGCATCCAGTCTGGACAGAAGATTATTTGAAACAATTGCTCCATTGTGCTCTGTCAAAAATTGCTCAAAGGTTTTTGAATTTAGGTTTATACTCTGATTTTGAAAGAATTTTAGTTGGGTATATTCTGAAAACGGATCAATGCCTATGATCTTTAATTGCTCATTTGCAAACTGATCAATAAATACAGTACGCTCTATAATCGGGACAATATTCTTAAACCCTAATATTTTTCTTAAATCAAAATAGATTTCTTCATTGAGCCTTGAATTTGTACTGTATATAGAATGAGTAATGCCACTGCTAATACTTTTTATAGAATTATCAAAAGATTTTCTGGCGTTTATGTTTGCAATGTCTATAGCTACAATCACAGCTACTCCAAGAGCAATGCCAAGTATAAGTAGAACCGATTGTATTTTATGTTTTAAATAGTGGTTTAATGAAATTTTAAGTAATTTAGATTTTACAAACATGTAAGATTAATATTGACTTTTATTACAGTAACCTAAAAAAGAACTATTTAATTTTTTTCAAATCATGGTTTTCGATCATATATGCTCTGTCGCTTCTGCTTATAAGATCTTCACTATGAGTTGCCATAATAAGCGTTTTATTTTTATCTCTAACCAATCCAAATAGAACATCGATTATCTGATCTCTTGTATTATTATCAAGATTGCCGGTAGGTTCGTCAGCTAAAACAATTTGAGGATCATGCACTATTGCCCTTGCAATAGCTGCCCTTTGCTTTTCACCACCTGATAGAGTATCGGGAAATACATCAGATTTTTTTGCTAGTCCTACCTTTTCAAGCAAATCTCTAGCCACATCGTATCCATTTATGTTATCCATGCTATTTAGTTCCAAAGGGAGTAAAACATTTTCAATCACAGTGAGTGATGGAATTAAATGAAATGACTGAAACACTATCCCGATATTCTTCCTGCGAAAGAGTGTCCTATCTTGTTCATTGAGATCATCAAGAGCAATATCATTTATTATGACACTGCCATTTGAGGGAACATCTATGCCGGATATAAGGTTTAGCAGAGTACTCTTTCCACTTCCGCTGCGGCCAAGGATTAAAGAAATTTTGGAATCCTGAAATCCCGCATTCACATTTTCAACAATCCTTATTTCATTATCTCCGTCAAAGTAAGACTTGGAAATTCGGTCTAATTGGATACAGCTATCAACTCTATTCATTAAATATTAAGGATACCCTATAACAAACAGGTTATATCGGGAGTATTTAAAAGCAGGTAATTATATAAGTAAATACAAAAAAGTAATTATCGCTTAGATTCTTAAAATTCTTCTATATCTTCCTCAGCATCTTCCGTTTCTTCTTCTAGAAGATCTTCTTGCTGATCTTCATCAAATTCTTCAGCCTCTTCTTCATCTTCTTGCAGAGTCTGCTCTAGCTCACCTTCCTCTCCATCTTCGCCAATGGGAATAGTAAGGGTAATTGTCTGGGTATAGCTACCACCATCGGTATCGGTTGCTAAAATCTCTATATTAAATTCGCTGCCTGGTTTTATTTCAGTATAATCCCACTCTATTAGACCCGTAGCAGGTTCTATCTTCATTCCCTTGGGAGCTTGTTTAAGACTTATTTCAACCTCATCACCATCTGGATCTTCTGTCTCAACCTGGTATTCAAAAAACTTTTTCTCTCCGGTTATCTCTGCTGGAGGTTCAGATACAATGACAGGGGGTTGATTGGGTATTACAAGTTCTGCATCGGTTACAAGCGAACCTTCAGGGTCAGCATTTGCGGGAATAATATTTACTGTAATAATATCGCCTTTTTTATATTCATCCAGCCAAAGGATAGAGTTTTCCACTTCTCCTACTATCTCTTCGTTATTATGAAGCCACCTATACGCAATATCAAAATTACTCACATCGCCGTTTTTTAGAACTACAGCAACCTGAAAAGTTTTATTACCATCCTCGCTGGTTTTAGATTCAATGGTAATTGATTCTATATCGGGAAATGATAAATCAACTTCAGTATCATTCTGGGCTAAAAACTGCTCATCAATTTCTATTTCACTATCAACTAAAGCACCCTCACCGGTATTATTGCTTTTACTAACATCACTAATATTATCCTTTTTTTTAGTTAGTACATCCTTTTCAAGATCTTCACCATAGCTACAGGATGTAGTAAACAATAAACAGCTGCAAAATAAAGCAGCCAAAGAAAAAGTCTTCATAGATTACCTCTTCTTATTTTTTTTCTGTTTTGACTTACTTGCATAGAGTTTTTTCTTCTTTTTCTCGCTTGGTTTTTCAAAGTAGGCTCTTTTCTTAAGTTCAAATAGAATTCCTTCTTTATTTATCATGCTTGAAAATCTTCTAAGCGCACTGTCAATTGTCTCTCCGCTTTTTACAAAAACTACTGCCATATACTCAACTCCTTATTTTGGTTTAAGCTATTTATAATAACATGGTTATAAGAAATTTTTAGTATGTGACTAAAAATATTAATGATGTAACAATAAACCCTGCAAATAAAAGCTTAAAACAATTATACGCCATTCTATGCACGGGTTTAATAAACGTTATTACTGTAAAAATAGCACAAAATACAAAATAGAAGTTTATAAAATCACTTCCAATTCCCCCAAAATAATAAGCACATAAGAATGCACTAAATATGAAAAGCAAGGTTAGCCTTGTCAAGCCCCCGAATATAGGTCCACCT
>JABAHR010003633.1_pt5 | contig 21083 bp, 22 predicted proteins | sample 7062101 | NCBI WGS metagenome assembly JABAHR01 (sample SAMN14534553, study PRJNA622989) | marine sediment metagenome | biome: marine biome [ENVO:00000428]; feature: marine pelagic biome [ENVO:01000023]; material: deep marine sediment [ENVO:00002113] | place: India: Gulf of Kutch | collected... | reverse complement strand
ACAACTAATAATATTTTTTTCATTTGTACTCCCCTACATTGTGTTAATGTTATTATAGATCATTTATTACGATTTTGAATAGATTATATGAAGCCCCACAAGTCTTGCAACAAGTATTGTGAGATATAACTGTCCGATTATGGCCTCTGATATCGCAAGCGACCTGGCATATGAGCTTACAGGAAGAATATCACCATAACCAAGCGTGGTTAGAGTAACATAACTAAAATAAATAAGCTCTGTAACTTTAAATGGGTAACCATTGCTGGATGAACCAGCAAGATTAAATGAACCGGGAGATAGTATTTCCAATAAGCCATATAAACTTGTATATATAAGTCCTATTAACAGATAAACACTAACGGCTCCGAACAGTGTTTCCCTTGTGACCTTAGTTCCCTTAATCACCTGAGAAAACATTAATACGGTTGTGTATATAAAAAAAAGTGCTCCCCAGATAATTGCTCCAGGTCCAAGGGTCTTCATTGCAACAAAAAGGCTTATCCAATTTGCAATTAGCCACGGGAGTCCTAAAACTGAAGCGATAACAATCTGTTTTCTTGTGTTACTAACCGCATAAATACCAGTTAATAAAATTATAGTAGTAAGTAAGTGCAGCAGTGCAGAGGTGTATTTTTCAGCCTCTAAAAATGGGATAAATAACAAAAGCACGACAATTGAGACGAAAAAATATAGAAATTTATTCTTATTTCTTTTGGGGTGAGTGATTATAAAAAATATTTGTCTATACAGTTTGTTATGCATTTGGTTTGTAATAATAAATCATTATGTTAATAAAAATTATAATATATTATTTATTGTACAATCTAAATATATTTCATTCTTATTTTTGGGATGGAATAGATGTAATAAAGGTAAACCAAGAATATGAACAAGCATTTGTATCAACATACTGATAAAGTGTTAATATATTCTAACTCTAGAGGGAGACCTATATTCCGGGGTTTGACAATTATTAAGCATTGCTATCCATATAATGGATGACCATATCGTACATGGTAACAATACCTACTGCCTTCCCATCTTTAATTACCAAAGCTCTTCCATGATCAATCTGTTCGAGAAGCCTTATGGCATAACGGATATTCATGTCAGGTCTTACGCTTAAAACAGGTTTATTCATTACTTCATACACATGCACGCGCTCGGGAGAAAGATTATTTTCAATTACATGCCTTGCTATACCTTGTACCGTGATAAAACCGTATTCATCGTGCTCATCGCGTCTATCAACAATTAGAGCACCATATTTTTTTTCCTTCATACTTTGAATGGCGTCTGCAACAGTTGCCAGACCATCAATTGTTTTAACTTCTGGTGTCATAACTTCATTAACTTTTATAACTTTTTCTTTGGCGTTCATAACTGATCCTCGATTTCATGTTCAATCGTTTCTAATTGGGTTTTTAAACCTACGGCATCTTCGATGTTTAACTGCATAGCGACACCCGAACCTGAAGCGCTATCAAAACCTGCTACTTCGGAGATTCCCTCTAAGATGTTACGACTTAAATGTTTCTCAACAATAAACAAGATCATGTCGATTTGACCTTCAAATGTGAGGCCAAAGAAAGTTTTATGTGGTTTTAAACCTTCTCCATGTCCACTGGTTATAACTGATGCACCAGTAGCTCCCATTTCGCGGGCTTTATCAATGACTTTTTCTGAATAGTCATCTGAAACAAGGGCTACGATTAGTCTTAAGTCCATTTTTAAGTCCCTTTCCTTTTAGAATTTTTAGAGCGAATTTTGTCTAAAAAGTGTGACAATTGAGCATACCCCATAACTGTTATCATGGGAAATAGGCTAGCAAGAGCAATGAGGCCAAATCCATCAATAAGCACGCTACGCCCGGGAACAGTAGAGGCCAGCCCCAATCCTAAAGCTGTGACAAGGGGTACCGTTACGGTTGATGTTGTTACACCGCCCGAATCATAGGCCAGAGGTACAAGCCATTTAGGGCAAAAGAAAGTCTGAATGATAACAACGAGATATCCTGCAATCATATAAAAATGTAAGGGTGTGCCTGTAACAATGCGGAAAGCACCCAAGGCTATGCTAAGGGCAACACCTACGGCAACTGCGAGCCGAAGGCCCCAGAATCCGATGGCGCCTCCCGACATTTCATTTGCCTTGATGGAAACGACAATAAGAGAGGGTTCGGCAATTGTTGTTGAGAACCCTATGACTGCCGCAAAAACATAAATCCAGTAATAATCCTGCCACTGCGGTGCCCGGTCCAATGCAGAGGCAATAAATTCCGGTGCCGTGAGTTGTTTGGCCATAACCTCACCGATTGGAAAAAGGGCTTTTTCCAGCCCCAGAAGAAACAGGGACAGTCCTATGGTGACGTATGCGAATCCTATAATCGCTTTTTTAAGGTTTCTGATTGGCTTCTTCAGAACAACATACTGAAAAAAGAACAATAAGACGATAATTGGGATAACGTCTTTTACAGTAGACAGTAATGTTGGAATAATTGTTTGTAGCATAATCAGAAAAGCAAGCCATAGAGTAAAACAAAACCGATAGGGAAAAGACTGGCAAACGCAATGAGTCCAAATCCGTCAATCATGGGATTGCGCCCTTTGATAACAGTTGATAATCCAATCCCAAGCGCAGTCACGAGCGGCACTGTAATTGTTGATGTTGTGACGCCGCCCGAATCATAAGCAATGCCAATAATTTCACGCGGGGCAAATTGCGTCAGAATAACAATAACAACATATCCCGAAATAATGATCCAGTGAACCGGCCATCCCTTGATAATTCTGATGACGCCAAGAATAAGAGAAAATCCAACAGATAAAGCGACTGTGTACCGAAGCCCTGTTGCGTAGTTATATTGTGCAGCTTCGGAATTTTCTATTAAACCTGAGGTCGCCATAACTTTTGCTGCTTCGGCAGAAACGGCGATTAAGGCTGGTTCTGCAATTGTTGTTCCGAATCCCAGGGCGAATGCAAACAAAATGAACCAGAATATGCTTCCTTTTTTTGCAAATGCTTCAGCCAATTCCTCTCCAACCGGGAACAAACTCAGATTTAGACCCTGGATAAAAAATGTTAGTCCCAAAATTGTAGCAAACAGGCCGATAAAAATTTCTAATGGATTTGGAAAAGGTTGCTGTAGTACAATGATTTGAAAAAAAGCGACTACCAGGATGATCGGTAGTAGGTCCCTCACACTGTCGAAAAAAGCGCGAATCATGTTTTAGGTGTTATCCCTATCATTGATGATAATTGTTTTTACTAACAAGGATTCTAAAGTAATAAATGATTAATGCAAATACTTCTATTCTCAGTATTTATTATCACTAACGTGCTTCAGTGCATAATGTTTTGCATTGTGATTCTAATGATCTCAAATTGCAAGCATGGTAGTGCAAAATCTACATTAGTGCATTAAATTTGAAATTGCTTTGACTTTGGCGATTAAATTTTATTTAATACGCCATAAGTGAAGTTGGATATCACCTTTGTCTCTAAAAACGTGATAAATAATAAAAGCAGCATAAAGTTAACAAATAATTACAAAAAATTATTCTTATTTTTTTTGGAATTGTGATTAAGTAAATTATATGATCAAATAATTTGCTAAACACCGTGTTCGAACTATTATTTATTATTTATATATAAAAATCTATTGTATATTATTAATTTAGCATACTTAATATTATTTCATTTTTATTTGGGAGGTCTGAATTGATGAATAGATTGTTAAGTAGTATTTCTGCAGTCTTGGCTATTTTGCTGATTTTATCTTCTTATAATGCAAATGCAGAAATTGTAGGTAGTGAAGTTTATCAAAAACTAAATTCCCAGGATAAAGTGAGGGTGATTGTAGTTCTTGATTCGACTGATACAAGGTTTAATGACCTCAGTCAAAAGGTTGCTGCTATTGATGATAAGAAGCTTAAAGTTCTTTCAAAGTTAAGTTCCAGTGAATTTTCGCTTTCAAAAAGCTGGGATACAATAAATGCATTTTCTGGGTTTGTATCCTTAGAGGGTCTTTATAAACTCTCAAATGATACCAATGTGATAAAAGTAGATTTAGATCTGGGAGGCAAAGGTGGTCTCAACCAGAGCAGATTCGTCATCAACGCCGATGATGTTAACGACGCTGGGTTTACGGGTCAGGGCGTCAGGGTAGCTGTGCTTGATACGGGAGTGGATACCAACGGGATTGATTTAGAGGATGATATAGTGGGGCAGCAGTGTTTTTGTGAAAATAATAATGGCAGTGGATGCTGCCCGAATGGCAATACTGCACAGAGCGGCAATGGCAGTGCTGAAGATGATAATGGTCATGGAACTAACATAGCCGGAATTATTACATCTGATGGTTTTGTAGCACCGGAGGGTATTGCCCGGGATGCCCAAATTGTTGCAGTTAAGGTGCTTGATAGTAACAACAGCTTTTCGAATACATCTCAGATAATATCTGGTTTGGAGTGGGTACAAAATAACAGGCCGGATGTGGATGTGATAAATATGAGTCTTGGTACATCACTCCTCTTTGGTACGGTTTGTGATGACGCAACTGCTGCTAATATGGCTTTAGCACAAGTTATACAAAATTTGGTGAATTCTGGAGTAATAGTATTTGCATCTACCCAGAATGATGGGTCAATTAACAGTATTGCATCCCCTGCGTGTCTTAGTAATACACTCAGTGTAGGTGCTGTGTTTGATGGAGATAACGGAAGTGTAAGCGTGTTTGATTGTACTGATCAAAGTACGAATAAAGACAAAGTTGCATGTTTTTCAAATGCTAATGCCAATATGGATTTGCTTGCTCCGGGTTCACAAATAACTTCAACTGGTATTAATATAGGAATATCTACACAGAGTGGAACCTCACAGGCAAGTGCTCATGCATCGGCTGCAGCTGCCCTGCTTTTAGAGGCTGACTCTGATCTTTCTCAATCAGATATAAGACAGGTTTTACGTAATACCGGCGCTACAGTGCAGGACAACAGAAATGGGCTTGTTTTTCCAAGAATAGATATACTTGCTGCAATTAACTTTATTACAGGACTCAATATCGTCGATCAGAACAATTCTCCTACATCATTATGCTCTGTTGGGGGCAAAGTGACACCACTACAATTTACAGCAATTATGCTAATTTATCTCGTTCCTGTTTTATTTATTGTAATTAGGAGATATTATTATAGGAAAAACTAAATACCTAAATGAGTCAGTGGTTTTATCTATTTAAACTAGTATTTATAATCTGCTTTTCCCAATACTTCTTCAGTGCACCTGTATTTTCGGATACTGGAACCAATATTGCTATCATATTTGATGGCCCGTCCGATTTTAATAATGTAATTGTAGAAAATTATAAAAATGAGATAACTGCGCTTACTGATGGTGAATTTTATGTAAATTTTCCTCCATCTATGATAAAAGAGGCAGACTGGACGGTACAAGGAGTTAATAATGTTCTAAACAATGTTCTTAATGACCCTAAGGTTGACCTAATAATAACTCCGGGAGTTTTATCATCAATAAACGTTGTTAGAAGAAAACAGCTTAGTAAGCCTGTTATAGCTCCATGGGTAATAGATAATGAACTTTCTGGTGCCCCTGTAAGTGAAGAAGGTACAAGTGGAGTTAAAAACCTTAATTACCTGTCATCAGCTTCAGTTATCAAAAGAGACTTTAAAGTCTTTAAAGATATACTCAGATTTAAAAAGTTTGCATTCTTGTTTATGCCTGTATTTCCTGAAGCAATCCCTGAGATTGAAGACATTGTCTTAACCACAGCGCTTAGTATCGATTCAGAAATAGTCATGGTACCTGTGAGTGAAGATATAGATCAGGTAATAAAAAGTATTCCCACAGATGTAGAGGCTGTTTATATTACTCCGCTTTTTCTTCTGGATGATATTAAGTTTAAAAGGCTTGTAGATGGATTAATAGAAAGAAAACTGCCATCTTTTTCACTAATGGGAAGGATAGAGGTAGAAAAGGGGCTGCTTCTTGGCTTAAATCCCAAACGAGATGTATCCCGGCAGGCAAGAAGAATAGCACTGAACGTACAAAGTATTCTGCTAGGCCAGGATGCAGGAAGCATTTCAATAAGATTTCCAAGGCAGCAGCAGCTAACTCTTAATATGAAAACTGCAAGGGCTATAGGCTATTCACCCAGATGGGATGTGCTTACAGAGGCAGATCTTCTAAATGAAGAGAAGGAGCAAGCTGACAATTTTATTACTCTTGCCGAGGCGGTAAATGAGTCACTAAGAAATAACCTTGATTTGCTGGCAACCGAGCGGTCAGTAAGTGCAGGTGCTGCAGAGGTTTGGAGAGCAATTTCAGTACTGCTGCCTCAGTCAAACATAGCCTTTATAGCAAGTAGGATTGATGAAGACAGGGCGCGCGCTAGTATGGGAAATCAGGCTGAAAAACGTACAACAGGCTCTGTTGATGTTAATCAGATTATATTTTCAGAATCCGCATTTTCCAATGTTGGTATTCAAAGAAATCTTCAAAAATCCAGAGAATATAGCCGTGATGAGGTTAGGCTCGATATAATAGCTGCAACTTCTATAGCTTATCTCAATGTGTTAAGAGCAAAAATCTTTGAAAAAATCAGAAAATCAAATCTAAAGCTATCAAAGTCCAACCTTGAGCTTGCAAAAATTAGAAGAGATATAGGTGTGGCAAATCCCTCTGAAGTATATAGATGGGAGAGCGAGATTGCACTTGACAGGATTGATCTTGTAGATGCTCAGGCAGAGAGAAAAAATGCCGAGGTTGATTTTAATAGACTTCTGCACAGACCTCTTCAGCAGGAATTTTCTACTATAGATATATCCCTGGAATCTCCTTATTTCAAAGTAGGGGATGAGAGAATAACAAAATATATTGATAATCCCAGATCGTTTGAGATATTTAAAGATTTTATGGTAAGTGAGGGGCTCAGCATATCTCCTGCGATAAGAGATTTGGATTCTCAGATTAAAGCACAAAACACAGTGCTCAGGTCTTCAAAGAGTGCTTTTATACTTCCCGATATAAGTGTAGGTGCTGAAGCAAACCGGTTATTTTCTGAAGGCGGAGCAGGGCAGAGAGGTGATATAGAGGGTCTTCCACTTGTATCAAGCCAGGATGATACAGATTGGACGATCTTTGTACAGGCTTCATTTCCTCTATTTAGAGGAGGAGCCAAGATTGCAGATTATAAGCAAGCGCGTGAGCAACTCTTTAGCTTAAGACTACAGCGACAGTCGGTAATTGAAAGAGTAGAACAGGACATTAGGACAGCTATGAATAACACCGGAGCATCTTTTCCCAGTATTAAGTTTTCTAAAAATGCTGCCGATGCTGCACATAAAAATCTTGAACTAGTTACAGATTCTTATTCAAGAGGAGTAGTTTCGATTCTGGATCTGCTAGATGCTCAGGATGCATCTATTTCTGCTGATCTTAATTCTGCAACAGCTGTATATGACTTTTTCATTGATCTTGTAAATTTACATAGAGCAATAGGGAAATTTGGTTTATATATATCCAAAGAAGATAATGACAAGTGGTTTAATCGTCTTGAAAAATTCTATAATAAATCATTAGAGGGACAAAAATGAATAGAAATCTTATTATAATATTTATGCTTTTTCTGATTGCGGCCTGCGGGGAGGAACAAGAAGTAACAGAGCTTATGAGACCTGTAAAATACTCAGAAGTTATAGAAACAGGTGGGAACAGAAGCAGGTCATTTTCCGGAATAGCAAAGGCAGGAGTGGAATTTGATTTGAGTTTTAAGGTTAGCGGCAACATTTTATATCTGCCTGTAAATGTAGGGGATACAGTGAAGAAAGGAGATATTATTGCAGAACTTGACCCGCAGGATTATCTATTAAAAAAACAGGAATCAGAGGCAACTCTTATAAGCGCACAGGCGCAGTCAAGAAATGCCGATGCAGACTATGCAAGAATAAAAGAACTATATGAAAATAATAACGCATCCAAAGGTGAGCTTGACTCTGCAAGAGCGGTCTCAGAGTCTGCAAAGGCTCAGGTGGACGCTGCCCAGAAAAGACTCGATATTGATAATCTTCAGTTGAGCTACACAAAGCTTTTATCTCCTGTGGATGGCTCTATTGCTGAAGTCCCTGTTGATATTAATGAAAATGTAAACGCCGGCACTACAATTGCATTTATTACTTCAGGTAATGAAGTTAAAGTTGAAGTGGCAATTCCTGAAATTCTGATTTCTCAAATTGAAAAAAACAGTATTGCAAGCGTAAGGTTTGATGCAATGCCAGAAAAAAGTTTTCCTGCAAAAGTGACTGAAGTAGGAGTTTCATCCACAGCAGCAGCTACAACATATCCGGTAACCGTGGAGCTTAGAAAAACAGATGAAGAACTTCTGCCCGGTATGGCTGCTGAAGTGTCTTTTGAGTTCAAAAATGGAGAAGAACAAAGGATTATTGTTCCCATCGTGGCAGTGGGTGAAGATAAAAGCGGAAGATATGTTTATATACTTGAAAAAATATCTCAGAAAGAACAGGCATCGTTTAAAACGGGATTTACTAAACGAATTAGTGTAAAAGTCGGAGAAATTACTCCCGATGGAATAGAGGTGTTAGAAGGTCTTAAAGAAGGAGACATGCTGGTTACAGCAGGCGTAAGACGCATTAAGGATGCTACAGAAGTCAAACTACTTAATTAATTTTACAGGCAATCTGATTTGACTAAATTTGCTATAGAAAAGAATAGAATAACAATAATGGCTGTAATTGTTATTTTGTTTGCGGGTGTATCGGCATACAGAACTATGTCTAGAGCCGAGGATCCGGGATTTATTATTAGGACTGCCCAGGTTACTACCAACTGGCCGGGAGCAAGCCCTGAAAGGGTTGAGCTACTAATCACCGATAAACTTGAAAAATCGATACAGGAAATGCCTGAAATCGATTTTATTACATCAACATCCAAAACAGGTTCATCGGTTATTTATGTTAATATTTTAGAAACTTATAAGGATATGCGTCCAATTTGGGACAGCTTGCGAAGGAAAGTGGAAAAAGCCGAGCCGCTTCTGCCCGATGATGCAAATAAACCGGTTGTAAACGATGAATTTGGTGATGTGTTCGGAATTATTGTCACAATTATAGGCGAAGGGTTTTCATACAGGGAATTAAAAGATGTTGCAGATGACGTGCGTGATGAGCTGCTCTTGATCGATATGGCAGCAAAAGTAGAAATTTACGGAGCACAGGAAGAGAGAATATTTGTTGAGTATAACAATGCCAGGCTCTCAGAATTTGGCATCTCTCCTGTACAGTTAAGGCAGATCCTGCAGGCAAGGAACATTGTTATTCCGGGTGGAGACGTTACAACAGAGTATGAGAAAATAGTACTAGAGCCAACCGGAAACTTTGAGACTGTAGATGATCTTAAAAAAACAATAATAGAAGTTCCCGGATCGAGCAATGTAGTATACCTTGAAGACCTGGCAAACATATACAGGTCATACATTGATCCGCCAAATACCAAGATGAGATGTGGCTCTGAAAGATGTCTTGGACTTGCAGTTTCTATGAGAGAGGGTGGCAACATCATTTCGCTTGGTGATGATGTAAGGCAAACAATAGATCGTTTGGTATCAGTTTATCCAATAGGTATTGAGTTTGGTTATCTACAGTTCCAGCCAGATCCGGTAGAAAAGAAAGTTAAGGATTTTACGAGTAATCTCGGACAGGCCATAGCAATTGTTACGCTTGTTATGCTGATTTTTCTAGGTGTAAGAACAGGGCTTATTATCGCAAGCCTTATACCCATGGCCATGCTTATGGCGCTTATGTTTATGGGCTTTTTTGAAATAGGCCTTGATCAGATTTCACTTGCAGCCCTTATAATTGCTCTTGGAATGCTAGTAGACAACGGCATTGTTATGGCTGAATCTGTAATGGTACAGATGAGTACAGGAAAATCTGCGATTGACTCTGCAGTAGACTCTGCAAATGAATTAAAAGTACCTCTTCTTACTTCTTCACTTACAACTGCTGCTGCTTTTCTTCCAATATTTCTTGCAGAATCTACAACAGGGGAATATACAGCATCACTTTTTAAGGTAGTAACCATAACTTTACTTTGTTCATGGCTGATTTCTCTTACCGTCATTCCAATGCTTTGTGTTAAGTTTCTAAAAGTCGATCCCACACAGCAGGACGATAATTTTGATAGTAGTTTATATAAAAAATATAGGAATCTTCTAACCTGGATTCTCAAAAATCCATCTAAATCATTGATAGCGACTGCAATCATATTCTTCTTATCTCTTCAGGGTTTTAAATTAGTACCCAAAATCTTCTTTCCTCCAAATGAAAGACCAACCTTTACTCTTGAAGTTAAACTTCCCATTGGCACACCAATCGAGAGAACGGATTATGTGGTGTCAGAGATAGAAAGTGAACTGGCAAATTATTTAGTAAATGAGGATAGAGAGGATGGCATAACAAACTGGGGAGTATTTATTGGACAGGGAGCTCCAAGGTTTCAGCTCTCGTTTAGCCCTGAGCCGCCAAGCCCTGATTATGCGCTTTTTATTATTAATACTTCTAAAAGGGAAATTATAGACAGCATTATTCCCGGAATAGAAGAGTTTTGTATTTCAAATTTTCCAGATATAAAACCAACTGTGCGTCCCCTTGAGCTAGGTCCTCCATCATGGCCGCCTGTAGAAGTTAGGCTTTCGGGAAAGGATAGTGACATTTTGTTTTCAAATGTAGACAATGTTAAAAGTAAACTGGAAAGCACAAATGGTACAAAATTGATTGATGACGACTGGGGAGCAAGGTCTAAAAAGCTCTTTGTTAAGATCAATCAGGCAAGGGCTTACAGAGCTGGAGTTACAAGCGAGGATATTGCAACATCATTGCAAACATCACTAAGCGGTATGAGTACTACTGAGTATAGAGAGGATGATAAGCTAATACCCGTTATGCTGCGCTCTGTTGAAGCAGACAGGGTAGATATAGGAAAGTTAGAGAGCTTAAACGTCTATGTACAGGCTACAGGAAAATCTCTTCCCTTAAAACAGGTTGCCGATATAGAAGTTGCCTGGCAGCCGGCTGTAATAAAAAGAAGGGACAGGCTTAGAACCATAACTATAGAATCCGGATTGGAATCAGGATATACTGCAGCTGAGATAAATACTACTCTTGTTCCATGGTTAAAAGAGCAGTCCAAAGACTGGAATCTCGGATACTCGTGGGAAATAGGCGGTACCGATGAAGAATCAGGAAAGGCCAATGCGTCAATAAGCGCAAAACTTCCTATTGCAGGCATGATTATTTTACTTCTACTGGTTGGACAGTTTAACTCTATCAGAAGGCCCGTGATAATTTTAATTACTATTCCTCTTGGTATTATCGGCGTGGTATTAGGTCTGCTTGTTACAAACCTGTATTTTGGATTTATGACTCTTCTTGGCATAATTTCCCTTGCCGGAATTGTAATTAATAACGCTATTGTTCTGCTGGACAGGATAAATATAGAGATTACTCAAAATAATCTTAAACCTGAAAGGGCTGTAATAGAGTCCGCTCAGCAAAGGCTAAGACCAATATTGCTAACCACTGTTACAACTATCTCAGGCCTTATTCCTCTCTGGCTTTTTGGCGGCCTTATGTTTGAACCTATGGCCGTTGCCATAATATTCGGGCTACTTTTTGCCACAGCACTTACACTTGGGCTTGTTCCTGTACTTTATTCATTATTTTTCAGACTGGATTTTAAGAATTTTACATATTAAACTTATAATTAATCTAGCATTGGAGAAAAGATTATGAGCTTAATAGTTATTCTGTTCTTAATATTATCTTTTACGGCTGTAGATACTGTACATTTGCAAGAACAGACTGAAGTAGAAAATCCTCAAAAACCAGAGCGTAGGAAAGCTGAATATCCCTGGTACTGGAACAGGCCTTATGAAAATATTGATAATTTTGAAAACTCTTCCTTAGGTAAAGATAGAAGCTCTATTACCAAAGGATCAATAAATAAGAGTAATTCAGCAGAAAACAACGTAGACATTAATAAACAAATTGAGGAGAAGATCAATGAGGACAGAGAAAAACAACTCCAGTATGAGATTGAGTTTAGCAGTTCAATTGGTCTTAGTGTAGATGCTGACGGCACTATAATTGGTACTCAGGCAACAAATGAGGCTGAAACCATCGAAGGTACTATTAGTAATAATAAGACAATTACATGGGTTGATGAAAATGGAGTTATTCATGTTACAAACGATCCCACTGAGGTTTATAAAAAGTCTAAATAGACTATAAATATAGAATAATTATCCCAGAATTGATTGATGTATCTCCAAAATATTATTGACTAAAATTTTGTTGTTATCCCGTTCTAACATGCTATATTATTTCTAAGTATTGTATTCATATTTTAGTTATATACCAGATATTGAGTAAAAAAGTTCTTTATAACCGGAGGGAGCTATGAAAAAAGAAAATCTTATTACAGCATTTATTGCGCTCTTATTAGTATCGGCAGCCTGTATTGGGCCCAAAGGATTCAATGCTGACCAAAAGAGAGATTTTGTAGCTGGTATGAAAAGTGATGCGCTCAACCAACTTTACAGGGAAAAGCCACATACTCAAAAACTTATAGAAAATGCAGCTGGTTATGGAGTATTCAGTAATATTAATACTCAGATAATATTTGTAGGTGGCGGAGGAGGTTATGGTGTTATTAAAGATAATGAAACCGGAAACCAGACTTATATGAACATGGCTGAGGGTGGTCTTGCGCTTGGAGTGGGTATTAAGGACTTTAGAGAAATAATAATATTTAATAGCCCCGGAGTTCTATACAGGTTTATTAATTATGGCTGGGACTTGACACTTGCCGGTGATGCGGCAGCCAAATCCGGAGACAGGGGTGGAGCTATAGGAACTGAAACTGATTTTTCATCTGATGTAGTCATATATCAGATTACCAAAAACGGTATTGCTCTCAGCACAAGCCTTGCCGGATCAAAATACTGGAAAGACAAAGAGCTTAACTACTAAACTCATATAAATTATGTTATTTAGCGCTGCTTATTTCGGTAACTGTTAGATCTGTGGCAGTTTCTTTGAGTTTTAATTTTACTTTGTCATTTTCTTTAAATTTTTTCAGTTGATCTGGTTTTTCAACCTCATAACTCATTATCATGGCTCTCATAAACCCGGGCATTTCTTCCTGGTCTACTATTACCCTATCTTCGGTTATAAATTTGATAACTCCTACGGCCTCATGAAATTTTGGCCAGTCTCCGGCATCTTCAGCCGCACCCATTTTATGACCATGATGTCCATGCTCTTCTTTATTGTCTTTGTTCCATGATTTTGCTAGCTGCTGCTGAATTTTTTTAACATCTTCAGTTAGTGCCTTATTTTGTACTTTGAGGTCGTTTATCTGTTTTACATTGTAAAGATGAAGATATCCAACAGCCACTGAAATTGAAAAAGCAACTGCTGTTATTAGTAATGTGATTATTGAAAGTGATTTCATTTGTTTATAGTTCTCCCTTGATTTTATTTTCTCATTTTTTTTAATATCTCAATATCTGAAGCTACATTTTCCGGGGGTGTTTCAACAATCATATCCAGAGATTTAAGATGATTATTGTTCACAACAGATTCAAATCCTTCTGTGCCAATTTCACCCAGACCAATATGCTCATGGCGGTCTTTTTTTTCTCCAAGACCTATCTTGGAATCGTTTCCATGAATAAGCCAGATTTTCTCTATACCAACAATACCATCAAATTCTTTTAATACCTGATTTAGCGCTTTTTTGTTTCTGATATCATAGCCTGCAGCGAATGTATGGGCAGTATCAATGCATATTCCAAGCTCCGGGTTATTTACCTGATCAAGTATTTCTGCAAGCTCTTCAAACTTTTCCCCTATTGTTTCACCCTGTCCTGCGGAGTTTTCAAGCAGCAGCCTGGTTTTGGTATTTGTTTTATCTAATATTTCTTTTGCAGCGTCGGCAACTCTTGATATGGCTACTTTTCTCTCTATACCTTTTGAGCTTCCAAGATGGGTCATAATGTATTTAGCATTTATTATATCAGCTCTTTGTAGTTCTTCTGCTACAATTCTTGTGGATGATTTTCTTATGTCTTTATTTTCAGAAGCAAAGTTAATATAGTATGGAGTATGAACATAGTAGTCTGAAAGATTGTACTCAGCACTCTTATTTAAGAACTTATCAACAGTTTCTTTATCCAGCTTTGGAGGATTTCCACCCCTGGGAGAGCGTGTAAAGATCTGAAAGCACTCACAGCCGTAGCTGCTTGCGCGTTCGGGTGCTTTGAATATTCCACCGGCTATTGATACATGTGCTCCAAATTTCATATTGATTAATAGTAATTCAAAAGTTGCTTCATTATATCAGTCTATTTGGAATTTGCACTTAATCATCTGATTATTCTATTTATTTTTTGGGTATAAATCACTATAATATTAAATTAGGTACTAATTAGATACATGTCTTCAGAAAAAAAGAAGAAAAATACTGCAGACTCCTCCAAAACTAAGATAATAAACGGTCTTGGAAGCAAGCAGGTGGTTGAGCTTATTGACTCACTTGAGGGAGTGAAGCTTACCTATGATCAGCTCTATTATTATGAAAGCACAGGACTTGTTGTACCAAGTGTAAGAAGCGCACAGGGAAGGGGGGTATCTCGCCTGTATTCTGTAGAAGACATTATAATCTTACGCTGGATAGCCATGCTTAATAAAAAAGGGATATCTATTCAGGGGTTTAGAAGTGTGTTTGAATTTATTAAAAAGAAAATGCCTGAGATACTCAAAAAACCACAGAATTATGCCCTTATTACAGATGGCAAATCAGTTCAGTTCTTCGATAAAATCTCATCCCGCACACTGGATGTTCTAAAAGACACAGGCCAGTATCTGTTCTTCTTTCCCGTGGGCAAAATGGCAGAGCAGAGTGAAGAGGCGATTGAAAAACTTGGTTCTGATTGATGATATTCTTGTCGCTAATTAGTTTAAGGGGTCAATCACTTCCAGAAAAGGAAAGGTATGAAAGTCATTGTCTCTTGTATATATTTTAGATATACCATGTTCTCTCATTAGTATTGCTGTATGTGCATCATGAATTTTATTTCCTTTTATTCCATTAATTTCAGAAAGTGTTTGTTGCACTAATTTTGAATGGTTGTCTCCTTGTTTAAGAATTTGAAGACTATTAGATGAAAATAATGAATTGATATATCTCAGTGAATTGGAAGTGGTTAACGGTTTCTTGAAAACTTTCGGATGAGTGCTTACTCTTAAGAATTCATAAATAATAGACCATGTCAGAAACCAAGGTAGAAAACCTTGCATTAAATCTTCTACTAATTCAAAACATATTATATGCTTTTCACAGCTTTTATCAACAGCATAGATAAGTATATTTGTATCGACTACATACATTATTCTTCCATAGTCTTATAAAGTTGCTCACGATCAGATATGTCAACATAAGAGCCCTCTAGATCAAAAGTTGGCAGAGGTTCTACTTCTTTCTTTACTTTGTTGCTTGAATCAAGCATTAATCTTAAGGCTGATTCTACAAGTTGTGATACGGTAGTTTCTCGCTTTGCTGCTTCTTCCTTGAGTCTTACAAGTATTTTGTCGTCTATGACAAGTGTTGTTTTCATATGGAAAACCATACAGTGTATATGGAAATATGTCAATACGATATTTACAACAAATTAATTGTAATATCCCTATACAGCAAACCCCGTTTGCGCCATTCATGTTATGAGGATTATGTCTTCCCGTATAAGGTCGATAATTGATAAGATGTAATAATTAAATATATTCTTTATAATAAATTATTTATTTAGAGTATTTCTATTTATAAGTTTACGATAAAGCTCTTTTATGCTTTTATCATAAAACCAATGATATCTAACAAAAAGAAGTAGAAAGACCACAGATAAATAATATTTTAGGATAACAATAAAAACTATTGAGATAAATAAAAATAATATTGAGAGTGGCTGGTAGAAATCTTTATTGGTCACTTTAATTTAATCCAGCCTTTTTCTTTTTTTACATACAAAGAATTAAAGACAACAGTATCTTCACCTTCAAAACAGAAAAAATATTTATAGGTATTAAAATCAATACTAAATCTAATAAAATATACATCATTACACAACGTAGTATCTTTCAACATTTTGGCAGTAAGATATGGTTCTTTTCGCTTCGTTTCAAAAATATAAGTTGCAGAAAACTTTTCTATAAAATCATCTTTATTAATAACAGGTAATTCACCATGTTTTTTTAGATGATAAAAATGATCAATAACTTGATTTAAATTATATTGTTGGTGTTCTAATTTATCTGCTCCTAAGACCTTGTCATCTTTAGCAAAAGCACATGTTAATATGCTACCAAAAATGAAAAAAATCATGCTGCACGCAATATGTTTTTTCATGCCCTCTCACTAATTATATCTCCGTTTAGTAGATTCTAATAATATTAATTCTTTATCATTGTGTCTTCTTCTATCCTTAAACATCAGTACCCGACAGCGACCGGTCATGCGCTGTCCCTTCGGATATGAGATCGGGGATTGAGGTGAAGGATATGCGCATGGGTGCAGACTCTTTTGCGCCGTGCATCGTGCCAAAGTATACACAGTCCAGTCCGTAGCGCTCATTTATTTTGTCCATGGTTTCGGCAAGCTTAATCTTCCTGCCGTCATCCGAAAAAAGCGGAAGGCTTGTATCAGCTGTGGGGATTAAATTGGATAAGACTACGGATACGCGAAGAGGGGTTTTGCCTTTGGGTCTTTCTGGCCACATTTTAAGAAACGCCTGTATTATAGTGTGAGTGTCCTGAAACTGGCCGAGCTTAATATAATCTTTCCAGGGTTGAGGTGGATTAAAATAGTCAATATGAATACTCACGCGGCAGGCATAGTAACCAAGCCTCCGCAGCCTTGCCCCTGCCTTGTGAATAAGTTTTATCATTACAGAGTACATCCCTTTATCTGTGCGCATCTGCGGATGCAGCACATGGGAGTGGCTCACAGTCCTTCTCTTTGTGGAAACCTCCTGCAGGTCTTCTCCTCTTAGCAGGTGCCACCACCGCTTTCCCACTACGCTGTGCCATATGCCATGACACTGCGCTTTGGATAGGGTGCAGAGCTGCTCTACTGTTGTTACACCATAGAGATTAAGACGTGCTTCCATTGCTCTTCCAATTCCGGGAAGGTCGGAGAGTGAAAGAGGGTAGAGTTTTTCGGGAAGCTCATCCCCTTTTATAACGCTAAGGCCGTCTGGCTTTTGCAGGTTGCTTGCCACCTTGGAAAGAAACCGGTTGGGAGCAATCCCTACAGAGCAGAGGAGGGCATCTCCTGCCTGCTGCTTTATGGCCTGCTTTATATCTTTTGCAAGTGAAACGGCGTAGTCAGGATTTCGCTCTCTACCAATAAGCCTGCACGACATCTCGTCTACAGAGTGAACCTCATCTACGGGAAGAACCTTATTTACAGCCTCTACAATCTTATTGTGGTATTCGACATAAAGTGCGGGTCTTGCCGGCATAAGGTTGATATCCGGGCAGAGCCTTTTGGCCTCTGCAACCTTTGTGCCCGTTTTAACCCCGTACCTTTTGGCTTCGTAGCTTGCAGCGATACAGCAGGTGGTGTCTGCACTCACCGGTACTACAGCTGTCGGACGGTCTCTAAGCTCCGGACAGACCTGCTGCTCCACAGAAGCAAAGTAGGCGTTCATATCTAAAAAAAGCCAGTTTGGCTTCCCATCTCTCATATACCCACAGAATATAATAAACCATATCCCAAAAACTGTCTATTGGAGTTTGTTTTAATATTTATAAGACAAGTAATGCTGATTTAAAATCATGTTTGACATTAATGGCGTGGCGCGCTATTATATTTATGTGATAAAGGACTTTGCTGATTCAGAAACCGAAAAACTGTTTTATCGGCAAAAGACAAAGAAGCTGCCAGCTCAGTTACTTCGTAATGCACTGAGAAAACTTTTGATACTGGATGCTGCTGAAACAATAGAAGATTTACGAATTCCACCGGGAAACAGGCTAGAGAAATTAAAAGGAACGAGAAAAGGTCAGCACAGTATAAGAATTAATAGTCAGTGGAGAATATGCTTTGTTTGGAAGGACAGAGATGCTTACTCGGTTGAAATAACTGATTATCACTCTTAAGGAGATAAATATGAGCAAAACAGTAATGCAACCAATTCATCCAGGTGAAATCTTGCTGGAAGAATTCTTAAAACCAATGGGTATTAGCCAGTATGTTCTTGCAAAAGATATAAATGTAGATGCACGGCGTATTAATACAATAGTAAAAGGCAAGCGTGCAATATCGCCTGATACTGCACTGCGGCTATCCAGATATTTTGGTACATCTGAGAGATTTTGGCTTAATCTTCAGACAACCTACGATCTGCAAGTACATAAGGATCTGTTATCTGATAGGCTTAAAACAGAAGTTAAACCTCTGTCAAAAACAGGGTAATTTTAAAATAGGGTTGGGTTATCGATGGAATCCAAAGAATATGAATATCTGTTTATAGGGGCCGGTATATTGGGCTCATCGGGGGCTATGGCTCTTGCCGAGAAGCTCACATCCAAGGGTAAAAAGGTGAGTATAGGAATAATAGATGTTGACCTTTCGGGAGAGCATTCTTCTACACTTAAAAATGCGGGTGGGGTGAGAGCAACATGGAGGAACAGGCCGAATGTGGAGCTTTGCAAGTATTCAATAGATTTTTATGAAACGATTAAGGGTGAAATACAGTTCAGGCAGCTTGGTTATTATTGGCTTCATGGTGAGCAGTCTCTTGCAGAGATAGAAAAGAACCTGCCTTTATATAAAGAGTATGGGCTGAATGTAAAGACATTCACGCCTGAGCAGATTAAGAGATTTCTTCCTTTTGTGGATAACCTTGAAGGTGTAGCCGGACTTTCTGTCTCTAAAAAGGCGGGGCTTATAGACCATTATTCTCTGAGGGAGTATTACAGGAAAAAGGCAAAGTCACTGGGAGTCGAGTTTCTTGACAGGTGTTATGTAAAAGACGTTGAGGTTTATAATGGCTGTGTTAAAAACGTGATTGCAATATATGTAAAGGGGACAGATAATTCGGAATTGATAAAAAAGTATCTGGTAGAAAAGGAGATTAATACTCCTCATAAAATTGTTCCATTCAACTGCGATATTTTGATTAATACAGCGGGAGCTTGGTCTCCGGAACTTTCTAAACTTTACGGATTTATGGATGATGATATTAAACCACGAAGAAGGCAGATGCTTGTGATTAATAACCCAGAGGTCGATTTGTCAGCATACGGAATGATCATAGACACATCAGATGTTTATTTTCATAGCGAGGGAACAAGTATTCTTGCTGGGTATTCCAATGTAGACGAACCTTACGGATATAATTTTGATGTGAGCTTTGATGCAATTGAAGAGGACAGCCCTTTTGTAAAATATATCTGGGAGCCGCTATGGAACAGAATGAGCAAGTTTGAAAAGGTAAAACTAATAAGGGGCTGGGCAGGGATGTATGGTGAGACTCCTGACAGGTCGGGATATATAGGGAAAGTGCCCGGGCTGGATAATGTCTATGAATGTGCGGGGCACACGGGCAGGGGGCTAATGATCTCCTATGGAGCAGGGCATGCACTAGCTGATTTAATAGTGGACGGAAAGTTAAGACCTGAGTTACAAAGTGCAGCCGAATTTTCAAGAGAACGACCTTCAGGTGAGCTTTTTGAGGAGTTGCATTTGTGATCTAATCCATTTCTAGAATATATGAATGTTATAGTACTAATTTTAAAAGTGACAGTATCTAATATTATTGCCGTTAATCAATTTCAATATTGAGCATTAATATATATGAATGGTTGTATTTAAATTATAATGTCAAATATTATTTTTGTAGTAGGTTTTCCGCGATAGTGAAATATTTGATGTTGTAATTAATAATTTATAAATTATTGCGAGTTGTATATAATAATAAAATTAATTTAGAGTAAGTATAAATAATGAGAGCTTTATTAAAAAAAGTAATTCCAGGGACAGTTGTAAATAGAGTTAGAAAATTAAGGGCTTGTATAAGTGAAGACTTAATGCAACTAAATCTGCCATCTTGGTATGGAAATGGTTGCAGATATGGTCAAAATTTTGATAAAAGACCTTCTATAGAACATACGGATACTACTTCTAATAATAAGGAACAATCAAATAATCCACTCTGGAATTATTTTAATAACCATGATGTTGGACACGGAATATGGAAGTGGGAACATTATTTTGACATTTATCACCATCATTTCTCAAAATTTGTTGGTACTCCAGTTAAAATTCTCGAGATAGGTATATACAGCCGTGGAAGTCTCGAGATGTGGAGATCCTACTTCGGTAAAGATTGCCATATATATGGGGTGGATATCGAAGAATCGTGTAAATCATATGAGAATGATAATACAACTATCTTCATCGGTGATCAGGAAGAACCGGACTTTTGGAATCAGTTTAATGAACAAGTAAACGGAGTTGATATAATAATTGATGACGGAGGGCATAGTCCAAACCAGCAGAAGGTAACTCTTGAAAGTATGCTCCCGTTTGTCCGACCCGGCGGTGTTTATCTATGTGAAGACATACATGGTGTTCATAATAATTTTGCTGCATATATTTGTGGTCTGATTTCTGAATTAAACAGGTTTACTGTTAAACCTACACCATTTCAATCTAAGTATCATTCGATTCATTTTTATCCATATTTAGTTGTAATAGAAAAATACTTAAATCCTATATCCAGATTTAATGGATCTAAGCGAGGAAGTGTTTGGCAGCCATTTTTTGATAAATAATTCTATTTACTTAAACTCGTACAGGATGGGATGAGCAATTTTCAAAAAGATAAGTATATAAGATGCTGGGCAGGAATGTACGGGGAGACCTCTGATAGATCAGGTTATATAGGCAAAGTGCCCGGGCTGGATAATGTTTATGAATGTGCC
>JABAHR010020490.1_pt1 | contig 21128 bp, 16 predicted proteins | sample 7062101 | NCBI WGS metagenome assembly JABAHR01 (sample SAMN14534553, study PRJNA622989) | marine sediment metagenome | biome: marine biome [ENVO:00000428]; feature: marine pelagic biome [ENVO:01000023]; material: deep marine sediment [ENVO:00002113] | place: India: Gulf of Kutch | collected... | reverse complement strand
TCAGGCGCTCTCGCGGGACTCGTCCTTGTGCTTGCCGCGGATCACCGTGAACGGGGCGAGCTGCTCCGGCTCCGGCACGCCGGAGGGATCGGTGAAGCGGTCGTTGAGGATCTGCACGTAGCGGTTGGCCTCGCCGATCACGCGGTGCAGGCGCTTGCGGCTGCCCTGGCCCCAGCCCACCGGCAGGCGCCGGAACAGGCTCACCCAGGGCCGGGTGTTGAAGGCGAAGGCGCTGCACAGCCGGTTGCGCTCCAGCCCGGGCACGAAGCGGCCCTCGATGGCTTTCAGGATGTGCGCGGCGGCCATGCGGCGCACGCGGAAATGCAGCCAGCCAAACAGGCCGACCGTCAGCAGGCCCAGCAGCAGCACCCAGCCGAGCTGGCCGCTGCCGCCCTGCCACCATTCCGGTCGTACGATTCGCCAGCCGTCACGCACGCCCAGCCAGTCACTGGCAAAGAAGGTCATGACCAGCAACAGGCCGGCCAGCACCGCATCGCCGCGCAGCACCAGCCTGCGCCAGCGTTCCCGGTAGCGGGTCAGCTGCGGTACCAGCTTCTCCTCGATGTGGTGGGCGAGCTTTTCCAGCGCCCCGGTGATGCGGTAGGCGCGCTCGACATGCACGTTCTCGATGCGGCGACAGATCTCCGCCAGGTCCTGGTCGCGTTTGCGCTCGTAGCGCGCGCGCACGGCGTCGTCCTCGATCGCCACGGCCACTTCCGGATTGTAGATGCAGTAGAAGCGGCCGGCCGACAGCCCTTCCTGCGCCAGCGCCCGCTGCCAGGCGCCGACCACCTCCTCCGGGTTGTCGTCACGCGCCACGGTATCCATCTGGTTCAGGATGAACAGGAACTTGGTGGCATCGACCCGGTGGATGGTCTGGCCGACCAGGTGCACCAGCGTGTCGCGCATGGCGCCGGGTTCCGGGTGGCGCGCATCGAAGAACACCAGCACCAGGTCGGACAGGTCGATGATGTGGTCGGTCAGCCGCAGGGTCGAGTCGCGCTGGGAGTCGGCATCGAATCCGGGCGAGTCGATGATGATGCGCCCGCTGAGCTTGTCGCTGGCGCTGGTCTTGAGCTGCAGGTAGGCATCGACGCGCCGGCCCTCGCCCGGCGCCACCTTCTCGAGCTCGTCGCTGATCTGGTAGAAGGGGAAGCGCGGGTCGGCATCCAGCGCCGAGCCCGGCAGCGCCTGGGCATGGTGCTCGGTGCCGTAGCAGATGACGGTGAACTTGTCGTCCACGGCCTGGTTGCCGGTGGCCTGCAGGGGATCACCGAGATAGTGATTGATGAAGGTGGACTTGCCGGCCGAGAAGGTGCCCAGCACCGAGATCATCGGCCACCAGGAGATCTGCGTGGCATAGGACTGCTCGGAATCCAGCAGCCCGAGCGCGCGCCCCACCTTGTCCAGTTGCCGGTAGCTCTGCACCGAGGCCACCAGTACCGGGTTTTCCTTGCGCAGGTGCTCCTCGAGGTTCCTGAGCCGCTGCCTGATCGTTTTTCCTGCCCCTGACATGGCGTTACCCTGTGTTGTGACAGCTGCAAACCGCGCTCAGAAATCGCCCGCCGCGGCACGGTTCATGATATCGAGGATGATGTCCTTCACCTCGTTGGCCTCTGCCAGCAGCTCCGGCGGCAGGCTGGTGCCGCCGTGGATCATCATGTCCATGTTGAGCGTGTAGATCCACAGCTGCCCGGTCTTGTCCTCCAGCAGCGAGATGCGGCACGGCAGGTAGGCGGAGAAGGCGTCCGAGTAGTCGACCATCTTCGCCGCGGTGAGCGGGTTGCAGAACATGTAGATCTTCAGGTAGCGCTGCTCCTCGCCGGTCATGGCGGCGACCTGCTCGGACAGCGGCAACTCCCCGACGTTCTTGATGTTGCGCTCGTTGGCAACGGTCTTGATGCTCAGGTCCACGTCTTCCACGCCCAGCCCCTCGCGGACCGGCACCTTCCAGATCGTGGCCTCGGCCGCGTTGCCCGATGCCAGCAGGTCCTTCGCCATGTTGACGTAGACCTCCGGCGCCTTGCTGTCGAACGATGTGACGTTGCCGAGGTCGCGCAGATTCTGCACCCCGAAGTCGTAGGTGACAGCCAGCCAGACCAGGCCGGCGACCAGTGCGAGCCCGAGCAGGGCCAGCAGATTCCAGATAAGTTTCAGCATTGCCGTATTCCCGTGCCGCTCATGTCAAAACAGTTTGCAATGCCCCGATCGGTTCGTCACTGCGAGGAACGGGGTGACGAGGCAATCCCTGACCCACTGATTCCAGCGGATGGGAGTGCCGCGCTGCGTCCGCAATGACCGGAACATTCTAAAATTCAGAACTTCGTTTACTGCCGCGCTGACTGGATCTTCTGTTCCAGGTCCCCGGCCTGCGGGCTATTCAGGCCACGGATCACCTCGACCATCTGCTGCGCCTCGCGCAGGTAGCCCTCGTCCACCAGCCGCACACCGGCCTCGTAGTACATGGCAGCGGCCTGCTCCCAGTTGCCCTGCGAGAAGAACATGTTGCCCAGCTCGCCGTAGCCGTCCGGGTTGGCCGGTTGCAGGGCGATCAGCTCCCGGTACTGCTGCTCGGCCTGCGCATAGTCCCGCAACCAGTAGGCCTCGCGGGCAGCCGCCAGGATCCGGTAGGCGCTTGCCTCGCTGGCAGGCGGCACCACCGGAGCCGGTTGCGGCGCCTCCGCGACGGGCGCCGGCTGCGCGGCGGGTGCTTCGGGCTCTGCTGCCGGTGCTTCAGCCGCTGCGGCCGGTGTCTCGGCCGCCGGCGCCGCGGGTTCGGCGGGCGGCGCGGCCTGTTCCGGCACCGGCGCCTCGGGCAGCTGCGCCGCGGATTCGGCCGGCGCCGCAGCTGCGGCAGGCTGTTGTGCCGCTAGCGGTGCCTCTGCAGCCTGCTCCGCCGCTTCGGACAGGGCCGCGGCCGGTTCGTCGGCAACCACGCCGGGCGCGGCCCCGGTGACTGCCGCGGCCGGCGCTTCGGGAGCGGCCTGTTCCGCCCCGGCTTCCGGTTCGGTGCGCTGCACATCCCCGGCCACCGTCCCGGTGGCCTGTTCCTCGGCAGTATCAAACGTCAGGAAATCGGGCAGCTCCCATTCCGGAAACAGCTTGCCCCGGTACATCAGGCCCAGCGCCAGCAACGCCACGATGATCAGGGCGAAGCCATGGCTGAGGATACGTGCAAACAGCTTCATCATTATGTTGCTCCTGGTCTCGATTGGTTCGCCTGCCCGACAACGTCCGGGTAGAGCGCTGACGCAAGCACGCGGAATTCATCGGCCGCCTTGCTGCGCGGCCACATCTCGAATACGGCGAGTCCCTCGCTGAGCGAGCGCCGGAACCCGGTACGCAGTTTCAGGCGGTACGGCAATACCTCGTCGATACCGGGCAACATGCGCAACGCCTCTTCCGTTTCATGTGTCTCGCGGATCGACTTGTTGGTGTCCGCGCGGTTGACAAACGCCATCACGCGATGCCTGCCATTCAGCCTGGCCGCTTCCATGTCTGGCCCGACGATATGCAGGAACCGCTGCGTGGCCCACACGTCGGCCTGGCTCGGCGGCACCGGGATAAGAATGCGGTCTGCCGACGTCATGGCCTCTTTCATGGCCGCCATGTTCGCCGCGCCGACGTCAACCAGTACCTCGCGGTCGCCGTGTGCGCGCAGCTGCTCGCCGAGCACCGCCCGCACCGAGTGGACCTCCAGGTCCGGCTTGTTGCCGATTTCCCTGCGCAGCATGGCAAGGTCGCTGAAGGTACACTGCGGGTCCAGGTCATAGCCGACCACACTGCGTGCGTTCTTCTCCAGCCATACCGCCAGGTTGAACGCGACCGTGCTCTTTCCGGACCCCCCCTTGAGATTTGCAATTACCGTAATCATTTGGCAAATACTGCCTCCTGCTGCATGGAACTGCTTGTCAGAGCTGCCATACTGCCGGCCGGCATCACTGCCCGGGCCGTTGCGGCATTGTCATCTCGGTGTAACCCTCAGGGATGGAGAATAAATCAGCCGGCTGTGCCTGCAATTTGATATTGGTCAAGTTGCGGGAAAAACCTCCCGGCATTTCCTCGCGGATATTCATCTTGATTTCCGGATCATACCATCGCCAGGACACCTGGCTCTGGCCATCCGGCCTGCTTGCCTGCATTTCCCACTTTTCCGTATTCCGGCCGTTGACCTGTTCCTGCTTGAGCAGGCGCATCTCGAGCACGGAGCCGTCCGGCATCTGCTGGCGTATCGGGAAACCGTGCTCGGCATCCAGCCACACCATCATGGCACCGCCCTGCTGGCCGGCGGCTGCGCTGACTTCCCACTTTTGTGCCTTGCGCCCGTTCACCGTATCGCTGCCCGCCTGCTTGCAGACCAGGTGCTTCATGCCGGCACAGGGATTGGCGTCCGCCTTGAAGCTGCCCTGGCTGATGACCTCGCCCTCGCCGGCAGTTCTGCGCATATAGGACTTCTGCGCGTTGCTGATGACGATCGCCTCCTGCCTGCCGAGGTCGATGATCTGGGTGACCGTGTCGCCATTCAGCTCCGTGTCGGTGCGTATGCGCTCCTTGCCGACATACAGGCGCCCCTTGCGCTCGCCCTGTCCTTCCTGCGACTCGATGGTGTCGGCCACGAATTCGACCGCGGCGCTGGCGGTCGTTGCCGTCAGCACCATCAGGAGCAACAGGCCTTTCAACAGCGGTCTGGCATGCATGATTTGTTTCCTGTCCGGATAACGTTCCGGTTTGCTGTTCACGCGGCAAACGGGCCTGGACAGCAGGCTGTGCCAGGCCCGTTACGCTGGCCGCTGTTACTGTGCCGGTGCTGCCGGAGCTGCCGGAGCAGCCGGAACCCCGCCGTACGGGGCATAGCCGCCGTAGCCCGGGTAACCGCCGTAGCCATAGCCCGGGTAGCCGCCGTAGCCATAGCCCGGGTAGCCGCCCCAGCCGTACGGGCCGTAACCGCCATAGCCGTGGTGACGACCGTAGCCACGGCCATAACCGGAACCACGACCACCGCCGCTCATGCTGAAGTCCATATCACCCCAGCCATCGCTGTCGAAGGGACCCCAGTCGGAGCCCCAGTTGTCACCACCCCACGGGCCCCAGCCGCCCCAGGCATGGGCCGTAGAGAACGGCACAGCCATCAGACCGGCGACAGCGGCAGCACACAGGGTTTTAGTCAGTTTATTCATACTTGTTACCTCATGGTTATCGGCAGACAGGAATTCCGCTGCCAGTTCCCTGTAAAGATCCAGATCCGGCAGGTCAGGGAGTATCCGACACGGATCGTGTTGCTCTCATGCCGAGAGCCGATGGCCTGCCCTCAAACGGGCGGGCCCTCATGGCCACGCGAACAATCAACGCAATCATCTGCGTAACCGAAACCTGTTTCCTTACCTCCTACGCCCGTCACCCGGTCACCCCGCAGGCTACCGGTAGTAACCGGGCTGCACCGTACCCGGCTGGACGTTGTAATAACCCGGGCTCTGCGACTGGTAACCGCCATAGGGCTGTGCGCCCCAGGCGGGGAGTTCACCGGTCACCTGCCAGCTATCGATACTGCGACCGCCACGGGTGCTGTTGGTTGCCTCGTCAGTCGCCCCCCACGGGCGTTGCGTGTAGGTCTGCTGCGGCACCTGTCCGTAGTACTGCTGTGCCGGCTGCGCCCAGGACTGCACCGGTTGCTGGTAAGGCTGTAGCTGCTGCCCCCATACCGGGGCCGGCGCATAGCTCCCGCCCTGTGCCGGCACGCCGGTGCCGGTGACATAACCGCCAGGCGGAACAGCCGGCACCATCCACACCTGCTGCGGGACGGGCTGTTGTACGTATCCACCCGGAACCGCTTGCTGCGGGACAAGCTGTCTCGTCGCCTGCCACTGGGCGGGCTGCGTCTGTGCCTGTTCCGGCATGAAGTAGCGTGGCTGGTGGGCATGTTTGGGTGTCGGATACCACTCCACGACCCTGGGCGGCATCACCGGGGGAACCGTAGTCTGTTCCCGAGGCAATGCAGTTCCGGCCTCATCATCTCCACATCCCGTCAGCATCATGATGGCAACAGTGATAATGATTCCGGTCAGTGGCAGATCTGGTACAGGCTTACTCACAAAATGACATCGGGTTCCGGTTGATACATGCCAGGCCAGCGCTCAGCGCGGATAGCCATAACCCCGATACCCCTCATACGTGCCGGGCGATGGCACCTCGGTCTCCTGTGGATATCCCGGGGCACTGTAATAACCAAACGGCGGCATATTGCGATAACCCGGATAACCGGCCTGGTAGGGATAGCGACCGGGCGCCGGGTAGTTGAAAACCGGGCGTGGCGGCATCATGTGCCCGTACTGACCGGGTACCGGGAGCCGTGATGCGCTGCGCGCTTGCCCGGCAGCTGCAGCCTCTGCCGGCGTTACCGGCTCGGGACGCGCTGCGGGCATGCCGGCAGCCGGTGCATGCTGCATGACGTGCTCCGGAACCGGCTCCAGCACTTCCAGCGGCTGCACCACCTCGGGCATGGCAGCTGCGGTCCCGGTTTCACCGGTCACCCCGCCCTCAACCACCCCCAGCTGTGCAGCGGACTCCGGCTGCTGATCGGTGCTCGGCGCAGGCATGACGGCCGCAGCCTCCGTTTCACCGGCCACCGCGCCCTGCACCACCGGCGGCGCGGACTCCGGCTGCTGAACGGTGATCGGCATGGGCATCACACCGCCCGGTCCCGGCACACGCGGGTCGATATTGACCGGCCGGTAGGGACCCGCAGGCGGCGGCGCAGAAACCACAGACCACTCATCCGAATAGTGATACGGCGCCGGAGTCTCTTCGGCCTGTACGGTCTGTGCAGACAACTGCAGCATCAGTGCCAGTGAGATATATCCGGTTGCAAACTTCCTGATCATGTCGCTTACCCCTGCTGTCAACATCTACTGCGTCAGTTCGGTATGGATACCTGTAACAAGCCTAGTCCAGATCCTGCTTGAGACGTATACCGCGACGTTTCTTGCCGACGGTCCCGTTCATGTCGGTAGCGCCCGACTCCTCGGCCCCTTCCGGCTCGGTCGCATCCTGCGTCCCGGCGGGCGGTTCCGCCTTTACAGGCTGCTCGCGCGGTGGCGGCGGCGTGCCCTTGACCGAGGACGGCTGCTCGCGCGGTGGCGGTGGCGTGCCGCCGCCGGGTGGTGGCGGTGCTCCACCCGGTGGTGTGTCGCGTGGTGGCGGAGGCGTGCCGCCGCCACCTCTTGTCAGCTTGCCGGCAACCCCCTTGAAGCCCATGCCGATCAGCGTGAACACGGCCTTGATGACGATGAACAGCCAGCTGAACAGGGAAAAGATTCCGCCCCACAGGCGCATCAGCAACGACGGGCCCGATGCCCCGCCGGCCGCTTCAGGCGTCACGCCCTCCACCTGCTGGAATGCCGGGCTCACCGATACCGTGCCGTCGTCGGACGTCTCTACGTAGAACTGACGCTTCGCGCTGATGCAGCCCAGCGGAACGATCAGCAGCGCCATCACCGTGGCGACACCGGCACCGAACAGCAGGCTGATTGCCATGCCGTTGAAGATCGGGTCATCCAGGATGGCAAAGGCGCCGGCCATCAGCGTCAGCGAGGTAATGAAGATCGGTCGCATGCGCATTTCCGCGCCCCTGACCGCGGCCTCGGCAACCTCGTTGCCCCTGCCAACCTCGATCTTTACAAACTCGACGATCAGGATCGATTGTCGGACGATGATGCCGCCCAGCGCGATCATGCCGATCATGGAGGTGGCAGTGAATTCCGCGCCCAGTATCCAGTGTCCGGGGATGATGCCCATCAGGGTGACCGGGATCGGTGACATGATGATGCCGGCCAGGGCGAAATTCTTGAACTCCCAGACAATCAGGCCGTAAATCAGGATCATGGCGGCCATGAAGGCGCCACCCATGTCACGGAAGGTCTCGTAGGTAACCGTCCACTCCCCGGTCCATTCGTAGTTGGACTTCGAGTCGTCCTTGGTCAGTTCCAGCAGCGTCCAGGGCATGGTCTCCATCTTCACGCCGTCCGGGGTGGTGTATTCCTTGATCCTGTCCTCGACACTGAACATGCCATAGATGGGGGCGCCCAGCCTGCCCTGCATCTCGCCGGTCACGTATTCCACGCCACGCAGGTCCTTGGTGTACTTGATGGGATCCTCGTAGCCTTTTATGAACTCGCCCAGTTCGGACAGCGGGATGGTCCTGCCATCCTGGGTCGGTATCGGCAAATCCCCCAGCCTGGAGACCTGCGAACGGACTGCCAGCGGTATCTGCATGACGATGTAGGTCGGCTCCAGCACCGTGCCGCGCTTGATGTCGCCCAGCTTGTAACTGCCCATCGCCATGGCGAGGCTGCCATTGATGGTATCGACCGAGATGCCGCGCCGCACGGCCTTTTCCGTGTCCACCTCGAAGCGCCAGTACTCGTACGGTTCCGCCATGTAGCTGTCCACGTCCACGACGTCCTCGACATCCTCGAACATGGCGGTGACATCCCGGGCCACCTGGCGCCGGGTCTCGGCATCGGGGCCGAAGATTTCCGTCACCACGGTCTGCAATACCGGTGGTCCGGGCGGCATTTCCACAACCGCAATGCGCGCGCCCATGCTGTCTGCAATGGGCGTGAGGATGGCCCGCGCATGTTCCGCAATGTCGTGACTGCTGCGCTCGCGGTCATTCTTGTCCTTGAGCATGACCAGCAGATCGCCCTCCCAGGGACGCTCGCGCAGGTAGTAATGCCTGACCATGCCGTTGAAGTTGAAAGGCTGCGCGGTACCGGCATAGGCGGTGACCGCCGTGACTTCCGGAATCTGGCGCACCGCCTCCGCCAGGCTCATGGTTACATTGGCGGTATCCGGCATGGCGGTGCCTTCCGGCATGTTGACGATGACGGTGAATTCCGGCTTGTTGTCAAACGGCAGCATCTTCACCGTGACATGCTGGGTGTAGAAGGTCGCACACAGCATTGCCGTCACACCGATGATGCCGAACAGGAACAGCAGCCCCAGCTTGCGGCTGTTGATGAGCGGCATGATGATCGGCCGGTAGAATTTGCTGATACGCTCGTGGGTCTTCTTTTCCTTCTCTTCGGCCTTTTTCAGCGCGGCATGGCGCGGTGCGATCTTGACCGCCATCCAGGGCGTGAAGATAAATGCCGCAATCAGCGAGAAGAACATGGCCGAGGAGCCGAGCACCGGGATGGGACGCATGTAGGGCCCCATCAGGCCGCTCACCCAGCCCATCGGCAGCAGTGCCGAGATGATGGTGAAGGTAGCCAGGATGGTCGGGTTGCCCACCTCGCGCACGGCATCGATCGCGAGCGCGACGCTGGTCTTCCCTTCCATCAGCCAGCGTCGGAAGATGTTCTCGACCACGACGATCGCGTCGTCGACCAGGATGCCGATCGAGAAGATCAGCGCGAACAGGCTGACCCGGTTGATGGTGTAATCGACCATCATCGCCCACCAGATGGTCAGCAGGATCACCACCGGGATGACCGCGATAACGACAACGGCGGCACGCACGCCGAGTCCGACCAGGCACAGCAGCGACACGATGATGGCCGCTTCCATCATCGCCCTGAGCAGCTCGTTGACCTTGTCGTCCGCGGTCTTGCCATAGTCACGCGTCACGGTGACGTTGACATTGCTGGGGATCAGGTCACCCTTCAGCTCGTCCACCCGTTTCAGGATGCGCTTGGCGATGGTGACGCCGTTGGTGCCCTCCTTCTTCGCCACCGCCACGGTCACCGCCGGGTTGCCATTCGACTTGCCGGTATTGCCCGCGTAGGCCGGCCCGGTGTAGAAGCTCACCATCTGCGTGGGATCGGCCGGTTCCTGTGTAACGCGCGCGACATCGCGCACGTAGACCGGCGATCCCTGGCGGATACCGATGACCAGCCTGCCGATTTCCTTGGCACTGGTCAGGAACGAGCCGGTGCGTACGGAAAACGCCAGTCCGCCGGACTCGACGTCACCGGCTGTCTGCTCCGCGTTGGCGGTCTGGATGGTCTGCGCCACCTGCTGCAGGCTGATGCCGTAACCCGACAGGCGCTCCGGCATGACCTCCACGCGCACCTGGTCCTCGCGTCCGCCGACGATGAAGCCCTTGCCGACACCATCCACCTCGCCGATACGCTGCAGCAGGTCCAGCGACAGCAGGCGCAGCGCACCGTCATCCACGTCCTCTGACCACAGTGTCAGCGTCACGATCGGCACATCGTCCACGCCCACGGGCTTGATCAGCGGCATCTGCACGTCGGGCGGGACCTTGTCCATGTTGGACAGGATCTTGTCGCGCACCTTGACGATGGAGTCGCCCATGTCTTGGCCGACCTTGAAACGGACCGTGACCATGGCGCGACCGCGCTCGGTAGCCGTGTAGGTATGCCGCACGCCCGGGATTTCCAGCATCAGCCGCTCCAGCGGCTCGGTAACCAGGCTGGATACCTGGTCTGCAGAGGCGCCGGGATACTGCACGAACACGTCGATCATCGGTACCGAGATCTGCGGGTCTTCCTGGCGCGGGGTGAAGAACAGGCCGATGAGGCCGACCAGCAGCGACACGATCAGTATCATCGGGGTAACCGGCGACACGATAAACAGGCGTGCCGTCCTGCCTGCGATACCGAGTGAATGGGGATCGTAATTTACCGGGGTGGAGAATTGTGTTTCTTGCTCAGCCATACTGTTATTCCGCCTTCTTGCATGCCTTGCCTGGCAGCGGCACCGGATTTCCTGTTACAGGGCCGGTGCAGGAAACCTGCCACGATTATTACCGGTTTATTGTTCAATCAAAGGCAACCGGCCTGCAGGCCGGCGCCAGTCACCTAGTTCCAGGAGCTGCCGGAGCTCCCGGATCCTGCATCGGTTCCCGTGACGATGACCCGCTCGCCGATGCGCAGGCCTGACAGGATGGCGATACCGTCCATACCGACATCGTCACCGGTCCTGACCAGGCGCAGTTCACGCTTGTTGTGTTCGTTCATGACATAAATGCCCGGCAGGCTGCCGCGCCAGACCAGGGCCGCTTTCGGCACCACCGGCAGTTCGCGCACCTTGGCATTGACATCGGTAATCATCACCTCGGCATACATGCCGGCACCACCGGGGGCGCCGGCCGGCAGCTCGAGCTTGACCGTCACCGTGTGGCGGTCCGGATCCGCAATGGGGAAGATCTGCACGACGCGCGCCTGGATATCAATGTCACCCACGTCGAGCCGGGCCGGGAACACCATGCCTTTCTTGACGCCGGGCATCAGCCGGGCCGGCACCTCGACCTTGATCTGCAACTGCGACATGTCGGCGAACTGCAGCATGGGCTGACCCGGCTGTACCGGATCACCGATCTCGACCAGCTTCCTGGTGATCACACCCTTGAAAGGCGCAACCGACTTGGCATCGCGGATCTTGGTGTCGATCTCCTCGATGTTGGCGCGTGCCGATGCCAGCTGGGAACGGGCCTGCTCGACCTGCGTGCCGTACTGGTAGAGCTGGGCGTGCCGGTCCATCCCGGGCGAGCTGCTGCCGCTGAAGCTCTGCATCGGGTTTGTAAAATTACGCATGATCGAACTCATGCCGCCCATCATGTCATTCGACTGGCCGCCATAGGGTGAAATCCACTCCCTCGAGTATTGCACCCCGGCATTGCGCAGTGCTGCCTCGGAATTGGCCAGGTTGGCCCATGCCGCGCGGCGCTTGGCGAGCAGGTCATCGGTATTGATGGCGATCAGCTCGGCGCCTTCCTCGAACAGGTCGCCCTCTTCACCCGCTATGCTTTCTATGCGGCCGGGAATCTGCGCGGAAAAGGTGACCTCCTTGATCGGGACCACCGTGCCGCCAAGGCTGACCGTTGCACCGACAGGTACACCCGGTACCGTTATAACCGAATCTCCCTGCCCCTGGGCCTGGACGCTGGCACCCAGCATGACCGTGGACAGGAAACCGACGAGAGCAAACTTTCTGATTAACATCGTTAATCCTCACAATAAACCGGACAGGTTCAATACTGTGCGGCGCTGCCAGCCGGGCAGCACCGCCCTGTCCCGCAAAAACTGTTATTCGTAAACCGCTCCTGCCCGGTACAGCCCGGCAACAGGGACGATAACGGGCGGCATACGGTCTTCGTTATTGTTAGTCATGGACCTGGTTTTCCCGGCAACACCTCAGGCGCGACCCATCACGGAGAAGCTCTTGATGAAGGGGCCCGCCATGCGCGGGTCCTTGATCATGCCGGCATAGTCGCCGACATTGAACTTGAGCTTGCGCGAGGTGTACGCCATGCCCAGCCCCATCATACCCGGGGGCTTGGCCAGCCACTTGTTCCAGTTGTCGAAAGTGGCTCGTAGATCCCAGTTGAGCTGTTCGCCGTCATAGATGCCCGCAGATGTCGCCTTGCCATTCTCGACGGTAATCACGCCGCGCGGTGTGTCCTCGCCATCGAAGCCATAGGCGATGACCGAGTTGAAATTGATCTTCGCAAGTGCATCAGACAATTCCGGCTCAGCATTCCACTGCTCCATGAAACTCTTCATCCACGCATCAGAAAACAGGTCAGCCATTTTATTCCCTCCGATTTATAACCTGGATGTACCGGTCAGCACCGGCCTCTTGTTACAGGACTTGCCAATCAATAAAACATTTACGAATGAGCATCTTGTTGCCGTCTATTGACGTCTGTACACATGATAATAACTCTACTGCATGGCGCCTATAGACTTTGGTATATATCTGGTTATTGCTCTCTGAATAACTGTTTTTTTTACAACCACTTTTTCTCCCTCATATCAATGATAGTTATTTAAACCCTGCATGGGAATAAAAATTTCGGCTGCAGCATCTACTGATCCGCGGTGGACCGGCAGTGTCCCGCTGTCCGCATAAAATACACAGTTTCAATGCGGTAATATGCACCGCCCCGTCCGCAACCACTCTCTGCATGCGTCGAGGATCCCTTGATTTTCAGGAGCATCCTGTCTGCGCCACGCAATCCGTTCGGCCACTCCGGTAGCCACCGGCCCGGCTGGCCGCGCCTCCCTGTCCTGTCCGGACGCAGCACGCGGTGGCGCCTGCGGGGGTGTCAGGATTCTTGACAATCGGCGCCACAGCCGGCGCGCAGACCTGCGATTGGCCCGTGTTATCGCCATATCAAACAGCTAGTTATAAAAACAGGAATAATTATTGCCTGATGGCTTGGATGTAGAACAATATCAATTACGAGGTCAGCATGGAGTTTCAGCCGGAGGAGTATGAACAGTTCGAAGCAGACCTGAGGGTCACTGACCGGCGCAACCCTTCCCTGGCCACGTTGTACGGGGCGCTGTTCAGGAGCCGGCGCCGGCATGCCCGACGCACCGAAGACCAGTACAACAACTACCTGGACTGGCACGGTTACCGCCCGGCGCTTGCCATCCTGCTGATCACGCTGCTGTGTTTCACCGACGCGTTTCTTACCACCATCCTGCTGGGCAGGGGCGCGGTCGAAGTCAATGTCCTGATGGACTGGCTGATCCAGAAAGACCTGCACATCTTTACCATCGTGAAAATGGCGGTGACCGGCATCGCGTTGCTGGTACTGGTGATGCATTCCAATTTCCTGGTCTACCGCGTAATTGCCGTGCGTCACATCATCTACGCGCTGGTCCCGCTCTATATGTTGCTGATCCTGCATGAATTGAACATGCTGGCAACCATCTGATACGTCACCCCCCCGGAGTACCCCCTGAGCCGGCTGGAAATGCCGCTGCAGGGTATTTACAGGGCGGGCCCTGCGCCTGAAACTTTGCAAACGAACAGCGGTAGTTTTACGCTGTCGGGCCGGGACAGGAATGCCCGGACACACGCATTCAGCCTCCAGGAGTCACGATCATGAAAACAGGCATGGCATCCCCCGTCACAACCTCCCGGCGCAGCCGTTTCCCCATACCGGTGACTGCGCTGGTGCTGGCGGCAACGCTGGGCACCGCCGCATGCACCACGAATCCCTACACCGGTGAACAGCAGGCCAGCAAGGCGGCAACCGGCGCCGCGATCGGCGCGGTGGGCGGAGCGGTCATCTCGGCCATCACCGGCGGCGAGCGCAAGAATATCCTGATCGGCGCCGGCATCGGGGCGCTGGCCGGCGGCGCCGTGGGTTACTACATGGACCAGCAGGAGGCCCGGCTGCGCCAGCAACTGCAGGGGACCGGTGTCAGCGTGACACGGGATGGCGACAACATCATCCTGAACATGCCCGGCAACATCACCTTCGCCACCGACTCCAGCGACATATCGGCCGACTTCTACCCGGTACTGGACTCGGTCGCGCTGGTCATCAACGAGTTCGAGAAGACCTATGTGGATGTCACCGGCCACACGGACAGCACCGGCCCGGAGGCCTACAACATGCAGCTGTCCGTCGCCCGCGCCAACAGCGTGGCACGCTACCTGGAATCGCGCCAGGTCGTCGCACAGCGCATCTACACCCAGGGCATGGGTGAAGGCCGGCCCATCGCTACCAATGACACCGTACAGGGACGCGCCCTGAACCGGCGCGTGGAAATCCTGCTCACCCCGGTAACCTGACGGCAGCAGGGCGGCCTGCACGGCCGGGCCGCCCCGCTCGCCGTGCCGCGCGGGCACCGCCAGCCGTCCCGCCCGTCTTCCTCGCTACACAAACAGCCCGCCGGGCGGTTTTCAAGGATTGGCCGTTCCGGCCGATGTACGCCATGCAGCAGCGACTGCATCACGGGCACTCCTGCCTGCTGATCGAACGGAACACGCATGAACGAGGGAACCCGCATGCACGCCACCGCCAACAACCAGGCCTGGACGATCGCCCTGCTGAACGACTGTCACAGCATGGCACTGGCCCACCTGCGTCCGCACCTGGACAAGCTGTTCATGAACAGTGACCTCGCCTTCCTGGAGTTTGCGGAAAAGGCGCAGACAGAGGCATCGCAAATCCGCTTCATGGAGGCCATGTCCATCATCCAGAAACACCGTACCCATATAGAGGAGGTGTTCCTGCGCGAGGTCGGCAGGAGTTTTGCGGAATTTGGCAACAACCTCGGGCACGCAGCGCAGGGAGCCGGTTACGGCCACGAGCCATTGACCCTGATGAGCCTGGAGGACACCGATATCCAGGTGGCGATCCAGAACATGGTGTGCAGCGCGGCCCTCGGCTCGACCCTCACCCTGAGCGCCCTGCGCAAGCGGCTGGCCGTGCTCAATCATGGCCGCATGCCGGAGGACAGGCAGATCCCGGCAGGCCCGCACAGCCTGGCCAACGCGTTCCACCAGGCCGTCAAGGAACTCATTCTGGAGCACGAGACCCGGCTGCTGGTGTACATGCTGTTTGACCGGTTCGTGCTCAGCAAGACCTGCCCGCTCTATGACCAGTACAACCAGCACCTGGTGAAGTCCGGCATCCTGCCGCACCTCCGCTACGAGGTGAAGAAGAACCCGTCCGCGCAAAGCGCCGGCCAGCGACGCACGCAGGGTGCAACAAACAGGGCGCATCGCCCGGCGCACGACGCGCAGCGCGCCCGTGATGGCGATTCCCGGCAAGCGGTGTCCGATGCCCTGTTTGGCGAAATCCTGCAACTGCTGTCGCGCCACGTAACGGCCACGGATTCCGTGCAGGATGCCGTGCGCACAAACGCGGGACAGCCTCCCGTCCAGCATGTCGAACTGGTGTCCGGTATTCACCGGCTGCAAACCGGCAGGAGAGCGGACAGTACCGCTAACCACCGCGTGCTCACGCCGGTACTGGACCAGGCACAGCATGCACAGCTTGTCTCGGCCACGCTGGAGCGCCTGAATGCAGAACGGGATCAGCTGTTCAGGGAAATCGACCGCCGCAGGCTGCCGGGCACGGACACCCGGATCATAGACCTGGTCGGCATGATGTTCGAGTTCATGCTCCGGGACAGGGAGATCCCCGGCATTGCAAAAGCGGAACTGTCACGCCTGCACACCCCGTATCTCAAGATAGCGATTCTCGACAAAGGACTGTTTACCGACAGCAGCCATCCGGCACATGTGCTGCTGAACCGGCTGGCCAGCGCCGCGACGCGCTGGGTATTCGAGGACGATCTCGAGCGTGGCGTCTTCCCCACCCTGCGCAGCATCGTCCAGCGCATCATCGAGGAATTCGACAGCGACCTGGACCTGTTTACGGAACTGCTGGAACAGCTCGAAGCGACCCTGCAGAGCCTGGAAAACAAGTCGGCCGCTATCGAGGAGCGCAGCCGACAGGCGGAACAGGGCAAGGAACGGCTCGGCACGGGGCGCGCATGGGCAGCCAGGGCCATACAGGAGCGTATTTCCGGTCACCATATCCCTGCCTCGCTGCGCAGCATGCTGAGCGATGTCTGGATGAACAAGCTTACCTTCATCTACCTGCGCGAAGCGGATGCCGGGCAGAGCGCCAGCTGGCGGCTTGCCTGCCAGACCATCGAATCCATGATCTGGAGCTGTGAACCGCGCAGAACGGAAAAGCAGCGCGAGGAACTACGAGCACGCCTGCCCGATGTCCGCAGGCAGATACGGCATGCCATGGATACCCTGAGTGTCTATGGCAGCAGTGACGACAGGGCACAGCTTGCCCTGATCAGGGAACTGCAGGACGAGGCAGCCCGCACCGGGGAACGCGAAGCAGTTGCAGAAATCGATGACCCGGTACATGGACAGCAACCGGCAAGTGAAGCAACAGTGGCAGCTGCGGAAGTGGCTGAGCCCGTCCCCGGACAGCAGCCGGCAGGCGCGGCAACGGCGACCGCTGTACACGAGCAGCCCGCTCCCGGGCTCCCGTCATCCGATGCAGAGGCGGAGCTCTCGGAAGCGGAACAATCCGCACTGGCGCGGCTCGAACAGGTCGTCTTCGGCAGCTGGTTCGTGTTCCAGAAAGACGAAAACACCCTGCCCCGGCGCCTCAAACTGTCATGGTATTCGCGTGTGTCGGGTACCTACATGTTTGTCAACAGCATGGGTGTGAAAAGCCTGACCCGCAAACACCATGAGCTGGCCAGCCTGCTCGCCGCCGGGCAGGCATGGATTGTCGACGGCACAGAGCAGCCGTTCATGCAGCGCACCATGCGCAGAATCCGCGGCATGCTGGGCGCAGAGCGGCCGCTACCGGCATAAACCCAACAGCAGGAGTCAGACCAATGAGCACAGGCAAAGAGGCTTCCGTCGATACACGCAGGCAGGACCGCATCGAGGTCTCGCGCCCGATAGCGGTAACCGAGCAGATGAGCGGACGCGAACTCGGGCAGCTGGTCAATTTCAGCGATGAGGGCATCATGCTGATGGGCAGTGAAGCCATTGCCGAGAACAGCGTGCTGCAACTTTCGCTGTCATTCGACCCGGGAGTCGGAACGGAAGAACCGATCAACCTGGGCGTGGAAAGCCTCTGGTGTCACGCCAGCGAGGACGGCTCCTGTCACTGGACCGGCTGCTACATCATCGACATCTCGGAGCAGGACCTCGAACGGCTGCGCGTGTTCGTCGGCCAGCCCGGCAGCGCAGACAAGACCGGCTAGTCCACAGCCCGCGGTCCCCCGCGAACCCGAACACCGTGCACACCGGACCGGAACCAACCGGCCCGGGCACAGGCCGGTTTACCCGGGCCTTGTCATTTACCGGGCGTCAACAGATACTCACCGTGAATCACCTCTGCCGGACCTGAGCCGGATCGGCAACTCGCACGGAGCCAATGGACGGACAAACCCATACGCTGGAATACGGTGCAATCCTGGTCAGCCTGGCCGGCGGTCTCGCCCTGTTCCTGTACGGCCTGCACAAGATGACAGAGGCGCTCAAGGTGGTCGCCGGCGAACGCGTCAAGGACATCCTGGCGCGCCTGACGGTCAACCGCTTCAGTGCCGCGCTTGCCGGCGCCACGGTAACCGCCGTCATCCAGTCGTCATCCATCACCACCGTGCTGCTGGTGGGCTTCATCACGGCGGGCCTGATGACGTTCACCCAGTCCATTGGAGTGATCCTGGGCGCCAATGTCGGCACCACCATCACCGCGCAGATCATCGCGTTCAAGATCACCAAGTCGGCACTGTTGCTGATCGCGGGCGGCTTCTTTACCGAGCTGATCGCCAAACACCCGCGCATCAAGCAGTTCGGCATCATGGCCATGGGCCTGGGGCTGCTGTTCTTCGGCATGGAGCTGATGAGCCAGGCGACGTCACCGCTGCGCAGCTACGAGCCGTTCATGGCGCTGATGAGCGAAATGACCAACCCGCTGATCGGCATCACCATCGGGGCCGTGTTTACTGCACTGATACAAAGCTCGTCCGCCACCACCGGGATCGTCATCGTCATGGCCAGCCAGGGCCTGATGACCCTGGAAACCGGCATCGCACTGATCCTGGGTTCGAATGTCGGCACCTGTGTGACTGCCTACCTCTCGGCAATCGGCAAGCCACGCGAAGCCATGCAGGCGGCCACCGCACACACCCTGTTCAACGTCATCGGTGTGCTGTTGTTGGCCGGCTTTATCCCCTTCTTTGCCGACTTCGTGCGTGAAATCTCGCCGATGAGCAAGGGGCTGCATGGCCTCGAACTGCTGGCAGCGGACACGCCACGCCAGATTGCCAATGCGCACACCGTATTCAACGTGTTCAACATGCTGCTGTTTCTCGGTTTTACCAATGCACTCGCGCGGCTGGTGCTGCGCCTGGTGCCGCCGCGCGCACCGGAGCAGGCGGAAGCTTCGGAACCGGCGTTCCTGGACAACTTCTACCTCGACCAGCCGGCACTGGCGCTGGACAGGGCGCGGCTGGAGATAGGCCGGCTCGGACAATACACGCTGTCGATGATCCGGGACAGCCTGCCCACGCTGGCGGTCGGCAAGAGAGAGCGCATAGACTCCCTGCAGAAACGGGAGCAAGAAATCGATGCCCTGCACAACGAAATTGTCGCCTTCCTGCGCAAGCTCACGTCCGGGAATCTCGTCAACCCCCAGCCCAGGAACCTGTACCAGCTGCTGAGCGCATCGAATTACCTGGTGAACATCGCGCAGATCATCAGTGCCGGTATCGGCACCGACAGCTACAGGCGCCTGGAAAGAAAACTGGTGTTGAGTGAAGAGACCCTGGAACTGCTCAGGGATCTGCACAAGGAACTCTACCAGACGGGCCAGGTGCTGCTGGAGGCGCTTGCCGAGGATGATGCGAAGAAGGCACAAACCGTGCTGGACACAAAGTCAAAATTCAGGGGGCTGGTCGAACACACCCGCTCACACCTGTACATCCGCCTCACGGCCGATTCACCGCAGCGGCTGGCAACCTACAAGATCGAGTCCGATGCCGTGGATTGCTTCAGCCGCATCCACGCCATCTTCAGGCACGTTGCCAGGCTGATCATCACGGATACCGGGCAGCGTTCCCTGCCGCCGGAACAGCAATCTGAAACCGTGGATAACAGCGAGCGCGAGGCCGTCTGATCTCGCCCGGCGCGCGCTGTTTCAGGGCCTGGCAGCGGTATGCTGCTGCTCCCGGCTGCGGTGATTCTCACGCCACGTCAGAACCATCCCGTAAATCACCGGCAACACCAGCAGGCTGAGCAGCGTCACCGTGACCATGCCGCCCACCATCGGTGCGGCGATACGCTGCATGACTTCCGAACCGGTGCCGCTGCCCCACATGATCGGCAGCAGGCCGCCGATGATGGCTGTCGCCGTCATGGCAATCGGTCGCACGCGCTCCGCGGTCCCCGCGTGCACGGCCTGCAGGATATCGGCGGCAGCGAGCCGCGCACCGTCCGCCGCCTCACTGCGCCGGCGTGCAATCTCGTGGTCGATAAAGGTCAGCACCAGCACACCGATCTCGGCGGCCACCCCGGCCAGTGCAATGAAGCCGACGGCCACCGCCACCGACAGGTTGAAACCGAGCCAGTACACCAGCCAGAACCCGCCGATGAGTCCGAACGGGATGGACAGCATCACCACCAGCGGTTCCGTGATGTTGCGGAAATTGAAATACAGCAACAGGAAGATGATCAGCAGCGTCACCGGCACCACGATGCGCAGCCGCTCTGCGGCGCGCTCCATGTACTCGAACTGGCCCGACCACGACAGGGTATAGCCTGCGGGCACATCCACCTGCTCGTCGACCAGTGCCTTCGCCCTGGCCACGTAGCCGCCGATGTCCGAGGAGGTGATATCGACGTACACCCAGGCATTGGGACGCGAGCCCTCGGTCTTGATGACGGGCGGGCCACGCCGCAGGTTCAGGTCCGCCACCAGCGACAGCGGGATCTGGGTACCCGTGGGCGTCGCGATCAGCGCCCGTTTGAGCTCCTCGAGGTCGTCGCGCAGCTCGCGCGGATAGCGCAGGTTGACGGGATAACGCTCCAGCCCTTCCACGGTCCAGGTGATATTCATGCCGCCGATCGCCGTCTGGATGACATCCTGAATGTCGCCCACGGTCAGGCCATAACGCGCCGCCTCCTCGCGCCGGATATCGAAATCCAGGTAGTAGCCACCGGCAGCCTTGTCCCCGAACGCCGACAGCGTTTCCGGCAGCTGCCTGACGGTCTGTTCGATCTCGGCGGCCACCTGTTCCAGCACCTCCAGGTCCGGACCGCTGACCTTGATGCCGACCGGTGTCTTGATGCCGGTCGACAGCATGTCGATACGGGTCTTGATCGGCATGGTCCAGGCGTTGGTCAGCCCGGGAAAACGGATCGCCCGGTCCATCTCGTTCATCAGCTGCTTGGTGGTCTTGCCCGGGTCCGGCCACTCGTGCCTCGGCTTCAGCCTGACGGTGGTCTCGATCATGGCCAGCGGCGCCGGATCGGTTGCCGTTTCGGCGCGTCCGACCTTGCCGAACACGGTCTCGACCTCCGGGAACGTCTTGATCATCTTGTCGGTCTGCTGCAGCAGCTCGCGCGCCTTGGTGATGGAGAGGCCCGGGTAGGTGGTCGGCATGTACAGGATGTCACCCTCGTCGAGCGGCGGCATGAATTCGCTGCCCAGCTTCGTGACCGGGTACAGGCTGCCGCCCAGCAGCAGCAGCGCCAGCAGCAGCGTCGGCCAGCGCCAGCGTATCGCGATGCGCAGTGCCGGCGCGTGGATCAGGTGCAGGAAGCGGTTTACCGGGTTCTTCGCTTCCGGCAGGATCCGGCCGCGGATGAAATAGCCC
>JABAHR010007252.1_pt2 | contig 21151 bp, 26 predicted proteins | sample 7062101 | NCBI WGS metagenome assembly JABAHR01 (sample SAMN14534553, study PRJNA622989) | marine sediment metagenome | biome: marine biome [ENVO:00000428]; feature: marine pelagic biome [ENVO:01000023]; material: deep marine sediment [ENVO:00002113] | place: India: Gulf of Kutch | collected... | reverse complement strand
AAGAGCGCCATCGCCCAGTCAGTCACCGCGGAATCGCCCATCGGACCCTTCTACCCGGTCGGTTACCATGGCGAGACCGATGCCGATTTCACCCGCCTGGCCGGACACGAGGGGCGGGCCGAGGGACAGGTAATCGAGGTCATGGGCCGCGTACTCGACGTGCACGGCAATCCGATCACCGGCGCGCGGCTGGATATCTGGCAGGCCAATGCCCACGGCCGCTACAGCCACCCGCAGGACCCAGCAGTGATGCCGCTCGACGCGAATTTCCAGGGCTTTGGCCAGATCCACACCGGCAGCGACGGAAGCTGGCGCCTGACCACGGTCAAGCCGGGCGCCTACGATTCCCCGATTGGCTGGCGCACGCCGCATATCCACATGGACGTGGCCGGCATGGACTCGCGCACCATCCTGCAGATGTATTTTCCCGAAGAGTCCGAGCTGAACAGCCGGGACCAGCTCTATTCGCACCTCGGCGACGCCGCTCCCACCTCCATCGCCACCGCGCTTGGCGATCACCGCTACAGCTGGGATATCGTGCTGATCGAGGGGTAGGGGCGGCTCTCCCCACGCCCGTCGCCGCGCCGGAAGTGTAGCGGAACATCCGCCACCGGACCCCTCAGTAATAGCGCTCGTTCTGGGCGTAGAGGCGGTCGGCTAGGTCGCGCCGCGCGGACTTCAGGCATGTTTTGCGAACAGGCCCACCAAGCGGTCGGTCATTTCGCGCCAGGCGGCATCCTGCCGCTTGTCCCAGCTGTTGCCCGCGGCATCCTCCAGCACTTCCAGCAGGATCTCCAGCGCACCGCGATATTGCGACTTGCCGAGATCGCCATGGTCCTCGTGCGTCTGCACATGCGCGCAGACCAGCACGGGCACCCAGTTCTTGTCCGCCGCCAGCGACAGCAGCAGCTCGATCATCTCGTTGAACATCATGCCCTGCGATGTCTCGCGATGGTGGAACAGCGGATCCTGGTCGGGGAAACGGGCGAAGAACTTCTCGAAATAGGTCGGCACGGGATCGATCCCGGCATTGCCGATTGCCTCCAGCGTGGCTTCCATCACTTCACGATTATCGTCTGTGGTCTGGGAAATTGCTGTCTCCTTGCCCGAGGCCTGCGATGCAGGCTCTCGTTTCAGCTGTTCCGGCGCATCTCAACGAACTCCGCGCGCAGCACCGGGCGCCTGATGCGGGAAGTCTTGCAGTCGGTTTCCCGCGGTCCGCGCGTCAGGCGGGGCGAGGGTCGGGGCATTGGCTTCCATGCCGGCGCCATAGAGTCTTGCACCATGCACGCGCCTTGATTGGCGTCAACCACGTCGCACCCTCGAACGGGGCCCAAACGAGGCCAGAAGCGAGGATCGCACCAACTCCGGGATGGGAGAAGGTGCGATCTACCGCCATGCCTGGCGTTACCCGCTGTCCGGCGGGCTCGAGGACCGTCCGCACTGTGGCGAGACCGGTCCATCGCATCAGTGCGCGCGAGCCACCATACACGTTCAGGCCGAGTCGCGCCATGCCAGTGCGATCAGCGGCGCGGTGACGGCAAATTGCAGCACCGTCCAGGCGCTTTCCAGCGCCATGAAGCCGGACACCGAATCCATGTGGTTCTTGGCCGCCACCGCCAGCACCGAGAAGCTCCAGGCGATGATGCCGAAGGCGAGTGCAGCCTTCACCCCGCTGCCGATCCACGCGGTGCGGGCGGTGTCGAACAGGCGCGGATAGGCCCAGGAGAAGAACGCCCCCTGGATGAGGATGGTGACAAAGCCGAACGGCACCACGGGATCGTCGCGCAGCACGCCGAGGGCATCGTATTGTTCGACGAATATCGTCAGGTGCCAGAGATAGGCGAGCGGGAAAGTCCCCACCACATAGGCCGCCATGCCCAGCCAGAACCTGCGCGTCATTGTTCGGATCCCTTCTCTTTCCGGTGCGTCAGGGCGCCAGCGTAGAACGGTTTGCGGGGGAGGGATAGCGCTTCATGCTGCAGTCAGGCGGCTTGTGCCATGGTCCCGCGCTCGGATGGCCCAATCCCTCTTGCAAGAAGGAGGACAGACATGATTGCATCCAGGATAGCCGCCCTTGCCGGCCCGCTGGTGCTGCTTGCGGCCTGCACCCAGGCGGACCAGGAGCCGCGCGCCATGGCCGGGCTCGACACCAGCCGCCAGTGCTTCTTCACCAGCTCCATCAACGGTTTCAACAATGCCCCCGACGGGCCCAACCGGGAGGAACGGCTGACCGTTTCCACCGGCCCCCGGGACGACTGGCTGTTCGAAGTGATCGGGCCCTGTATCGAGCTCGATTTCGCCGAGGACATTGCCTTCGCCCCGCGCACCCGCCCGAGCCTTTGCACCGGTGACCGGGAGACCTTGCTGGTCCCCTCGACCATGAGCTCGCGCGGTTTCGAACGCTGCCAGGTGCGGCTGCTCGGCAGGCTGCTGCCGGAAGAGGATGACGCGGCAGGGGAAAGCGCCGACGAGGAATAGTCGGCTGCGAGCGCGCGCCTAGCGCTTCTTCACGAACTCCGCGCGCAGCACCAGGCCCTTGATGCCCGGGTACTTGCAGTCGATCTCCTGCGCATCGCCAGTGAGGCGGATGGACTTGATCAGCGTGCCTTGCTTGAGGGTCTGGCCGGCACCCTTGACGGTAAGGTCCTTGACCAGCGTCACCGCATCGCCATCGGCCAGCAGGTTGCCCACCGCGTCGCGCACGACGACGCCCTCGGTGGCATTGGCGGCGGCCTGCTTCGCGGCCAGCTCGGAAGCGGGCATCCATTCCCCGCTCACCTCGTCATAGACATAGTCTTCGTCGTCTGCGCTCATCTCTCGTGCCTTTCTGCTGTGCCGCCCTATGGCAAGCGCGATGAGCCTTGGCCAGTGGGGGTGATCGCCGTGGGAGATTTCGAAGGCGAGGTGGAACCCGCAGGAGGATTGCTCTATCGCTTGCGCAAACGGGATAAGGGGCATTGGACATTGCTGTACGTTCGGGCCTGCCTGATTTGCCCTGAGATGACTTTCCGATGACAGAAGCAATCCTCGATGCATTGCGCGCCTCGGCGCGAGAAATTCATGCCATGTTGCAGGCGGGGGAGGGGCTGCGGATTGTCTCGGCCACAAATACCGCTGGCGATGAACAGATTGAACTCGACGTGATTGCCGATGAATTGCTGGTGGGGCGCCTTTCCGAGGTGAATGACGTTCGCTTCATCGCCTCCGAAGAGCGGCGCGACCTTCTGCGCGCGGGGAGCGGAGAGATCAGCATCTCGCTCGATCCGGTCGACGGCTCGAAAGCGGCGCTTGTCGGTGTGCCGCCTGGCACGATCTTTGGCCTGTTCCGCGGTGTCGAGAACGTTGCGGACATGTCGGGGGCGAACCTCGTGGGTGCCGGTTTCTTCGTATACGGAGCCGCGCTGGAACTGTTCATGGCGGACGAAGCGGGCTTTCGTGCCGAGATTTTCGATCCACGTGAACACGTCTGGAAGAATCGACCGGTTCCCGATGCCATTCCTTCTGCTCCGGTGATTTCCTTCAACGCCTCGAACCTGCCGAAATGGGATGAATGGGTTCAGGCCTATTACCAGGCCCAGGTGGACCCGCAGGGCGGCGGCAAGTCGCAAAACCTTCGCTGGTATGCATCGATGGTTTCGGATGTGAAGCGCCTGCTGCTCGAAGGAGGCGTATTCGCCTATCCTTCCCGGGATCAGGCCGGCTACGAAAACGGGCATGTGCGGCTCGTCTATGAAGCGATACCCATGGCCTATGTGGTCGAGGCGCATGGCGGAGGTTCGTCGAACGGTACGCGCTCGATCCTGGATATTCCGGTGACGAGCCTGCACCAGAAGACACCCATCTTCCTTGGCGAAGCCGGAAAGATTGCCCGGCTGGAGAAGCTCAGCGGATCAGGTTGAGCAGGTAGATGCCAAGGAATCCGACGCCGGCAAGCAGGATGGCGGCGTGGAACCCGACCCAGATGTGACTCAATCTTTTTCCTGAGAAATAGGGATAGGCCTTCTTGTGGTCTTCCTTCACCGACGCTCGCATGGCGTTGATCTCCACTGCGGCGATTTCCTTGTCCAACTCGCCGAGATAGGCATAGCTGCGCTTGGAGTGGAGCTTGATCAGCTCGGACAGCTTGCCGCAGAAGATCATTCCGAACAGCCCCATCAGGATGAGCGCGCCCGAAACGGCGATCTCGGACAGCCTGCTCAGTTGTTCGGTTCCCAGGGCCACGATCAAACCGGCTGCAATGGCGGCAAGGATGTTTGAAGCCGCTGTCCGTTGCTCCTCATGGTGACGGATGAATTCGCGCTCACTCAAGTAGAGCGACCAAAGAAGATCACTTTTCTTCACTGGCTGGTATCCCCCTCACTCCGTCTGGATAGTGCTGACAAGCAACGCTCCAAGTCAAGCAAAGACATTGCTGGCAAGATGCCCTCAATAGATCGCCGGGAGGGGGTCGCCGCTTTCCGGCTCGGGCGGGGGCGGCGGAGCCTCGGGGCGGATATTGCGCGCGGACGAGCCCGTATTTGAGCCCGTGTTCGGGCGCGGGTTTGCGCGCGGCGTCGGTCGCGCCTGCGGCACTGGCTCTGCGGCAGCGACGCCGGGCTTTCCCGCATCGCCATTGCGCGCCGCGAGGCCCGGCTTGCCGGCGTCGTCCTCGCCCTTGTCCACAAGCCCGCTTGCCTCATCCTCGGGCCAGTAGAACTCGTAGTCGAAGCGGTCGCGAAACCGGTCCTCGCCATCGGCGTCCTCGCTCTCGGCTGCGAGCGCCTCCTCCTCGGCGCGCCGTGCCGCATAGAGCTCTTCCAGCTCGCCCCCGGGAACCTGCCTGCGCATGGCCGCATCGCTTCTGCCTGTCCCGCCGCTGACTCCGGCAGGCGTCTCGCCATTGCCGCGGATCGCCTGCGGATCGACCAGTCGCGCGCCGAGCAGCCCCAGCACCACGCCGGCAGGCACGATCAGCAGTGCAATGATCCAGCTGCGCCTGAATCTCATGGCATCCCTTTCCCGGCCCCGCCCGGCAGCAGGCATGAATATGCAGGCGAAACACGCGCTTGGCCATAGTGTGCGCTTGCCTCCACCGCTGCGGCTGGGCATGACGACAAGGATCGATGCAAAGGAGATGCCTGCGATGACAAGGGTCGTGCCGCTTGCCGCAATCTGCCTGCTGGCCGCCTGCAGCGGCGGCGGGGGCGGAGGCAATGTGCCGGGCGACAGCGCCGACACCGCGCCCTTTGCCGGCATTGCGGAAACCGAAGTGATCCACCTGACCGGCACCGAGCCGTTCTGGGGTGGCGATATCGAAGCTGGGATCTTCACCTACAGCGACCCGGAAAACATCGGCGGCATCGCCATTCCCGTCACCCGTTTTGCCGGGCGCGGAGGCGTCTCCTTCAGTGGCGAATGGCAAGGGGCGAGCCTCGATCTGGCAGTAACGCCGGGCGAATGCTCGGACGGGATGAGCGAGCGCGTATTTCCCTTCACCGCCACGTTGCAATGGGGTGAGCGGCAATTGCAGGGATGCGGCTGGAGCGATGCCCATCCCTATGAGGGAGAACCCTAGGTCTCTGGCGGCGGCCCGGGCACAGGCCCCCCTCAGCCCTCCAGCAGTTGCCTGCCGATCAGCCCCAGCGCGCCGGCCAGCATGTCGAGCGGCATGGCGGCGGCGGCCTCCCTTGCCAGCGGCGTTCCCTTGAGCGCCGGCACATGCACGAACAGCGCCCTGGTTCCGCAACGCCGCGCGGCGATGGCGGCAAGCGCGTGGCGATAGGAAAAGTTGCACAGATACTGCCCGGCATCCTGCGAGACTTCGGCGATAATTCCCTTGCCAACAAGGCTGGCGGCAAGCGCGTCGAGGTCCAGCCCGTGGTGATGGAGAGTGTCGTCCTCGCGTGAGGCGAAGATGGTGCCCTGCGCATCGGGCTTGTCCTCTGCGCACAGGCCGGTGGCCCGGCTCTCCAGCGTCACGCCGGTGGCGAGACTGCTGTAGCCGGTCAGCAGGATCGCCTGCGGACGCAGCGCCAGCAGGCGGTCGATCTCATCGCCCACGCTGGCATAGTGCACGTCGAGCAATTGGCAGTGCGTATCATCGGGCAGCAGGCGGTCATTGGCGGCAAGGTGTTCGACCAGCACTTGCGAGGGGTTCTCCGGCACACCGGGAAAGGCGCGAAAGCCGGTGAGCACGAGTTGCACCATGCGTTCTCAGCCCGGCCCGCAGCGCGACATCAGAAGATGCCCGGCACGTTGCGCTGCACGCTGTCCGGCCGCTCCGGCATCAGCGGTCCGCGGTCCGTCACCGCCTGGGTGGTCGCCGGTCCCCCGGCAATCGGCGTGCAGCTGCGCCCGGCAAGGAAATCCAGCGCCACCGCGATCATCGCCTCGTCAGGATCGCCCAGCTGGTGGGTGATGTCGTCCTGCGCGCGGCAGCTGTTGGGCACGGTGGCGGCAAGGCCGGTGTAATAGTCGCCATTGCCATCGGCGTTCTCGACCTGCAGCGCGACCGCCCGCAGCCGGTCGTCGCATGGCGCGTTGTCGAGCGCGATCTGCCCCACCGGCTTGCCGAAGGTGTTGTCGCCCACCAGCGCCATGGCATTGGCGGCGAGATAGGGCTGCATGCCGTTGATCACCATCTCGCTGGCAGAGGCGGTGCTGGACGTGCCGATGAAGGCGATCCGCATGGGCTGGATCGATTGCGGCGTGGGACTGAACAGATAGGTGGTGTTCTCGGAAGCCTTGGACGGCCTGAAGGTGATCCGGTCGAACACCTGCCCGCCGCGCCCTTCGCCCATCAGGTCGCCCATCAGCTCGGCGATGGAGATCAGCCCGCCGCCATTGTACCTGAGGTCGATCACCAGCTCGGTCACGCCGGCATTGCGGAAGGCGAGATAGGCCTCGCGCAGATCCGGGTCGGCGGTGTCGATGAAGGTGCGCAAGTTGAGATAGCCGACCTGCCGCCCGCCATCGTTGATGATCTGCGCGCCATAGCGGTCGGACACCGGATCGAGCTCGTATTCCGTCTTGCTCATGGTCACCGTGCGCTCGATGCCGCTGGCATCGATCAGGCGGATCACCCTGGTGGTCCCTGCCGTTGCGGGGCCGAGCGCGTCGATCACCGCTGCCGGGCCGCCGGTCGCCATCAGCGAATTGATCGTCTGCAGATTGTTGCTGCTGGTGCCGATCGCCAGCAACTCCGTGCCGCGGTCGATATTGTTGCCGATCGCCACCGTGTTTTCGAAGGTCTCGATCACGAACACCCGCCGTGCCCCGCTGTCGAAGCCGAGGCGGAAGCCGAAGCCGGCACTGGCGCCTTGCTGGAAGAAGGCGTTCTCCTCCTCGATCGAGGTAATGTAGGTGAAGAAGCGGTCGCGCGATTGCGCGCGGGCCGGAGCCACCAGCGCATCGATATAGGCCTGCAAATCGTTGTAGTCGGCCTTGTTGACCGTGCGGTCGAGCAGGTCGGGGAAGAGATACCATTCGTCGAGCGAGGCGAACACCGCGTCCTGGCGGGAGCTGAGCGAGCATTGCGAGGTCGTCGGTGTCGGAGTGGGGGTCGGCGTCGGTGCTGATCCGGTTGCTCCGCCGCCGCCCGAACCGCCCCCGCCGCAGGAGGAAAGCAGGGCCGCACAGGCGAGCGAGAGGGCAATTTTCGACGTCTGCATGGCTAGCCGATCCGGATTCGGGGCGATTCTTGAGGTAAAACCGGTTTCATTGGTGACCGTATCGCCCTCTTTTTCGGGTGGCAAGCGGCAAAAATGCCCCAATTTGTTGAAAACCTTCGATCATTCGCAATCCTTCGACAGCTACGGGGGGTGCTGCTCTTGCCATTACTCCTTCGGATAGGCACATCGCCCGCACAAGGCCAATTTGCAGGCCTGTTAATGAACGATCCGCAACGGCCAGATGCAGGAGACTGGATTGCCCGAGAACGTGCCCGGATGGTTGGCCCAGGCCCTGCCCGCAGTGCGTGCGGGCCATGCCGGCTTGACCGCGGCCAGCCTCGGCGCAGAGGGCATGGTCGGCAAGGGCGGTTTCGCGCTGGCCTCCGCCGCCTTCCGCAATGGCGGGGAGCTCGATCCCTCCTTCACCGCCGATGAGGAAGATGCCGTCGCCCCGCCGCTGGAATGGACGGCCCCGCCGCCCGGCTCGCTGGAAGTGGTGCTGGTGGTGGAGGATCCCGATGCACCGGCGGACAAGCCCTTCTGCCACTGGCTGGTGTGGGGCATGCCGGGCCAGAAGGGGCAGATCCTCGAAGGCGAGATTCCACAACGGGTAGGCAAGAACTCCTTCGGCAATTCCGAATGGTTGCTGCCCGATCCGCCGACCGGGGCGGACCCGCATGATTACGTGTTCCAGCTTTTCGCGCTTGACCTGCCGCTGACATTGATGCCGGGGGCCACGCGCGAGGAACTGGTTGCGGCCATGGAAGGCCATGTCACCGCGCTTGCCCTGTTGACGGGCACTTATGCCCGCGAAGAGGGCGGGGAATATGATTGGGAGGCCGAGGAGGAGGAAGGGTGAGAGACTTCGCCTCTGGCCAGTTTAGTAGGGAAGGAAAGTAAAATGGCAGCCAAGAACAATGCGCTCAACAAGCCGGTCAACCTGTCCGGTGCTCTTGAGAACGTCATCGGCAAGGGTCCCATGACCCGCGCCCAGGTGACCTCCAAGGTGTGGGAATACATCAAGGCCAACGGCCTGCAGGATTCCACCGACAAGCGTCAGATCAATCCCGACGGCAAGCTCGGCGCGGTGATCGGCAATGCGCAGATCTCGATGTTCAAGATGACCGCTGCGGTGTCCAAGCACCTGAGCTAAGTCATCTCGCCTTTCGGGGCAGAGACACGAGCGGGCGGGAGGCTGCGGCTTCCCGCCCTTTCTGTTTCTGGCGGCTCCTGCTGCTGACAGCATCCGATCCTGCGTATAGGAAGGGCGCGTCAAGGAGGATCCCGCCACGTGACCGCCACGCTTTCCCCGCAATTGCTCGCGCCGCTGTTCGAGCCGCTCGAGATCGGCCGCCTGCGCCTGCCCAATCGTTTCGTGCTGCCCGCCATGCAGCGCGGCTGGTGCGTGGATGGCGTGCCGGGAGCGGAACTGGCCGATTACTATGTCGCCCGCGTGCGCGGCGGGGTCGGGCTGGTGATCAGCGAGGCGACCGCGATCGATCATCCCAGCGCCACCGGGCAGAATGCGGCGGCGAAACTCAATGCCCGCTCACGCGATGCCTGGAGCCGCACGATCGGCGCGGTCAAGGACGCCGGCGGCAACATGTTCATGCAATTGTTCCACGAAGGGGCGATGCGGCCGCTGGGCATGGACGGCACACTCAGCCCTTCGGGCCTGGCGTGGTACGGCAAGCACAATGGCCGGGCCGCCACGCGCGCGGAGCTGGACGAGATCCGCGATGCCTATGTCACCGCCGCCCTGACCGCGCAGGAGCTGGGGGCGGACGGGGCGGAAGTGCATGCAGCGCATGGCTTCCTGCTCGACCAGTTCTGCTGGCGCGAGACCAATCTGCGCGACGACGGGCTGGGCGGGCCGGGCCTGGCCGAGCGCCTGCAATTCCCGCTCGAGGTGATCCGTGCGATCCGCGAAGCGACCGGGCCCGATTTCGTGCTCGGCTGGCGCTTTTCGCAATGGAAGGAAGTGGATTACAACGCCCGCCTGTTCGAGACGCCGGAGGAACTGCAGGCCGCCGTTGCGGCATGGGAAGCGGCCGGCGTCGACATCTTCCATGCCTCCACCCGCCGTTTCTACATGCCCGAATGGGAAGGCAGCGACCTCGGCATCGCCGGCTGGACGAGCAGCTTTGCCACCAGCCCGGTGATTACCGTTGGCAGCGTTGGCGTGCGCGACCTGCTGTTCGGGCCGGAACAGGATCCCGATGCGCTCGATCCGCTGGCCAGCCTGGCGGAGCTGGCCCGGCGCTTTGCCCGCGGAGACTTTGCCCTGGTGGCGGTGGGGCGCTCGCTGATCGCCGACCCGGAATGGGTCAACAAGCTGCGCGACGGGCGCTTCGGCGAGATCGAGGCGTTCCGCCTCGACATGTTCGAGATCGCCGATGACCAGTGGGACATGTCGCTGGTGATGGAGGCACAGGAACGCTTCGGCGGACACTGACGCGGGCATGGCGGTGGCAGGTCCGGGACTTGGGCCGGGCGTCAGGCGCCGCTATCCTTCGGTACGCCCTTGTTGTCCTGCGCAACGGCTCCGGGCAGCAGCGGGACGAAGCGTACCGCGGCGATCTCGCGGCTTTGCCAGTCCTCCTCGCCGATGCGGGTGATGCAGGTGAGATACTGGTCGAGGCCGGCCCCAAGAGGAATGACGAGGCGTCCGCCGATGGCAAGCTGCCGCTTCAGCGCCTCGGGCGCCTTGCGGCTGCAGGCTGCCACCAGGATGGCGTCGAACGGTGCCTCCTCGGCCAAGCCCTCCATCCCGTCACCGGCGATGATCGTGCAATTGCCGTAGCCCAGCTCCGCGATCCGTTCGCGCGCCTGCCGGGCGAGCACTTCGTGCCGTTCGATGGCAAACACCTGCCTTGCCAGGCGCGACATGACGGCGGCGGCATAGCCGGAGCCGGCGCCGACCTCGAGAACGCATTCTTCCGGCCCGATCCCTGCCGCATCGATCATCGCGGCGACAATATAGGGCTGCGAGATGGTCTGCTCCTCACCGATCGGAAGCGGCCTGTCTTCATAGGCGAATTGCCGCAGTTCCTCCGGCACGAAGTTCTCGCGCGGCACGGTCCCGAACGCATCGAGGATGCGCGGATCGTCGATTCCGCGTTGCCGGATCTGCCGATCCACCATCCGCGCGCGCTGCTGTTCCATGGCTGACATTGCGGGACAGGGTTACCACGAGGCGCGGATTCGGCAGAAGCCTGTCCAACGATCGCATTCTTTCACATCTGCGAAAATTTCGCACTTCCGTAAGAATCGCCTTGCCGCCCGGGCGTCCCCCGTGGCATTGACGGCCATGGATCAGAACAGGCGGGGCGCCATGGCGCGCCTTGTCCATGAGAGGAAAGGGCCAGGGTCACATGGCTACAATCGTCGGCGGCGTCGCCACTTCGCACACCCCCACCATCGCCTTCGCCAAGGATGGCGGCAAGCAGGACGATCCCGTCTGGAAGCCGATCTTCGAAGGCTACGAGCCGGTCCAGCAATGGTTCCGCGACAAGCAGCCGGATGTGCTGGTCTATATCTACAACGACCACATGACCTCCTTCTTCGACCACTACAGCCATTTCGCGCTGGGCGTGGGCGAGGAGTTCAGGGCGGCAGACGAAGGCGGCGGCCCGCGCGACATTCCGGCGATCATGGGTGATCCCAAGTTCGCCGAGCATGTCGCAAGGGTGATGGTCGCCAACGAGTTCGACCTCTCCTATTTCCAGGGCAAGGGGCTCGACCACGGCGCCTTCTCGCCGCTTTCGGTGATGGTCGATTACGATGACCAGAACGGCTGGGCGACCAAGCTGCTGCCGGTGGTGTGCGGCGTGCTCACCGTGCCGCTGCCGTCCGCTCGCCGCTTCTACAAGTTCGGCAAGAGCCTGCGCCAGGCGATCCTCTCCTACCCGGAGGACATCAAGGTGGCGATTGCCGGCACCGGCGGATTGTCGCACCAGGTCCATGGCGAGGGCTGCGGCTTCAACAATCCCGAATGGGACATGGAATTCATGGAGCGGCTGGAGAAGGACCCGGAAAGCCTGCTCGACATGACCGTGGCCGAACTGGCGAAGCTGGGCGGCTGGGAAGGCGCCGAAGTGGTGATGTGGCTGATGATGCGCGGGGCGCTCTCGGCCGAGGTCGAATGCACCCACAAGACCTATTTCCTCCCCTCCATGTGCCCGATCGCGACGATGATCATGGAAGAGCGTTCCAACGATGCGCCGGTGGAAGACCCGGAAGTGACCCGCGCCCGCGCCAGCCGCGACTATGTCGGGGCCGAGGAGATGGAAGGCACCTATCCCTTCACCATCGAGCGCAGCGTCAAGGGCTTCCGCCTCAACCACTTCCTCCACTCGCTGACCGAGCCGGAGATGCGTAGGCTGTTCCGCGAGGACGAGGAAGCCGCCTACGACAAGGGCGGGTTGACCGAGGAAGAGCGCGCGCTGGTGCGCAACCGCGACTGGATCGGCATGATCCACCACGGGGTGATCTTCTTCATGCTGGAGAAGCTGGGCGCGGTCACCGGCATCGGCAATATCGACATCTATGCCGCGATGAAGGGCCTTTCCGTCCCCGAATTCCAGAAGACCCGCAACGCCGCGATCAACTACGGCGTTGCCGGCAAGGAGGACTGACGGCGGGCTTTCCCGCGCGCCTTGCGCTTCACCCTCCCAGACTCTCCTAGTCTTCGCCCTTTAGCTGCGGGATATGCAGCAGTCGGCCCGAGCGATCGGGCCAGCGAGGGGGAAGCACTTGAGCGCACCAGACATTTTCCTGTCCTACAACCGCGAGGATGCCGCGCGGGCGAAGCAGTTTGCCGACGCCGTTGCCGGCGATGGCCTGGATGTCTGGTGGGACGTCGCCCGGCCCGTGGGCGAGGACGATTTCGAGATCATCGCCTGACCTGAACGGGGCTCAGGCCCAGTCCAACCCCGGCTACGCGCACCCACATTGGGCAGGCGCGGCCGGGCAAGGTCTTAATTCAGCTGTAGCGGCCGGTTATGGATACCACTGGCCGGTGCCGGTCGAGGCCGTTCCCTCGGTCCAGCTGAAGAAGTGGGTGAGCGCGCCATAGGTGCCCTCGAACGGGCCGTTCTTGACCTGCATCCCGCCGACGCAACCAAGGCCGGTATAGGCTCCCTCTTCGCCGACCGGATTGCAGCCGAGCAGCCAGGCGACCAGCAAGCCATCCTCGCCGGTGGTGTCGCACGACAGCACGACCGAGAAGATCTGCGAAGGATGCTGGTTCATGCCGACGCAGCGCGCCTCTCCATTCACCAGCGTGCCGTCATCCATGGTGACGACGAATGAGCCGGTATTGCTGCCGGCCCTGGCCGCCATGCCGTTGGGGCCGAGTCCGCCGGTCCACTCGGGCTGGGTCCACGTGCTGACGATGGTGAAGCTCTGGCCACCCGGTGTGGCATCCTGCGCCACGGCCCCGGTGGAAAGGAGAAGTGCAGAAGCTGCACCAAGAATTCCCAAGGATNNAGCCGGACATGACAATCTTGGCACCGAAAGGCGCCAAGCAAGGATTACACTCTATATTTCATGGATATTTGCCACGGCTCGCTCTCCCCTCGCCTGGCGTCATGCCGATTCTTCGATAGCATGAGTGCAGGTGAGTCGCGAAATTTCTTTTTTTTCGTCACTATTTATGCGGATCGAACAAGCGGCAAGTTTGGCCTGCCGCATGCGGCCTGTCTCCTCCGGAAGCCATGCGATGCCACCTCCCTCCGGCACCGCAGGCGAGTTGATCTGCGGGCGAAAAAGGCTTCTAATGTCGAGCGAGGGGAGGGGTCCGTTTCTCGCGAGGAAGGCCCATGCCCAGTCCCCTGCCCAGTCTCGTGCCCAGTCCCGTGTCCAGTCCCACGCCTGCATCCGCAACCGTGCCTTCATGCGATTGCGTGCTGCTTGACCTTGGCGGCGTGGTCTATGTCGGCAATGAACCGCTGGCAGGGGCCATCGAAGCGGTCGAGCGCCTGCGCGCTGCCGGATTGGCGCTGCGCTTCCTCACCAACACCACCCGCACGCCGCATGGTGCGCTGCTGGCGAAGCTGCACGCCATGGGGCTGGCGATCGCGGCGGAGGAACTGTTCACTCCGGCCCAGGCGGCGCGCCGCCTGATCGAGCAACAGGGTCTCGCTCCGCACCTGCTGGTCGCGCCTGCGCTGGAGGAGGATTTTGCCGGGCTTGCCGGCGGCGACAGGCCTGCCGTCGTCATCGGCGATGCGGGTGAGGGGTTCACCTACGCCGGGCTCAATGCCGCCTTCCGCAGGCTGGAGGAGGGGGCGGCCTTCCTCGCCCTCGCCAACAACCGCCACTTCCGCGACGAAGATGGCCTGCTCAGCCTCGATGCCGGGCCGTTCGTGGCTGCGCTCGCCTTCGCCAGTGGAGCCGAGCCGGTGGTGCTGGGCAAGCCCTCGCGCGACTTCTTCCATGCCGCCCTTGCCAGTGCCGGCACCGAGCCGGCGCGCGCGGTGATGGTCGGCGATGATGCCGAGAATGACGTCGGCGGCGCACTGGCAGCTGGCCTGTCAGGCGTGCTGGTGCAGACGGGCAAGTACCGCGACGGCGACGAGCATGCGCTCGACCCGCCGCCGAGCCACGTCGCGACCGACCTTGCCGCGGCGGCGGAATGGATCCTGGGCTGAACGGCTGCCCGCGCCGGCCTTCGCCCGGGTCAGGCAAACCTCTCGAACAGTTCCATCGTGCCGAGGCCGAACAGCAGCCGTCCGGCCATCAGCGAGGCGAGCAGGAACAGGATGAACACCCATAGCGCCAGTATGCCGGTGGTCATGCGCCAGCTCTTGGGAGGCAGGCCCTGGAACAGGAACATGGCGATACCCGCCACGTTGACGCAGACGAGGTTGATGGCGAACAGGAACAGCGCGTTGCCGCTCGCCGCCAGGTGGCCCGAGCCGAGATAGATTCCGCATGCCGCCAGCGGCGGCACCAGCGCGACGGCTATCATCACGCCTACGAGGGTGAGCGAAGCCGCCCGGCTGAAGGCAAGCACGCCCGCCGTCCCGCAGGCCAGCGCCAGCGCGATATCGGCCGGTTGCACCAGCGTGCGGTTGCGCAATTCGCTGACCTGCGGGTCGATCTCCACCAGCAGGGCGACCAGCACGCCTGCGGCGATCGCCAGCAGCGAGCCGATCACCAGCGTGGTCGCCGATTGCAGAGCCAGCCGGCCATTGCCGACCGTTGCCGCCAGCGCCACGCCCATGGTCGGCCCCAGCAGCGGGGCGATGATCATGGCCCCGATCACCACCGCCGTCTGCCCGCTGCGCATGCCGAGCCCGGCGATGATCGCCGAGAGGAACACGGTGAGGACAAAGCTCGGCTTTACATGCAGGCTTTCCTCGATGTCGTCGTAAAGCTCGTCCGTGCTCACCCGGTCGCGGGTGAAGAAGCGGTCGAGCGCGGTCGGCGGAGGCACGCCTTCCTCGGGAAGCTCTGTTTCCTGCGTCTCGTCGAGCGTGGGCGAAACAGCCTCCAGCTGCGTTACATAGGCAGTGAAGTTCTCCTCCCCGGCGAATGTCTCCTCCAGATCGTCGAGGAGCCTCTCGGTATAGCGCTGCTGGACGAGGCAGCTGTATTTCTCCAGCCCGCCGGGTACTGTTTCGCGCCAGTAGCGCCGTGCATGGCGCGGCAGCACAGCCTCGATACGCGGGACCTCGCTTTCCGGGAGGATGGCAACGATCAGGCGGGTGGACATGGATCGATCTCGCTGATGGGGCGCAGGCCAGCGCTAATGCTGTAGCGGGCAATCCTGCTCTGCCCCTTGACCTGACGCAAGCAGCGCGGCGGGGGGGCGTTGCCGCGCGGGCCGTTTGACCAAGCGCAAGGATTGTATGCGGCACTTACAATATCCCCATGCCATCGCATTCGAATCAGTCGCCGGCGGGCGCGCCATCGCGCCCGCTTCAAGGGAGAGACAACATGGCTGAAATCGTCGGCGGCTTTGCCGTTTCGCACACCCCCACCATCGCCTTTGCGCAGGACGCCGGCAAGCAGGACGATCCGGTATGGAAGCCGATCTTCGAGGGCTTCCAGCCGGTCAAGGACTGGCTGGCGGAGACCAAGCCCGACGTCATCCTCTACGTCTACAACGATCACATGACGTCCTTCTGGATGCGCCATTACTCGCATTTCGCCATCGGTATCGGCGAGGAATATGCTGCCGCTGACGAAGGTGGCGGTCCGCGCCCGATCCCGCCGATCCAGGGCGATCCGCAGCTGGCCGAACATATCGCCTTCGGCATGGTCGCGGATGATTTCGACCTCTCCTACTGGCAGGGCATGGGCCTTGACCACGGCGCCTTCTCGCCGCTCTCCGTGCTCCTCCCGCACAGCGACGAGGACGGCTGGCCGTGCAGGATCGTGCCGCTGCAATGCGGCGTGCTCGAACTGCCGATCCCCAGGGCGCGGCGCTTCTGGAACTTCGGCCGCTCGCTGCGCCGGGCGATCCAGAACTACCCGGCTGACATCAAGGTGGCGATTGCCGGCACCGGTGGCCTCTCGCACCAGGTCCATGGCGAACGCTGCGGCTTCAACAATGTCGAGTGGGACCACGAGTTCATGGACCGGCTGGCCAACGATCCAGAGGGGCTGCTGGACATTCCCGTCGGCGAGCTGGTCAAGCTCGGCGGCATGGAAGGGGCCGAGATCGTGATGTGGATGCTGATGCGCGGCGCGCTCGCCCCGAAGGTGAACGAATTGCACCGCAGCTTCTTCCTGCCCAGCATGACTTCGATCGCCAGCATGGTGTTCGAGGATGCCGAGGAGGATCCGAGCCCGGAAAGCAAGGAAGACTACGCCACCCGCATCTATGCCGATGTCGCGCCCGCGCTGGGGCTGGAGGGGACCTATCCNNCCTATCCCTTCACCATCACCCGCAGCGCCAAGGCCTGGCGGATCAACAACTTCCTGCACTCGATCGTCGAGCCGGAGTTCCGTAAGCGCTTCAAGGCGGACTTCGAGGGGCTGGCGGAGGAATACGCTCTGAGCGAGGAGGAAAAGACCCTGATCCGCGAGCAGGACTGGATCGGCATGATCCATTACGGGGTGATCTTCTTCAACCTCGAGAAGCTCGCGCCGGTGGTCGGCCTCGGCAATATCGACGTCTATGCGGCGATGAAGGGGATGAGCGTGCCGGAGTTCCAGAAGACCCGCAACGCGGCGATCAATTACGACGTGGCGGGCGAGGACGACTAGGCCTCAGCCAGCCCCGCAAGAATTCGCTGAGGCGACATCGGCAGCTGGCGGAAGCGCACGCCGGTGATCGTGGCGAGCGCATTGGCGATGGCGGGCGCCACATGCGGGATGGCAGCCTCGCCCATGCCCTTGGGCGGATTGTCGGTCGGCAGCAGCTGGATATCCATCTCGGGCATGTCAGCCATCCGCGCTACCTGATAGTCGTGGTAGTTGCTCCGCATCGCGCGTCCCTCGTGTATCGGCATGCTTTCCTTGAGCGCTGCGCTCACGCCCCACATGATATTTCCCTCGGTCTGCGCCAGCGCGCTGTCGGGGTTGATGACGATCCCCGGGTCCAGCGCGATCCACACCTTGTGCACCGTCACGTCGCCGTTCGCGCGGTTGAGTTCGACGTCGGCAACGGCCGCGACATGCGTTCCGACCGAGACCGAGTAGCTTAGCCCCAAGGCGCGATCGCCAGGTAATGACCGGCCCCACTCGGCCCGTTCTGCCACGGCGCGCAACACCGCCTGCGCGCGGGGTTCCTCCGAGAGCAGTTCGATACGACCTGAGAGCGGGTCCTTGCCCTGCGCCGCCAGGACCTCGTCGAGGAAAGCCTCGCGCGCGAAGACATTGTGCCCCGCGCCCACGCCCCGCCACGGGTTGACCTTCATCCCGCCATGCTGGCGCACAAAGCTGCATTGCCGGTTGGGGATGGCGTAATTTTCGTCCGCCTCCATCATGACGATGAAGTCGGCAACATGATCGATCGGAAAATCCGGGCTTATCAGCGCCATCGGTGACTCGGCGGCCACGCGGTGCCGCCATGCGGCGAGTGAGCCGTCGCCATCCAGACCAGCTTCGAGGTAGTGCCCCGTGAGCGGGCGCATGTAGCTCGCGCCCAGGTCCTGCTCGCGCGACCACAGCAGCTTGACCGGTCGACCCAGCGCCCGCGCCAGTGCCAGCGCTTCGGGCAACTGGTCGGCCTGGGTCCGGCGTCCGAAGCCACCACCCAGCATGTGCTGGTGCACGATAATGCGATCGGGAGTGGTTCCGAGCATGCTCGCGGCTACTGTCTGGGGGTTCTGGAAGCTCTGGCAGGCGATCCAGATCTCGGCCCCCTTGCCATCCGCATCGACGCGCGCGGTCACGTTGAGCGGTTCCATCTGTGCGTGCACGACGTGGTCGGAACTGTAGCTGGCGGCAAGCCGGCGGGCGGACGAAGCCAGCGTCGCATCGACATCGCCTATAGCATGGCTGTCGAGCCCCGGCTGCGACAGGTCGGCCGCTGCGGTGGCGAAGGCTTCAAGCGCCACATCGCTGTTGTAGGTGCTGCCTTCCACCTCGCTCCACGTCACTTCGACCATCCGGCTGGCGGCGAGGGCGGCCTCCATCGTCCGGGCGACCACGCCAACGGCCTTGTCGAGCTTGACCACGCGCAGGACGTCTGGCTGCGCGAGTGCCGCTGCATCGTCGACTAACAGGGGCTGTGACTGGAACACCGGGCTGCGCAGGATCGTGGCATAGACCATGTCCGGCAAGCGAACGTCGAACGAGAACGGCTGGGACCCGTCGACCTTGCTGGCCACGTCGAGCCGTTGCGTCGACTGGCCGACAATGCGGTATTCGTCGGGGCGCTTGAGATCGTCGAGCCCGACTTCGGGCAGCGCGTCAGGGGACTCGGCGAAGGCGGCGACCTCGCCATAGCTCAGCCGTCTTCCGCTGGCCCGGTGAACGACCACGCCCGCCTCGGTTGTGACACTGTCCAGCGGAACCTGCCAATGTGCCGCGGCTTCCTGCATCAGCAGCCGTCGCGCCGCCGCGCCTTGCAGCCGCACCATGTCCCAGTATCCGCGCACGCTCCAGCTGCCGTAGGTGCTCATTTCAGCGGTCATGGGGTTGCCGAAGGTTTCGACGTCGATCGGGGCTGTGCGAGTGGATACCCGCGCCCAGTCGGCATCGAGCTCCTCGGCAAAGATCATCGCGATGCCGGTCAGACTGCCCTGGCCCATTTCGGCGACGGGGCTGGCGATCACCACGCTGTCGTCGCTGCCGATGGTAACCCATGCACCGATGGCACCGGGTTCAATCCCCCGGGCGCGGGCAATCCGGCCACTACCTGCCAGCCCGCCGGGTAAGGCCAGGGCAAAGGTCAGCCCGGCGGAGGCCTGCACGAAGCGTCGTCGCGACAGGCCACTCATGCCGGTTCTCCCTCGCCAGCTGCTAGCTGGATCGCGCGTAGAATCCGCGGATAGGTGCCGCAGCGACAGAGATTGCCGTTCATTTGGGTGACAATCTCCTCCCGGCTGGGCGAGGCACTGCGCGCGAGCAAGGCCGCCGCCTGCATGATCTGGCCCGACTGGCAATAGCCGCACTGCGGCACCTGCAGTTCGCGCCATGCCTGTTGCAGTGGGTGGTCGGCATTTTCCGACAGCCCCTCGATGGTGGTGACCTGCTTGCCTGCCGCCGCCGCTAGCTGGGTAATGCACGAGCGCACCGGTTGGCCGTCGAGATGTACCGTGCAGGCGCCGCACATCCCCACGCCGCAGCCGAACTTGGTGCCGGTCAGCCCGACATGCTCGCGGATCGCCCACAGCAACGGCGCATCTGCCGCGGCATCGATCTCGACCGCCTCACCATTCAACTGCAAACCGATTGCCATCGAGTGTCTCCCGTCGCGCCCCAAGCACCGGACGGTATCACGACGCGCGGGCGCTTGTCACATGCGGCGGAACGGCCAGTCGGTCACCCCGCCGGTCCACAGCGCCAGCCAGATGAGCAGCGGCTGCGCGGCCATGCGCGGCAGGTGATAAGCCATGCCCCAGCCGCCGTCGGGCCGCGCCATGTCCATCAGCATGTGGTTCATGTTCGCCGGCCAGACGCACAGCGCATAGAGCGCCAGGCCAAGCGCACCGGCCCGGCACAGGGCGCGCGAGAGCGGCTGGGCGATAGCGGCCGCGCCCAGCAGTTCGGCAATGCCGGTGAGCAACACCACCTGCTGTGGCCAGGGCACCCAGCCGGGGGTGATCGCGAGGAAAGGTTCCGGGCCGACGATGTGGCGATAGCCGGCAAAGGCGTAGAAGACCGCCAGCAGGTAGCGCAGCGAGAGGCGGATCATGTCAGCTGTGCCATGCCGGCAGGCTCATTCCGGCGCCCGGCCGCAGCCCGGCGCCCAGTCCGGCGGGGCGAGGGTGAAGCCGGCGAAATCGAAGCCGGGAGCGACCATGCAGCTGACCAGCGTGTAGCCATGCGCTCCGCCATCCACCGGCATGGCACCCTGCCAGGCACCGGCGGGAACGGTGTGCTGGAGGTGCTCTCCGCCGAAGATACCGGGGCCGAGGCGCACGCCGCTGACCGGGCCATCGTCACCCGGCGCAAGCCACAGGTCGAGCGGATCGCCGGCATGCCACAGCCAGGTCTCCGCCGCATCGACCCTGTGCCAGTGCGATTTCTGTCCTGCCTCGAGCAGAAAATGGATCGACGTGCCGACAGACCTGCCGTCCACGCCATCCGGGCCGCGCCACAACTCGCGGAACCAGCCGCCTTCCGGATGGGGTTCGAGCCCGAGCCGGTCGATGATTTCCCGCGCTGATGTCATTGCGGGCCGAGCCCGTATTCCTGCCGTTCACGGTTAATATAGGGGCGGCACAATTCGCCGATCTTAAGGATATAGACGGCGACCGGGGAGAAGCGCGCGAACCGCTCGTCCTCATAGGCGGCGGTGATCTGCGCGGCGAGGATGGCGGCGGTCACGCGCTGTTCGATGAGGCAGCGGGTGCGCCCGCGCTTGGCCAGCGCCTCGGTCAGGGAATCGTCGACGAAATAGTAGTTGAGGCTGTCGTTGAGGCCCTGGACATAGGCCGCCTTGGCCTCCGGCGTCAGCGCCAACCAGCCGCCACGGGTGTTGACGAAGCCCTCGGCTGCCGCCGGAGTCGCAAGGAATGCCAGGAACGCCGCAAAGGCTCCGAGCGCCGTGAGGGCCGATCTTATCCGCATGCTCACCATTCCCATTCACCGCGGCTGGCTGCCACGTGCGCTTTTACGCCGGAGTCGCATAGTCACACCATCGCAAGAAATTGTTGTAAATCAAGCCTTCCAAGGGGGCGATGCTTGACTTAGGTTACTCTGGCGTAAACCCAATTCGTATCACGGCCTTGTGCGAGGCGATTCGCTTCGAAATATGTCGGGATCCTGCCGTTGAGGCAACGTTGGCAAACAGGGCGCACAGGGGGAATTCCAGCAATCAGGACCGATGCACGGGACTACCCAGCGCGTGGTAGTGCTTCCCGTTGTCAGTCTTG
>JABAHR010003204.1_pt1 | contig 21186 bp, 17 predicted proteins | sample 7062101 | NCBI WGS metagenome assembly JABAHR01 (sample SAMN14534553, study PRJNA622989) | marine sediment metagenome | biome: marine biome [ENVO:00000428]; feature: marine pelagic biome [ENVO:01000023]; material: deep marine sediment [ENVO:00002113] | place: India: Gulf of Kutch | collected... | reverse complement strand
GACGCCGAGCAGGATGCCGCCGGCCGTTTCCAGTCGGAGGAATTCCTGTAACGTCCGGGCGGCCTTGTCTGATGCGGTTTTGAGCATTGCAGTGCCTCGCTCGTTCTAATTTATTGAAGAAATGGTAAACACGAAATATAATTCACGATAGTGATTAATTTTTCTTGTGGCACCCGAGGTTCCAATGAGCAAATGGTCCCTGTTCAGCAATCACGGCAATGTGCTGTTGTGCCTTGCCGACGACCCCGAGGCACGCCTCCGGGACGTGGCTTCCGCGATCGGCATCACCGAGCGCGCGGTGCAAAAAATCGTCCGTGACCTGCAGGATGGCGGAATTCTGTCCGTGAGTAAACAAGGGCGCCGGAACCGGTACCGAATCAACACCCGCAAACCCCTGCAGCATCCACTGGACACCCAGCGCACCGTTGGCAACCTGATCACCATGATGCGCGGCGAGAGAAAGCCCGTGGCGCGGGCCGCGAGGTCCCGGGTGCCGGTCGCCAGCGCGCCGCCCGAGCCGAAGCCGGAATCCCGCCCGCCTGCGGAAACGGCGCCACCATGGGAGCCGCTACCGGAGGTACCGCCGCCCGCGGCTGTGCCCGAACCCCCTGCGGAGCCGGTTCCGCCGGCACCCAAGCCGGAGGCGGCAGAGCCAGACGCGCCGCCGGGCGAGAGCGAGGCCCCCGACAAGGCGCCCGCTCGCAAGACCACCCGCCGCAAGAAACCAGTCGATGACGGCCAGGGCTCTCTGTTCTAGCCGAGCGTCTGGTGGCGGGGTGCCTGAAATGCTGAAGTTGCGTACACGAGGCCCGGAGGTGGCATGTCCGACTGGATGATCTACGGCGCCAACGGCTATACCGGCCGCCTGATCGTTGCCGAAGCGCTGCGTCGCGGCCTGCGGCCGGTCCTCGCCGGACGCAGCCGTGAGGCCGTCGAGGCGCTGGGCGAGGCCACACAACTGCCGGTGTGCGTGGTCAGCCTGGACGATGAGCGCGGGCTGCGCGAGGCGGTGGCCCCGATGTCCCTGGTATTGCACTGCGCCGGGCCGTTCTCGCACACCAGCGGGCCGATGATCGAGGCCTGCCTGGCAGGCGGCACGCATTACCTGGACATCACCGGTGAGATCAGCGTGTTCGAGGCCGCCTGGCACCAGGCGGGTCCGGCACGCCGTGCGGACGTGGTGTTGTGCCCGGGCGTCGGCTTCGACGTGGTGCCGACCGATTGCCTGGCTGCAAGCCTGGTGGAGCGGCTGCCTGCCGCCACCCGCCTGCAACTGGCCTTCGAGGCCGCCGGCGGGCCCAGCCGCGGCACCGCCCTGACCAGCGTCGAAGGCCTGGGACGGGGCGGTTGCGTACGCAAGGACGGTGAACTCAGGCGCGTGCCGCTGGGCTGGAAGACCCGCCGGGTGCCGTTTCCGCACGCCGAGCGCACCGCGGTCACCATTCCCTGGGGTGACGTGTTCACCGCGTGGGTGAGCACCGGCATACCCGACATCGAGGTCTACCTGTCGGTGCCGCCAGGCTCGATCCGCAACCTGCGCCGACTGCGCTGGGTGCAACCCCTACTGGGGCTGGGCCCGGTGCAGCGCTTCATGAAAGGCCGCGTGCAGCAACGCGTGACGGGGCCCTCGGAGGCGCTGCGGACGCGCACGCAGAGCTATGTCTGGGGCGAGGTCAGCAGCGCGGACGGCCGCAGCCAAACCGGCACCCTCACCACGCCCAACGGCTACGACCTGACCGTCACCGCGTCCCTGGGGGTGGTGGAACACCTGCTGGCGAACGAGGCCGAGGGCGGCTATTACACCCCCTCGCTGCTGATGGGCAGCGGCTACGCCGCCCGCTTGCCCGGGGTGACGATGAACCTTCAGGATTGACGGGTCACCGGGCGCATTCGCGCCCGGCCCCGGCTGGCGTCCGCCAGCGCCGCGTCGAAAGCCTGCGCCCGGTTCGCCGCCAATGCGATGCGGAGCCTGAGGCCGTCTCCGACGAAGTCTTCCTCCAGCTTGACCGCGGCGTATGCCTCCAGTAACTGGTGCAGGGTCGCACCGAGCGCGAAATCGGTCTCCACCACGAACTCGCTCTGCGGGCTGTGCACCACGGTCGAACCCGCGTCGAGGCAGCGCGATGCACAGCCGCCGTAGGCCCGCACCAGCCCGCCGATGCCCAGCTTGATGCCGCCGAAATAGCGGGTGACTACCACCATCACCTGTTCCAGCCCCCGGCTTTCGATGGCCGCCAGGATGGGCCGGCCGGCGGAGCCGCCCGGTTCGCCGTCGTCGTTGCAGCGGTGGCGGTAATCGAGGCGCCAGGCCCAGCAATTATGGGTCGCACGCGGGTCCGCGACACGTTCGAAGAAGGCCAGCGTGTCGGCCTCCGACGCGACCGGGGCTGCGTGGGCGACGAACCGGCTGCGGCGCACGGTTTCCTCGTGGCGGGCCGGCCCGGCCAGGGTCTGCATCAATCGGCGAGCTCCGGGGGCAGCGGATGGTCGGGCCAGCGGGCGGTGAAGGCTTCCAGCTGCTGCCGCCACTCCGGGCGGCCGGCGCGCTTGAGCTCCAGGATATGCGCCAGCCACGCCTCCGGGTCCCCCGGGCGTTGGTCGTCGGCGGCCGCTGACGGCAGGGGCGGTTCTTCTTCGGGGGCTTCGAGCGACGGGGACGCGATGCCGGCCGGCGCGTCGCGCGCCGGTTCGTTCCGGCCGGCCGCCAGCCGCCCGACGGCCTCGGTCTCCAGCGCGGCCTGCGCCGCCCGGGGCTCGCCCTCGGCGGCGGGGACGGGGGGCGGCACAGGTTCCATGGCCTGTCGGCTCCGGTCCGCCACCGCCTGCTCGGCGGTTTCTCTTTTGGCCGTGGCTTCAGGGGCGGGCAGCGCCTGCAGGGCCTCCATGACCGGGGCCTGGTCGTCCGCCGCGGGCGGCGTGGAGGCGGGCACGGCCTGCTCCTGCCGGATCATGCGCTCGCCGCCCTCGCCGCTGGAGGCGGTCGGGTCGCGCGGCTGCTGCTGCATCACCACCGCGATGCCCAGCACCACCAGCGCGGTGGTGGCCAGCGCGTGCATCCAGCCGAAACTCCACGGCCGTTCCGGCCGGTGCGCGGCGGCCCGGCGCGCGGCGTTGAGCACCGCCTGGTCCAGCAGCGCGGGCGGTTCTTCATCGGCGGCGGTCCGATAGGCGGCGGTCAGCCGCTCCAGGTCGCGTTCGAAATCCGGGTGTTTGGGGTCTTGCGGCGTCATGGTTCCAGCACCTGCTTCAGCCGGGCGACCGCGTAGCGCAGGCGGCTCTTCACGGTCTCCCGGCCCACGCCGGTCAGGGTGCCGATTTCTTCCAGGCCCAGGCCGGCCTCCAGCTTCAGGAGCAGGGTATCACGTTGTTCCTGCGGCAAGGCGGCGATGGCGGCCCGCAGCCGCCGCCGTGACGCGTCGCGGTCCAGGGCCTCGCCCGGCGGGTCGTCGGGGTCGGCCTGCGATTCCGGGTCCAGTGGCACTTCGGGTCGCTGCCGGCGGAAGTGGTCGATGACGTGGTTGCGTGCGATGCGAAACAACCAGGCGCGGAACGGCGCCTGGGACGGGTAGCGATGTCGCGCCTTGATCATCTTCTCCCAGCTGCCCTGGTAGAGATCGTTGGCGGTGGTCGCATCGGACACCTGGCGCAGGATATAGCGGTACAGGGGGCCGCGATAGCGGGCGTACAGGACCTCGAACGCTGCGCTGTCGCCGTCGGCATAGTTCAGCATCAGTTGTTCGTCGCTCATGGACCGCATGCCGCGAGCGTAGCCCAACGGCCGGGCCACGCCAAGCGCCCCGCGCCGGCGGCGGAATGCGCGCCGCCGGGCGGGGCGGGGCCGTCATCAGCGCCCGGNNTGCGCTGCCCGGCGTCCAGGGTTTCCGCCAGTGCCACCAGTTGCACAAACTCGCTGCGGTAGCCGAAAGGATCGTTGCCCCGCGCCTGGCGGGCGAGGTTGGCGATATCGTCGTAACCCCAGGATTCCAGGTATTGCCCGCCGCGCAGCAACTGGCCGAAGGCCGCCACCGCGGCCGCGAAGCGGAAGTTTTCGCTGGCCTGTTCGATGCCCGCCAGCAGGGCGCTGCGGAGCACCGGGATCTCGATCAACTGTGAGCGCTGTTCGCCCGGCAGCTTGTAGCGGACCCGCACATGGGCCAGCTCGTCGGGCCGTGCCGAGGCTGGCGTCGCGGCCTGGCCGGGGTGGCCATAGCGTCGCGGCGCGAGGCGCTGGAAGCCGGCTTCCGTGAGGCTGATCTCGTACAGGGCGGTGACGCTGTGGCCCGCGCCGATCTCGCCGGCGTCCACCCGGTCGTTGTTGAAGTCCTCGCGTCGCAGGATGCGGGTCTCGTAGCCGATGAGCCGGTACTCGGCNNCGTCCACCCGGTCGTTGTTGAAATCCTCCTCGTTCAGGATGCGGTTCTCGTAGCCGATCAGGCGATATTCCGCCACCGTGGCGGGATTGAACTCGACCTGGATTTTCACGTCCTTGGCGATGGTGAGCAGGGTGGCGGACAGTTCCTCGGCCAACACCTTGCGGGCCTCCGACAGGCGATCGATATAGGCATGATTGCCGTTGCCCTCGTCCGCCAGTTGCTCCAGCAGGTGATCGTTGTAGTTGCCGGCACCGAAGCCGAGGGTGGTCAGGGCGATACCCGATTCACGCTTGCGCTGCACCAGGTCGACGAGTTCCTCGGTGCTGGCCAGGCCGACGTTGAAATCGCCGTCGGTGGCCAGNNGTTGAAGTCACCGTCGGTGGCCAGGATGACCCGGTTGACGCCGCCTTCGACGAAGCTCTGCTGGGCCATCTGGTAGGCCAGCCGGATGCCGGCCGCGCCGTTGGTGGAACCGCCCGCCTCGAGTTGCTGCAGCGCGGTGAGGATGGCCGCCTTCTGGTCGCCGGCGGTCGGGTTGAGCACCACCCCGGAAGCACCCGCGTAAACCACCATGCTGATGTTGTCATTGGCGTCCAGCGACTGCACCAGCATGCCGAGCGCCTGCTTCAGCAGCGGCAGCTTGTCCGCGCTGCGCATGGAGCCGGATACATCGATCAGGAACACCAGGTTCGAGGCCGGCAGCTGGGTGGCCGGCACCTGGTAACCCTTGATGCCGATGCGCAGCAGGTGGGTGGCGCCGTTCCAGGGCGCCGGCGCGATCTCGGTGCTGACCAGGAAGGGTTCCGCGCTGCGCTCCGGCAGCGGATAGGCGTAATCGAAGTAGTTGATCAGCTCCTCCACCCGCACCGCGTCCTCGGGCGGCAGCTGGCCCTGGTTCAGCCAGCGGCGCATCACGCTGTAGGAGCCGGTATCGACATCGATGGAAAAGGTCGAGACTGGCTGCTCGGTCACCCGCACCACGCGATGGTCGTCGGGGCGCTGGTAGCGCTCGCGGTACAGCGGCTCGCGCGGATGGCGAAAATCGGGCGGCAGGGACGCAATGGCGGTCTGGCCGGGCACGCCCGCGTAGGGCAGCGACTCGCTCGCCAGCTTGGCCGTCTGCTCCCGGTGCACGGACTGGCGGCCGTTGGTCACCTCGCGCGAGGGCGGCACCGCGAGGCCGTCGGGTATCGCCAAGGGCTCGTTGCTGGTCGGCGTGGATGGCCCGGCGGCGTCTTCCGCCTCGCGAACATCGACCGGCCCCGCGTTGCGCGGGTCGGGCTGCGTTGCGGGGGCGGGCTCCTCCTGCTGGCCGGTGATACAGCCGGCGAGGGTGGCCACCAGGAAACTGTAAAACACGATTCTCGGTTGCATTTCGGACTCCTTGCGTTGGCATGGGATGCAATGTTTTGCACCCTGGATAACGCGCGGGCGGCCCGAAAGGGGTTAATCCGCTGCGGGGTCTTCCTCCTCGCCGGCCCTCAGGCCCTCGGCGGTGATGCGCTCGACGGTGCCGTACAAGCGGCCGTCGTGCAGTTGCGCGGTGATCGGCTGGCCCACGGAGGCCTGCGCGACGGCGCCGATGACGCGCCCGTCGGGGCCGGACAGGATGGCGTAGCCGCGATCGAGGGTGGGCAGCGGACTGACTGCGTGCAGGGTGCGGGCGAGGTCCTGCAAACGGGAGCGGCGCTCCGGCACCAGCCGCCGGCCGGCGACGCCGAGCCGGCTGTCGAGGCCCGCCAGCGCGGTGCGCCGTTGCGGGAGCAGGCGCGCGCCGGCGGCACGCACCCGCGCCAGGCACTGATGCAGGGTTTTACGGTGCTGCTCGAGGCGGTAGCCCGGATGCTGGCGCCGCAGCCGATGGACCAGGTGGTCGTGCCGTTGCGCGAGCTGTTGCAGGCGGCCCTGGACGCGGCGCGAGAGCTGTGTCTCCAGCGCCCGGAAGCGCTGCCGAAGCGCGTCGCCGTCGGGGGCCAGCAACTCGGCCGCCGCCGAGGGCGTGGGGGCGCGCTGGTCGGCCACGAAGTCGCTGATGCTGTAATCGGTCTCGTGGCCCACCGCGGAGATGACCGGTATCTGCGAGTCGAAAACCGCCCGCGCCACGCGTTCCTCGTTGAAGGCCCACAGGTCCTCCAGCGAGCCGCCGCCGCGACCCAGGATGATGGCCTCGCCCCAGCCGTGCCGGTTGGCGCTGGCGAGCGCCGCGGCAATCGCGGCCGGCGCTTCCGTGCCTTGCACGGGCACCGGGTACAGGCGCACCGCGGCGAGTGGCCAGCGGCGCGCCAAAACCTGCAGGATGTCCCGGATCACCGCCCCCGAGGGAGAGGTGATGACGGCGATGCGCCGCGGGTAGGCCGGCAGCGCCTGCTTGCGCCCGGGGTCGAACAGGCCCTCCTGCTCCAGCTTGCGCTTGAGCGCCTCGAAGGCCGCCTGCAGGCGGCCGGCGCCGGCTTCCTCCAGGCTGTCGGCGATCAGCTGGTAGGTGCCGCGCGGCTCGTACAGGCTGAGGCGGCCCCGCGCCAGCACCTGCAGGCCGTCGGCGGGCGCGAAGCTCAGGCGGGCGGCATCCGAGCGGAACAGCGCGCAGCGAATCTGCGCCTGTTCGTCCTTGAGGGAGAAATACAGGTGCCCCGAGGCAGGGCGGCTGAGGTTGGAAACCTCGCCCTCCACGCACACCCGCGGGAAGCCGGCTTCGAGATGCAGCCGGGCCTCGCGGTTCAGCTCGCTGGGCGTGTAGATGTTGCGCGGCGACTCCACGCGTCGATAATACCCATTCGATTCGGCCATGTCCTGAACGCGACGCCACCAACCCATGTTCGAGCGCTACCGACCCGCCGGGGTGTTGGCCGGCCTGCTGCTGACGGCCTGTGCGCCGGAGCCCCCCGAGGCGCCGGCCGGCCAGCCCGCGGCCGCGCCCGCGGAAGTGCGGATCATCCACAACGCGGTGATCCACGCGGTGCGCGATGACGGCCGGCCCGCGAATGCGATGGCCTTTTCCGGCGGCGGGGAGATCCTCGCGGTGGGCGAGGAGCAGGCGATCCTGGGGCGTTTCCCCGGGGCCGAGCGCCGCGATCTGCAGGGCCGCACCGTGATCCCCGGCCTGATCGATGCCCACGGCCACCTGTACCGGCTGGCCCAGTACTTCTCCCGGGCGCAACTGGTGGGCACCACCAGCAAGGCAGAGATCATCCAGCGGCTGCGCGCTCACGCGGCCGGGCTGGGGCCGCAGGACTGGCTGCTCGGTCGCGGCTGGGACCAGAACGACTGGCCGGTACAGGCCTTCCCGACCCGCGCGGACCTGGACCAGCACTTCCCCGACCGGCCGGTGTGGCTGGTGCGCATCGATGGCCATGCCGCCTGGGCGAATAGCGCGGCGCTGGCGATGTCGGATCGTGACCTGACGGGCAGCTGGCAGCCGCCGGGCGGTTTCATTCACCGCGACGCGTCCGGTCAGCCCACCGGGGTGCTGATCGACGGCGCCCGGGCGCTGGTGGAGGCAGCCATTCCGGCTCCCTCGCGCGCGGTCGTGGACGCCTCGCTGGACCTGGCGCTGGCGCGTCTCGTCAGCCTGGGGCTGACGGGCGTGCACGACCCGGGCGTGACCCGCGTGGAGGCGGAGCATTACCTGCAGCGCATCAGCGAGGGCCGGTTTCCGGTCCGCGTGTACGCCATGACCGAGGGCACCGGCGAGGTGCTGGACTGGTTGTGCGCGCATGGGGGCATCGAGCATCGCTCCGGGCGGCTGGTGATGCGCGCGGCCAAGCTCTACCTCGACGGCGCCCTGGGCAGCCGCGGCGCCGCCCTCAACGAGGACTACGCGGATGAGCCCGGCAACCGCGGACTGCTGTTCATGACCCGGGAGGTGCTGGAGGCGCAACTGGACAAGGTGCTGGGCTGCGGTTTCCAGGCGGCCATCCATGCCATTGGCGACCGCGCCAACGGCGTGGCGCTGGACGCCCTGGAGCACGTCATGGCGCGTCACCCCGACAACCCCGGGCGGCATCGCATCGAGCACGCGCAGATGCTCACGGCCACCGACATTCCGCGCTTCGGCGCGCTGGGGGTGATTGCGGCCGTGCAGCCGACGCACGCCACCAGCGACATGTACTGGGCGGGCCAGCGGGTGGGGCCCGAGCGCATCCGCTGGGCTTACGCCTGGCGGGCCCTGGCCGAGTCGGGCGCGCGGCTGGCCCTCGGTTCCGACTTTCCGGTGGAGGAGGTCAACCCGATGCTGGGCATTCATGCCGCGGTGACGCGCCAGGACCTGCAGGGCTGGCCGGCCGGCGGCTGGCAGGCGCAGCAGGCCCTCAATCGCCACCAGGCCTTGCGGGGCTTTACCCTGGATGCCGCCCATGCCGCCTTCATGGACCACCGCGTCGGTTCGCTGGAAGCCGGCAAGCGGGCCGATTTCGTGGTGCTCGATCGGGACCTGATGCAGGTGCCGGCGGCCGACATCCCGGCGGTCCGGGTGCTGGAGACCTGGCTCGACGGACAACGCGTCTACCCGCGGCCGTGAGTGCGCTGCGGGTCACCGCGGGTTGGCGGCAAAGATACCCAAGGCGGGGCCGGGCGGCTATAATGAACGATTGATTGTCGGCGCCCGGGTCATCCCGGGCGTCGGTGCATCCCCGGCACCACGAGAGGAGCACTTGGTGATAAGACTGATCGGCGAGGCCCTGACCTTCGATGACGTCACCCTGGTGCCGGCCTACTCGGAAATCCTGCCGCGCGACGCCGATCTCAAGACCCGCCTCACGCGCGAACTGCAGCTGAACATCCCCCTGGTCTCGGCCGCCATGGATACCGTGACCGAGGCGCGCCTGGCCATCGCCATCGCCCAGGAAGGCGGGCTCGGCGTGGTGCACAAGAACATGACGCCCGAGCGCCAGGCCGAACAGGTGCGCATCGTCAAGAAATACGAGGCCGGGGTGATCAAGGATCCCATCACCGTCGAGCCGGACACCACCATCCGCGAGGTGCTGGAGCTCACCCACCGGCACAACATTTCCGGCGTGCCGGTGGTGGACGGCGACGAGCTGGTCGGCATCGTCACCGGGCGCGACATGCGCTTCGAGCGCAGGCTCGACGACCCGGTGCGCAACATCATGACGCGCAAGGACAAGCTGGTGACGGTGCGCGAGGACGCCAGCCAGGACGAGGTGCTGGAGCTGCTGCACCGGCACCGGATCGAAAAGGTGCTGGTGGTCAACGGCCAGTTCCAGCTGCGCGGCCTGATCACGGTCAAGGACATCCAGAAATCCACCGATTTTCCCAATGCCGCGAAGGACTCCCAGGAGCGCCTGATGGTGGGCGCCGCGGTCGGGGTGGGCGGTGACACCGAGGCGCGCGTGGCGGCCCTGGTGGAGGCCAACGTCGACGTGATCGTGGTCGATACCGCACACGGGCACACCCGCGGCGTGCTGGACCAGGTGGCCTGGGTGAAGCAGGCGTTTCCGGATGTGCAGGTCATCGGCGGCAATGTCACCACCGCCGAGGGTGCGCAGGCGCTGGTGGAGGCGGGCGCCGACGGCGTCAAGGTGGGGCAGGGGCCCGGTTCGATCTGCACCACCCGCATCGTGGCCGGCGTCGGGGTGCCGCAGGTCACGGCGGTCAACGCCGTGGCCACCGCGCTCGAGGGCAGCGGGGTGCCGGTGATTGCCGATGGCGGCATCCGTTTCTCCGGGGACTTCGCCAAGGCCATCGCGGCGGGCGCCCACTGCGCCATGGTCGGCAGCCTGTTCGCCGGCACCGAGGAGGCGCCCGGCGAGGTCGAACTGTACCAGGGACGCTCGTACAAGTCGTATCGCGGCATGGGCTCGCTGGGCGCGATGCAGGAGGGTTCGATGGACCGCTATTTCCAGTACGAGACCGCGGCCGACAAGCTGGTGCCCGAGGGCATCGAGGGCCGCGTGCCCTACAAGGGCGCGTTGTCCGGGGTGATCCACCAGCTGCTGGGCGGGCTGCGCTCGTCGATGGGCTACACCGGTTGCGACACGGTGCAGCGGTTCCGTAACGAGGCGCAGTTCATGCGCATCACCGATGCCGGCGTGCGCGAGAGCCACGCGCACGATGTGCAGATCACCAAGGAAGCGCCGAATTACAAGCTCGGATAGGCCCCAGCCTTGGCCACGCAAACGGATATTCACCGGCATCGAATCCTCATCCTGGACTTCGGATCCCAGTACACGCAGCTGATCGCGCGCCGCGTGCGCGAGATCGGCGTGTATTGCGAGATCCTGCCGTGGGACATGCCGCGGGAAGACATCGAGGCCTTTGCGCCCAGTGGCATCATCCTGTCCGGCGGTCCGGAATCGGTGACCATGGCCGATGGCCCGCGCGCCCCGGAGGTGGTGTTCGCGCTCGGCGTGCCGCTGCTGGGCATCTGCTACGGGTTGCACACCATGGCGCAGCAAATGGGCGGCCGGGTCGATGCTTCGGACGTGAAGGAATTCGGCTATGCGCAGGTGCGCGTGGAGCACGCCTCGGCACTGTTCACGGGCATCGAGGATCACGTGGATCCCGACGGCAAGGCGCTGCTGGATGTCTGGATGAGCCACGGCGACAAGGTCACCGCCCTGCCGGAAGGTTTCATGGTCGATTGCGCGACCGATTCGGCGCCGGTGGCGGCGATCTCGGATGAATCCCGTCACTATTACGGGATCCAGTTCCATCCGGAGGTCACCCACACCCTGCAGGGCCGCCGCATCCTGGAGCGTTTCGTGTCCGGCATCTGTGGGTGCGAGGCGCTGTGGACCGCGGAGAACATCATCGAGGATGCCGTCGAGCGCACGCGGCGCCAGGTAGGTTCCGAGGAGGTGCTGCTGGGCCTGTCGGGCGGGGTGGACTCCAGCGTGGTCGCGGCGCTGTTGCACCGGGCCATCGGCGACCAGCTGACCTGCATCTTCGTCGATACCGGCCTGCTGCGTTACCACGAGGGCGACCAGGTGATGGCCACCTTCGCGAAGCACATGGGTGTGCGGGTGATCCGCGTGAACGCCCGCCAGCGCTTCCTGGACGCGCTGGCCGGCATCCCGGACCCGGAGCAGAAGCGGGTGATCATCGGCAACCTGTTCATCGAGATTTTCGAGGAACAGGCGCAGCAGATCGGCGCCGCCCGCTTCCTGGCCCAGGGCACCATCTATCCCGACGTCATCGAGTCGGCCGGCGCGCGCACCGGCAAGGCGCACGTGATCAAGTCGCACCACAACGTGGGCGGCCTGCCCGAGAACATGCGCATGAAGCTGGTCGAGCCGCTGCGCGAGCTGTTCAAGGACGAGGTGCGCACGGTGGGGCTGCAGCTCGGCCTGCCCGGCGAGATCGTCCACCGGCATCCATTTCCCGGCCCCGGTCTCGGGGTACGGGTGCTGGGCGAGGTGCGCGCGGAGTACCTCGAGCCATTGCAGCGCGCTGATCACATCTTCATCGAGGAACTGCGCGCCCACGGGCTGTACGACCAGGTCAGCCAGGCCTTCGCGGTGTTCCTGCCGGTCAAGTCCGTGGGCGTGGTGGGCGATGCGCGCCGTTATGAATGGGTGGTGGCGCTGCGCGCCGTGGAGACCGTCGATTTCATGACCGCGCGTTGGGCGCGCCTGCCGCAGGATTTTCTGGAAAAAGTTTCTTTGCGTATAATCAATGAGATAGATGGTATATCTCGTGTGGTTTATGATATTTCCGGAAAACCACCCGCCACCATCGAGTGGGAGTAGGCTGCAGATGACCGGCGTTGCGACCCACCGGACACGGGCCGCATGAACCCGGCGGGTTGCGGGGCGTTCAGTGCCGCCGACCAGCGCTGGATGGAACATGCGCTGGAACTCGCGCGGCGCGCCGAAGCGGAAGGCGAGGTGCCGGTCGGTGCGGTGGTGGTGCTGGACGGCCGGGTCATCGGCGAGGGCTGGAACCGTAACATCGTCCTCAGCGACCCCTCCGCTCATGCCGAGATGCTCGCCCTGCGGGCTGCGGCCGGCGCGCTGGGCAACCACCGCTTGCCGGGCAGCACCCTGTACGCGACCCTCGAGCCCTGTTGCATGTGCGCCGGGGCGATCATCCACGCGCGCCTCGAGCGGGTGGTGTTCGGCGCGGCGGACCCGAAGACCGGCGCTGCCGGCGGCTGCTTCGACGTGCTCCTGGACGCGCGTCACAACCACCGGGTGGAGGTGGACGGGGGCTGCCTGGCGGAGGAGTGCGGAGAGCTGCTGCGGCAGTTCTTCCGCGAACGGAGATAAACGGGCAGGAGTGTGCCAGAATACGCGCTCCCGAACGGCCCGATGGAGAGAACTTTGAACCGCTTACGACTGAACCTGATGCTGCTGCTGGCCGTGCTGCCACTGCCCGCTGCGGCTTATCTGGATCCGGGCACCGGCAGCATGATGCTGCAGGTAATCCTCGGCGGGCTGGCGGCAGTCGCCGTGGCGCTGAAACTCTACTGGTACCGCATCCTGGCTTTTTTCGGCATCCGCAAGAAAACGCCTGAAACCGAGGACTCCGCGGCCGAGTCATGAGCGTTGTCCGGCCCGAAGGCGGCTCGTTCCGGGACCGCCAGGGGCGCGTCTACCGTGTCGGGGACCGCGTGCTGCGCGGCCTGAGCGCGGAGGCCCTCGACCACTTCCGCCAGCTCGCGCAGCAGGATTTCTACCGCCAGCTGGTCCGCGAGGGCAAGCTCATCGCCACCCACGAGCTGGATCCGGGCGAGGTGCCGCTGGATGCGGGGGCCGTGGCCCAATGGCACGGCTTCGTCGAGCACCAATGCGTGCCCGTGATCTCCTGGCCCTACGAGTGGAGTTTCGCGATGCTCAGGGATGCGGCCCACCTGCAGCTGGAGATCACCACCGCGGCGGTGGCGGCGGGCTGGACCTGCCGGGACGCCACGCCCTACAACATCCAGTGGATGGACGGTCGGCCGGTGTTCATCGACATTCCCTCGCTGGCACCGCTGGCCCCCGGGGAACCGTGGGCCGGTTACCGCCAATTCTGCGAGCTGTTCCTGTTCCCGCTGATGCTGCAGGCCTATCGCGGCGTGCACTTCCAGCCGCTGTTGCGCGGGCGCATCGACGGCGTCGGCCTGCAGGACATGGCCGGCCTGATGCGCGGCCTGCGCAACTGGTGGCGGCCGGGGGTCAAGAGCCACGTCTGGTTGCAGGCACGGTTCGACCGGCGGCTCGGGGGGACCGAGCGCAACCTGCGTTCGGAACTGAAGTCGGCCGGTTTCCACCGTGAACTGATCCTGGCCAACCTCAGACGCTTGCAGAAGCTGGTGGCGCGGCTCGACTGGGCCGGACACGGCACCGAGTGGGCGGAATACGAGAGCTTTCACAATTACAGCGCTGCCGATCACGAGCGCAAGGAGCGCTTCGTGGCCGAGTGTGCCGCCGGCCTGCAGCCGGGCACGGCCTGGGACATCGGCTGCAACACGGGCCAGTTCTCCCGGCTGGTGGCCCGGCACGCCGGGCAGGTGCTGGCCATGGACATCGACCATGGCGCTATCGATGCCCTGCATCGCGAGCTGCGGGCGGAGGGGCCGTCCAACATCCTGCCGCTGCTGCAGGACGTCGCGGACCCCTCGCCGGCCTGGGGCTGGCGCCATCGCGAGCGCTCGCCGCTGCCGGAGCGCAGCCGGCCCGACCTGGTATTGTGCCTGGCCCTCCTGCACCACGTGGTCATCACCGCGAACATTCCGCTGGCAGAATTCGTCGAGTGGCTGGCGGAGCTCACGCCGGCATTGCTGATCGAATTCGTGTCACCCGAGGACGAGAAAGTGGAGGCCCTGCTGCGCAACAAGGAAGACCTGTACCGCGATTACGAGCGCACCAACCTGGAGGCCGAACTGGCCCGCCATTACCGCACCGAACGCACCCTGACCCTGGATTCCGGGCACCGCCACCTGTACTTCTGCGTTCGCCCCTAGCGGCTCACTCCGGGGCGCGGATCAGCACACGCGCCCGACCGATACCGATCGCCAGCGGGCGCCGGTCATCGCTGATCCCCAGCTCCGACGGGACCATGGCATCCGGGAATTCGAAGGTAATGCGGACATTGCCGTCGGCGTCGGCCGCGCCCTCCGGCAGCGGCAGCTCCAGCAGGTGCAGCCCGCGCTCGGTGAGCACCTGCTCCGTGACGGCCTGCGCGCCCGCGCGGTAGACGATGCGCTGCCGCGTGGGCCCGGCCGGGTGCAGGAACGGATAGGCCTGCAGCACCAGCACCATGGCATGACCGGTCTCGGGCACGGTGAATTCGAGGTCGGCGGTGCGCTGGCGATTCCAGCGCAGGCCCGAGGCGTTGGCCGCCGACCAGCCGCTGCCGCGAAACGGGGTCGCGTCGCCATGTTTGCCGAAATCGTACGGGCGGCCCGGCACCAGCGCGACGGCCGGGGCCGGCGTTCGATCCGCCGTGGGCCCGGCTGCCCGTGTCGGGCCGCGGAATGGCCAGCCGGTGTCGCGGCGGTATCCGGGCTCGTGGAAGCGGTCGCCGGGCAGTTCCGCGACCACCGTGAGCGATCGGTCCGATAGCGCCGCGCTGTCGCCATGGGGCAGGACCACGGAGAACCCGGATTGGCGGGCCGACTCGAACCCGGTGCGCTGCACCACGTCCGGCCGTGCCCGGTTCGGGGCGGCGGTGAGCAGGGGCTGCCCGTCGAGGAACACGAAGAAAGCTCGCGCCGGGGCCCCGGAACAGCGATCGGCGGCCCAGCCGGATATTCGCAGCTGGCCGTACTCGGCCTCATAGTCGGCGCGCACGAAGCCGTCGCCGCAGGCGCGGTCGGCCGTGAGCGCGCGGCCGTCACGCGTGAAGGCCTGCACGCGCCCGTCCCGGACCTGGGCCGCGAATGTTTCCATGTCCGCGGCAAGCAACTGCACCAGGATGGGCGTTTGGCCGGGGGGTCTTTGCAGGCCATGAACGCGCAGGGAGTTGAAGCCGGGCTGCAGGCGTGACGGCGGCAGCAGGGCCATGAAGTCCCACGGCGTGTCCTCGTCCGTCAGCAGCCCGGTGGTGGTCACCAGGCGCCCGTTGAGGAACACCGCGAGCTGCTCGAACTCCGGCCCACCCGCGTCGCGGGTGATGTTGCCCCGCACCAGCACCGGCAGGAATGCGGAATCCGGGCGGATGTCACGATACAGATGGGCGTCCTCGAGCTCCAGGCCATGTTCTGAGCCCAGGCTCGGAAAATCCTCTTCGCCGAGGTCCTGCAAGGCGGGGTCGGACGCGCTGGCCAGGGTGTCCAGGCCACCGCTGCCGAAGCGTTCGAGCAGCGTGGCGTGGGCCGCCTGCCGGGAGGACAGCAGCTCCGACAGGGCATACTGCACGCGCTCGCCGCTGTCACGGATGACCTCGAACGGACCCTGGCGACCGGGGTCGGGCTGCAGCAGGCTCAGACCGTCCGTGCGCGGCGGCGGCTCGACCTCCAGCACCTCGGCGATGGTGGGCAGCAGGTCCATGGGCAGCGCCGCGCGGTCATCCACGCTGCCGCGGGTCTGTTGCGGATACTTGATGAACAGCGGCACGTTCGCGATTTCGGCCAGGTTATGCTCGGTGAGCATGCGCCGGCCCTGGCGGGGCATGAAGGACGCGCCGTGGTCGCCGGTGACGATCAGCAGGCTGCGCTCGAACATGCCCAGTGCCCGCAGACGGTCCATCAGCAGCCCCAGCAAGCGATCGACCGCGCCAACCTGCAACAGGTGGCGTTGCTGGGCGAGCCGTGTCATGGCCTCGCTGTCGATCCAGCGCCCCCACTGCGAGGATGGGAAGCGGGTGTCACGGTTCAGTCTCACGCCGAACACCCCGCCGGAGCGCTCGGCGAAGGCGTAGTTCCGGCCGTCCGGCAGCATGACCCACGGGGCGTGGGGCAACAGCGAATGGAAATAGTACACGCCTCCGGGTTGCCGGCCGTCGAACTGGTCCAGGAAGGCCATGAATTCGGAGCCGCGGGTATGCCAGCGAAACTCGCGATGCAACTGGGCCGCATCGGGCTGGACGATATCCGCTCCATCGGCCTGGCCGGCGCGTTCCAGGAAGCCCTGCCAGTTCTGATTGATGGGCGGCAGATGCAGGCGCCACTGGGCCGGCAGCCAGAGGTGGGCATAGGCGACGGCGGTGTCGGCGAACAGTTGCTGCCAGGAGGTGCTGGCCCCGGCGCCGGCCTCGCAGCGCGTGGGCGGGCACAGCCGGGTGCCGGTCTCGTGCGCGACGACGGGCACCTCGCGGTTGAGCAGGGTGAATACCGTGTCGGGAAAATTCCGGTACAGCGGCAGCGCGCTGGCGCCGGCCCGTGGCGCCAGCCCCGAGGTGATGGCGGCGGTCGCATACATGGTCGACTCGGCCACGCTCGTGGCGTTGCGGTACCAGTGTGCGGTGCCGGCCAGGCGCGCGAAATTGGGGAAGCGTTGCGCGTCGATCTGCTGCGATCCGTCCAGCAGCGAAAGCAGCGGAAACTCGTCCAGCACCAGCACGATGACGGGGATGTCGGCGCGATGTCGCAGGGTGCCGTCGTCGCTGGCCGCCGCCCCGGTTTCCCGCACCAGCGTGGCGGCGCCGCTGAACCACAGAAAATGGGCCGGAAACACCAACGCCGCGACGGCGAAGTAGGTCAGGAACAGCCGCGCCGTGGATTGCCGGCGGTAGAACGCGCGCAGCAGCCAGCCACCGGCCAGGGCCGCCACCAGGTTCAGCCAGCCGGGCAGGCCGGTCAGCAGGTTGAGGCCGGTGAGCAGGATCGAGACCAGCAGCAGGTAGAGCAGCGCACCGAAAGCGCGCTCGGCGAGGCGCGGCGACCAATGCCCGAGGGCCTGCAGCAGCGTCGCGAGCAGCAGGGGCGCGGCCAGCGCCAGCAGTCCCGCCCAGGCGACCACCTGCCAGCCCAGCGTGCCATGGGCGAGCAGGAATGCGGGTTGCCCGCCGAGCAGGTTGAACAGCGGCTGGGCCACCGCCAGACCCCACAGGATCAGCAGGTGCGCCACCCGCGTGGGGAAGGGGGTCGAAACCGGTTCGGGTGGTGAGGTCGGATTCATGGGTGGCGTTCCTGTCCGCCTATTATGGCCGGTGCCGCTCAGAATCCGAACCGGGCCCAAACCCCGGCATTGAAGCCCGGCGCGTCGATGCCGGAGCCGTGTTCACGATAGGCCTTGTCGCCGATGTTCTCGAAGCGCAGGCCGAGTTCCGCCCAGGGTGCCGCCTGCCAGGTCAGCAACAGGTTGAGGGTGCCCCAGCCGGGCGTCCCCATGGGGTCGATGCGCGGGTCGTCGATGTCGCGGGGGCTCAACCGGTCCTGCTGGCCCGCGAACTGCAGGAAGGATTCCAGGCGCAGGTCGTCCCGCGGGTACCAGGTGAGCGCCAGCCGGCCGTTGAGGGGCGGGATGCGATCGGCGCTGGCGGTGTTGCCGTCCGCCCCGCGTTCCTCGCCGCGGGTGTAGTTGAGCACCGCCCGCAGCTCCAGGTCCTCCCTGGGCAGCCATGAAAGGCCGGCCTCCAGGCCGTGGATGTCCACGCGGTCCCGGTTTTCGCTGCGCACGACCATGCGGCCATCCGGCGTGAAAGCGCCCGTGGGCACGGAAGTGATCTTGTCCTGATAGTCCATGTAGAACACGAAGACTTCCGCCTGCCAGGCGCCGGACACGCGCTTCAGCCCGAGGTCATAGCTCCAGACCGACTCCGGGCGCAGGTCGGGGTTGGCGATGTTGAACCGGTTGCCGGGACGGCTGCCCAGCGCCCCCAGGTCGAAGATGTTGGGCGGCCGGAAGCCGCGGCCCACGTTGCCCACCAGTTTGGTGCCCGGCGCGAACTCGTAGCCGAGGTGCAGGTCGCCGGTGACGTCATCGGGCTTCAGGCGCACCGCCGGCTGGCCCTCCGCGGCCGGCAGCTCGATGTCGAAGGTGCTGTAGCGCAATCCCCCGCCGAGCGTGAGCGGCCCCCGGCCCTGCCACTCGAACGCCAGGAACGCGGCCAGGCTATCCATCCGGGAGCGGTCCGGAAAGCGGGCGGGTGCAGGCAGCTCCGTGCCGCTGGCGGTGTCGCTCTGCGTGCGGCGGCTGCGGACCCGGTCGGCATAGTACTCGAGACCACCGGTCACCAGCAGGTCGCGCTGCTCGTCGGTGGCGAACTGGATGGTCACGCCGTCGAGTTCGCTGCGGTTGTGCTCATCGGTCAGCAGCGAGGAGCCGAAATCCTGGGTCAGGCGGTCGTCGGTGATGACCTGCCGGGCCAGGTGCACCTCGAGGTCGTCGATCCAGCCGGCGTGATCGGTCAGGCGGTAGCGGGCATGCAGGAAACTGCGGCGATTGGGGCGGAACTCGAAGCGCTCGGCGGCGGGCTGGGACTGCCCGAAGCCCGGGGTCAGTTCGTCGAAGCGCGGGGTCGCGGGCTGCTCCAGCCACTGCACGGCGAGCATCAGGTCGGAATCCACGTTCAGTTGCGCCAGCAGCTTGGCGTCCGCGGCCTTCACGCGGTACCCGGATGGTGCCAGGCGGTCGCCGGCGCCGTTCTCGCGGTCGCCGTGGTCGGCAAAGGTGGCGCCCAGCCGGATGCCCAGGCCACGGCGCGCGGCCTGCGCCTCGGCCCGGCCCACCCAGCTGTCGTCGACGCTGTCGTAGCTGGTGTAGACGCTGCCATCGGATTGCCAGGCCTTGTCGTCCCATTGCGGGTCCGGCGTGCGCACGTTGACCACGCCGCCCATCGCGTCCGCGCCGTACAGCGAGCCGGCGGCGCCGCGCACCACCTCCACGCTGGCGGTCGCAAAGGCATCCACCAGGCCCAGGTACTGGTTGGGGGCGTTGCGGAAGAATGCGTTATTGAGCCGCATGCCGTCGACCAGGTGGAGCACCTGCGAGCCCTTGAGCCCACGGATGATGGGAATGCCCTGGCCGGGCGTGGTCTGCTGAAAATAGGTGCCGGGCAGCCCGCGCAGCATCTCCGCCAGCACGTCCGGTTTCTCGGCGCGGATGCGCTCGGCCGAGACGTGGGTGACTGCCACCGGCACATCGATCTCCGCGGCCTCGCGCCGGGTGGCCGTCACCTGCACGTACTCCAGGCGTTGCGGCTCGGGTTCCGCTGCCCCCGGGTCCGCGCCCAGCGGGAACGCCAGCAGCATCAGCAACGGCGGGTACAGGACGCCCGCCCGCCGTGGCCTCATGACGGCTCAGTCGTCCGCCGGCACGCCGCGTCCGGGCGTCCAGGGCACGCCGGCGGCATCCAGCGAGGCGCGCAGGGCCGGCAGCTGCTCGTCCACCAGCCGGTCGATGCCCGCGCGGATATCGGCGAAGCCGCGCTCCGCGATCTCCAGGCTGGCCACGTGGGTCGGGGTCGGTCCATAGGTGGAAAGCAGGGTTCCGTAGAAAGCCACGCCGGCCCTGCGACGGACGCTGACCGGCCCGGAGGCGTGGACCAGCAGGCGGGCCTGGTGGCCCGAGAGCCCCCGTTGCAGTTCCAGCGAGTCCAGTTCCATGGCGCGGGCCCGGGCCCGCAGCTCGACCGGCGCGCCGGAACGCATCAGGGTCTGTTTCACGGCCGCCAGCTCGGCAATGATCGCCTGCAATGCCGCCTCGGCGCCGGTGATTTGCCGTTGCACGTCGTCCAGCCGATGCGCGAAGGCAGCCACATCCTGCGGACTGGCGGTCGCCAGCTTGTTCTGCGCGAGCGGCTTCACTTCGAAGCCGGTGCTGAGCCCGGCCTCCTCGTGTTTTCCGTTGACGCGCGTCGCGAGGCTGACGGTATACGCGCCCGGCGCCACCAGCGGCCCGGGCAGGTCCATCCCCCAGGAGGGCGGCTCGGCGGTCCATGGCGTGGAAGCGGGATAGCGCAGGTTCCAGGCCACGCGCTGGAAGCCGGCCTTGGCCGGGCCCTCGATGCGGCTGACGACCGCGCCGGCGGCGTCGCGCACAGTCAGCACCACGGCGGGCTCCTCTTCAAGCTCCTCGGCGCGGAGCGCATCCCAGCCGGGGTAGGGCGTGTCGCCGCCCCGCTGCTCGATCTCGCGCTCGCGCTCGCGTCGGGCCTCGCGTGCCGTCTGGAGGTCTTTGGGCAGGTAATAGGTGAACACGGCCCCGTACGGCGGGTTGGGCGCGACGAAGTAGCCATCGCCCTGGGAAGATTTGCTGCCCGTCTGGAACTCGCCCAGCGGCCGCTGCGGAATGTACCACCAGGCGTCTCGCACGGGGAACAGCATGGTTTCGCTGCGCAGGGACTCGGCGGTCAGTCCCCGCAACGGGCGGTAGTCGTCCAGTACGTAGAAACTGCGGCCGAAGGTGGCGCCCACCAGGTCGTTCTCGCGGCGCTGGATGACCAGGTCGCGGAACGCGATGGTCGGCACCCCGCCCGACAGCTTGGTCCAGGCGCCGCCCGCATCGACCGTGAAGAACACGCCGAACTCGGTGGCCAGGAACAACAGCTCGGGCTCCACGTGATCCTGCACGATGCGCCACACGAGGTGCCGCTCCGGCAGGTTGGAGTTGATGCTCTTCCAGCTGCGTCCCCGGTTGGTGCTGCGCAGCACGTAGGGAGAGAAATCCCCGGACTTGTGGTCATCCACCAGCACGTACACCGTATCGGGGTCGTGCAGGTCGGCGCGGATGTCGTTCACGAAAAAGCCCTCCGGCACGCCGGGCAGGCGGTCGATGGCGCGCCAGCGCTCGCCGCCGTTCTCGCTGACCTGGATGCGGCCATCGTCGGTGCCGGCATACAGCAGGCCCTCCACCAGCGGCGATTCCGACAGCGAGGTGACGGTGCCGTATTCCGACATCGCGTCCAGGTCCCAGGCGGAATCCCAGCTCCATACCCGGCCCATCATCGGCAGGGCGAGGCGGTCGCGGCCATGGCTGAGGTCGCCGCT
>JABAHR010007308.1_pt6 | contig 21202 bp, 22 predicted proteins | sample 7062101 | NCBI WGS metagenome assembly JABAHR01 (sample SAMN14534553, study PRJNA622989) | marine sediment metagenome | biome: marine biome [ENVO:00000428]; feature: marine pelagic biome [ENVO:01000023]; material: deep marine sediment [ENVO:00002113] | place: India: Gulf of Kutch | collected... | reverse complement strand
GACACGATCACCTTGGGCTGGGCGTCGTCGATGCGCACCGCAAGCTCGTTCGACGCGAACCCGCCGAAGACGACCGAATGCACCGCACCCAACCGCGCGCAGGCGAGCATCGCGATCAGGGCCTCGGGCACCATTGGCATGTAGATCACGACACGGTCGCCGTGCACGACGCCGTGCGCAGCCAGCACGCCGGCGAAGGCCGCGACCACGTCACGCAGCTCGCGGTAGCTAAACGTNNACGCCGGCAAACCGGGCGACCCGATCGCGCAACTCGCCGTATGTGAACGACTTCACGCTGCCCGTCACCGGGCTGTCGTAGATCAGCGCCGCCTGCTGCCCCCGCCCGGCGTCCACATGCACATCGAGCGCGTTGTAGCAGGTGTTGACCCGCGCGCCGCTGAACCACCGGTAGTAGGGCTTGTCGCTGTCGTCCAGCACCCGGTCCCAGCGCTGGTACCAGTGGACAGCCTCGGCCGCCTCGCCCCAAAATCCCCCCGGGTCCTCGAGTGATCGACGAAACAGCTCTGCGTAGACGCTCATCTCCTCGCTCTCCTGATACAACCCGCGGGGCATCGACGGGCTCGGGCAGAAACCGCCGCGTCATGCGATGGTAGCCCCGCCCAGCGAAATTTGCCATCGGCAGGCATCGATTTCACGCGCTGGGATGCAGCGCCGGCAGTCGCGCCCCCGTTCGGTTTTCGGTACGCTGAGGGGCGGCCCGAACGGCGATTCAACGACGGCAACCCACTTCACGGAGATGCAATCGGCAATGAGCTTCGAGGACATCCTAGTCGAGACACACGGCAATGTTGGCCTGATACGACTGAACCGACCACAGGCGCTCAATGCGCTGTCGCTCAATCTCACCCGCGAGCTTGGTGAGGCCCTGGACGGCTTCGAGCGAGACGACCAGATCGGCGCAATCGTGATCACCGGTAATGACAAGGCCTTTGCTGCCGGCGCCGACATCAGGGAAATGCAGGGACTCACCGCCGTCGAGGCCTACACCAGCGACTTCGTCACCGCCACCTGGGAACGGNNGGGAACCGGTGGTGCGCTGCCGCAAGCCCGTGATCGCTGCGGTGAACGGCTACGCCCTCGGCGGCGGCTGCGAGCTCGCCATGATGTGCGACTTCGTCCTCGCCGCCGATAGCGCCAAGTTCGGCCAGCCCGAGATTAACCTCGGAGTGATCCCGGGCGCGGGGGGCACGCAACGCCTGGCGCGCTGCGCCGGTAAGGCGAAGACCATGGAGATGTGTCTTACGGGGCGAATGATGGATGCCGAGGAAGCTGAACGCGCCGGCCTGGTAAGCCGCATCCTGCCTGCCGACGATTTGCTCGACAACGCGATAGAAACCGCCCAGCAGATTGCCGACAAATCCCGCGTGGCGGTGCTGATGGCCAAGGAAGCGGTCAATCGCGCTTTCGAGACGACGCTGGCCGAGGGCGTACGCTTCGAGCGCCGCCTGTTCCAGTCGCTGTTCGCCAGCGAAGACCAAAAGGAAGGGATGGCGGCGTTCCTCGACAAGCGCAAACCGAGCTGGAAGCACCGCTAGCCGAGCCCCCGCAGCGAAACGCCGTGGCTGCCGGTATCGTCTTTCGTCAGAGCTACCCGTTTCGCTACGGCGTCGCGGAGACAATGACACCGATGATCCGGCGCGTGGTCGCGCGCAATCCCAGCCCCTTCACGTTTCACGGCACCGGCACCTTTGTCATCGGACACGGGCGCGTCGCCGTGATCGATCCGGGGCCGGCGCTCGACGATCACGTCGACGCGATTCTCGGCGCCCTGCGCGGCGAATCCATCACCCACTTGCTGGTGACTCATACACATCGTGACCACTCCCCGGCCTGCCGCGCCCTGCAGCAGGCAACGGGCGCCCGCACCTACGGTTACGGACCACATGGGGGCAGCCGCCGCGGGTCAGCGCCTTCCGCGCAGGTCGAGGAAGGCGCCGACTGGGACTTCCTGCCCGACGTCGTGGTGCGCGACGGAGACATCGTCGACGGTCGAGGGTGGACAATTCGCTGTGTGCACACGCCCGGACACACGTCGAATCATGTCTGCTACCGGCTGGAACAGGAACGGGCGTTGTTTACCGGGGATCACGTCATGGGGTGGTCGACCAGCGTCATCGCGCCGCCCGACGGCAACATGGCCGATTACCTAAAGAGCCTGCGGCGGCTGCTCGAGCGCGACGACGCTGTCTATTGGCCGACGCATGGCCCGGCGGTCGAGGACCCGATACCGTTCGTACGCGCCTACCTGGAGCACCGGCTAGGGCGCGAGCGGCAGATCGTTCGGTGTCTCGCACGCGGGCTCGACACGATAGAGGCTATCGTCGCGTTGATCTATCACGACCTGCCGGCGACGCTGCATGCCGCTGCCGGCCGCTCGGTGCTCGCCCATCTCATCGACCTGGTAGACCGAGGCGAAGTCCTCTGCGACGGGGTGCCCGTTCTGGATGCCCGTTATCGCCTGACACGCCGAGGGAAGTGACCGTCGGCGGCGGCGACGCACCCAAGCGCCGCAGGCCGAGGGGCGCGTAGCAACGCCGCTCGAGACGGTTAACCGATGACCGCCCCCTGCGAGCTGCTCGCTCAAAGATAACGCAGGCAGCGGCGTCGACGACGATAGGTAAACAGTAGGTGCCCCGGATGCCGCGCTGGCGCGTCAGCGACGATGCGCTGTAGATGTGCAAGCATGTAGCGGGTCACGTCGGCCATTCGGTAATCAGCGACGGAGCCGAGGGCAATCCAGCGCAGATCCTCGAGCTCGCCCCCCTGCACCAGGCTTCCCTGAACGTGCTCGGCACCGGCGAAGAAAAATCGTGCATTGAATCGGATTGGCTGAAAGGTGGGCGTGACGGCGCGGCCGACAAAATCCAGCGGTGCCAGCGAGGGCGCCAGGCCGCCCTCGCGCATGCGCCGCCAGGAAGCGCCGGCAACCGGACCAACGTCGCCTCTCTGGCCGATGAGCAGACCGGTTTCCTCGAAGGTCTCACGGATGGCCGCCATCGCGAGCGCCTGCGCTCGGTCACTGCGACCGGAGACACCCATCTTTGCGACCAGCGCAGCGTTGAGCGCCGACACGGCCCGCGCCTGGGCGTCACTGCCCTCGACGGCGCCACCCGGAAACACGTACACGCCGGGCATGAACCGCGCATCAGCGCGGCGCCGTCCCATGAGCACCGAATGCGTCGTGCTGCCGCGGCGCAGGATGATCAGGCTCGCCGCATCGCGCGGCCGCACCGGTCGAGCGACCCGCTCAGACTCAGCGGCTGCCGCCGTCNNCCGAACGTCTCGTCGTATCCCTGGCGTTTCAGCTCGGCGTTTTGTGGTAGGGCTCACTCGCTGAATGTACGGCATCGACCAGTACGCTGACATGTTCGGGCGCGATATCCGGGGTAATGCCGTGCCCGAGATTGAACACGTGGCCGCTGCCGGTCCCGTAGTCGCCGAGAATGCGATCGACCTCGGCGCAAATACGCGCCGGGGAGGCACGCAGCATAGCCGGATCCATGTTGCCCTGCAGTGCCACGCGGCTCCCCACCCGCCGCCGTGCCGAGCCCATTGACGTCATCCAGTCGAGCCCGACAGCATCGCAGCCCGTGTCGGCGATTTTCTCGAGCCACTGACCGCCGCCCTTGGTGAACAAGGTGACGGGAATCCGGCCGTCGTCGTGCGTGCGCTCGAGCCCCTCGACGATCCGCCGCATGTATCGCAACGAGAACTCCTCGAAGTCGTGCGGCGTCAACACACCACCCCAGGTGTCGAACACCATGATGGCCTGCGCGCCGGCGCGTATCTGCGCGTTGAGATAGTCGAGCACGGCTTGCGCCAGCGCGCCAAGCAGCCGGTGAGCGGCTTGGGGCTCGTCGAATATCAGCTTTTTGACGAGCGCAAAATCGCGGCTCCCGCCCCCTTCGACCATGTAGCTGGCCAGCGTCCAGGGACTGCCCGCGAAGCCGATCAGGGGCACCCGCCCCGCAAGCTCCCGGCGGATCAGCCGCACCGCCTCAAACACATAGCCGAGTCGCTCGTCGACGTCGAGCGGAGCTAGCGCATCGATGTCGCGGGCGCTGCGCAGCGGCCGCTCCAGACGCGGACCACGACCCTCGTCGATGCTGAGCCCCAGACCCATGGCATCGGGAATCGTCAGAATGTCCGAGAACAGAATCGCCGCATCGAGCGGAAAGCGGGCCAGCGGCTGCAGGGTCACCTCGCAGGCAAGCTCGGGTGTCTTGCACAGCGTGAGGAAGTCTCCGGCTCNNCAGGTAGCGTCCCGCCTGGCGCATGATCCACACCGGCGTGCGGTCGACGGGCTGACGCCGCAGCGCCCGCAACAGACGATCGTTCATCGGCTGCACCAGTGGTCCTCTTCACACTCCATCGCCGTCTCGCCTGAGCACACTACGCAGCGCGAAAGCGCTTGCGTCATTGCACGGCGTCGGCGATTTCCCCAAGGATACCGCGCGCAGCGGCGCGCGGGTCCGATGCGTCACGAATGGGCCGCCCCACGACGATGTAGTCAGCGCCAAGCGCGAACGCCTGTCCCACCCCGACAACGCGCTTCTGGTCGTCGACATTGGCCACGGGTCGAATGCCCGGCGTCACGATAACCAGACCCGCGCCGAGCTCCGCGCGCAGCCGCTGCGCCTCGAGCCCGGAGGCGACCACCCCGTCGCAGCCGCATTCGAGCGCTCGGCGCGCCCGCGACAGCACGAGAGCCTCTACGTCGCAACGGAAACCGAGGTCATCCAGATCGCCCTGATCGAGGCTCGTCAGGGCGGTCACGGCCAGCACCTTGACGTCCCCCTTGGCCTCGGCGGCTGCCCGCATCATGCCGTCGTTACCGTGGACGGTCACGAAGTCGATGCCCCGTCCACTGAGACGGCTTACGGCGCGCCGCACGGTTTCCGGCACGTCGAACAGCTTGATGTCGGCGAAGACGCGCTTCCCCCTTCTGCCCAGCCAGTCGACGAGCTCGAAGTAATCCCCGGACATGAGCAGCTCGAGCCCCAGCTTGTAGAACACCACGGTGTCGTCGAGCAGATCCACGATCGCCTGAGCTTCGGCTGCGGTGGGGACATCGAGCGCTACGATCAGGCGTTCACCAAGCGGAATCTCCATCGCAGGCCGGATGCTCATATACCGAACAGTTCGAGCATCCCGGCCGCGGCTTGCCGACCCTCGAACACCGCCGTGACGACCAGATCGGAGCCCCGCACCATATCGCCGCCAGCGAACACCTTGGCGTTGGAGGTCTGGAACGCATAGCGGCTGTCCGAAAACGCCTTTACGCGGCCGACTTCATCGACTTCGATGCCGGTGGCCTCGAGCCACGGCGGCGGGTCCGGCCGGAAACCAAAAGCGATGATGACCCGATCGGCGGGAATTGTTTCCTCGGATCCAGCCACCGCCTCCGGCCGACGCCGTCCACGGGCGTCGGGCTCGCCGAGTCGCGTGCGAATCACCTTGACGCCTTCCACCGCCATGTGGCCGACGAGTTCGAGCGGTTGGCGGTTCCACAGGAACCGAACGCCCTCTTCTTTGGCGTTCCACACCTCGCGCCGCGAGCCCGGCATATTTACCTCGTCACGCCGATAGACGCAGGTAACGCTCGTTGCGCCTTGCCGAATCGCCGTGCGCACGCAGTCCATGGCGGTATCGCCACCCCCGAGCACGGCAACGCGGTGGCCGCGCATGTCGATGAACGCCTCCGGCGATCGTTCCCACCCCTCGACGCGATTGATGTTGGCAACGAGGTAGGGCAAGGCCTCGCAGACTCCCTCGAGATCCTCGCCGGGGAACCCTCCGCGCATGGGTCGATAGGCGCCCAGGCCAAGAAACACGGCGTCGTACTCGTCCACCAGCCGCTCGAAGGGGAAATCGACGCCGATCTCGGTGCGCAGAACGAAGTGCACGCCCGCCTCCTCGAGCAGCGCGCGCCGTGCCAGCACCACTTTCTTCTCGAGCTTGAACGGCGGTATTCCGAAGGTCAGCAGCCCGCCAATCTCCGGCTGCCGATCGTAGACGGTCGGCGCAACGCCATTGCGTGCCAGCACGTCTGCGCAGGCAAGTCCTGCCGGCCCCGCACCGACGATCGCCACCCGCCTGCCGGAGGGGGTGACGTTGGACAGGTCGGGGCGCCAGCCCTGCATGAGCGCCGTTTCGGTAATGTACGTCTCGATTGCGCCTATCGTGACAGCGCCAAAACCATCGTTCAGCGTGCACGCACCCTCGCACAATCGGTCCTGCGGGCAAATCCGACCACAGATCTCGGGCAGCGAGTTGGTCTGGTGCGACAGCTCCGCCGCCTCGAACAGCTTGCCCTCCTCGATCAGCGCGAGCCAGTTCGGGATGTAGTTGTGCACCGGGCACTTCCACTCGCAGTAGGGGTTGCCGCAGGCGAGGCAGCGGCCGGCCTGCTGCGCGGCATCGGCGCCGTCGTAGTTGCCGTAGATCTCACCGAAATGGCGCACGCGCTCCTCCGGCGGCTGTTTCTCGGGGTCGCGCCGCGGAATCTCCAGGTATTGCAACGGGTACTTAGCCATCGAACGGGGTCGCGCGTCGCAACGCGCTCCTGCAGCATCGAAACACCCGTAGGAGCGGTTCTTGAACCGCGAGCCGCTTCGCGCGTCGAGACGCGCCCCTGCGGGAATTGAATGTCCCGGTCATGCCGCCTGCCTCAGGGATTCGATCAGCGAACCGAGTTCCGCCGCCTTCGGTTTCACCAGCCAGAACTTCGGCAGGAACGTCCGATAGTCGTCGAGGATCATCTCGCCCCACTCGCTGCCGGTCGCCTCGATGTGCGCCGTAATCAGCGAGCGCAGGTGGTGCACATGAGCTTCCATGCTCTCGGGCGACACTCGGTGAATGTCGATGAGTTCGTGGTTGTAGCGATCGACGAAATCACGGTCGATATCCAGTACGTAAGCGAAGCCACCCGTCATGCCGGCCCCGAAGTTCACACCGGTCCGTCCGAGCACCACGACGACGCCGTCGGTCATGTATTCGCAACAATGGTCGCCTGCACCCTCGAGGACGGCTGTCGCGCCGGAGTTACGTACGGCAAAGCGCTCGCCCGCACGGCCGGCGGCGAACAGCTGCCCGCCGGTCGCTCCGTACAGGCAGGTGTTGCCGAGGATCGCCGTCTCCCTGGCGACGTAGCGCACGCCCTCCGGCGGCCGGATGGTGATGCGGCCGCCCGACATGCCCTTGCCGACATAGTCGTTTGCGTCGCCGACGAGGTTCAGGTTCAGGCCGGCCACGTTCCAGGCGCCGAAACTCTGACCCGCCGTACCGAGAAGCCGTACGTCGAGCGGCGCGTCACGCATGCCCTCGTTGCCGTGTAATCTCGCGATCTCGCCGGACAACCGGGCACCTATCGATCGATCCGAGTTGCGGACCTCGAACGCGAAGCTGCCACCGGACTTGTCGCGGATGGCGTCCAGCGTCACCTCGAGCATCGTTTCCGCCAGCTCGCCCTTGTCGAACGGCTGGTTGCGNNGACAGGTCGAGGCGCGCCTGCCTGGCTGTGAGGCCCGGCCGCAGTTCGACGAGGTCCACACGCCCGATCAGCTCGTCGAGCGAGCGGATCCCGAGTTCCGCCATGCGCTCGCGAACTTCCTCCGCCACGAAGCGGAAGAAATTGATGACCATCTCGGGCAGGCCGATGAAGTACTCGCTGCGCAGCACGTTGTTCTGCGTCGCGACGCCGGTCGCGCAGTTGTTCAGGTGGCAGATGCGCAGGTACTTGCAGCCGAGCGCGACCATCGGCGCCGTGCCGAAACCGAAGCTCTCGGCGCCGAGCATCGCCGCCTTCACGACGTCCAGGCCGGTCTTGAGCCCGCCGTCGGTCTGCAGCCGCACCTTGTGCCGCATGTCGTTGATGCGCAGCACCTGGTGCGCTTCCGACAGGCCGAGCTCCCACGGGCTGCCCGCGTATTTCACCGAACTCAGCGGGCTCGCGCCGGTGCCGCCGTCGTAGCCCGAAATCGTGATCAGGTCCGCATAGGCTTTCACGACGCCGGCGGCGACCGTGCCGACGCCGGGTTCGGCGACGAGCTTCACGGACACCAGCGCCTCGGGATTGACCTGCTTGAGATCGAAGATCAGCTGCGCCAGGTCCTCGATGGAGTAGATGTCGTGGTGCGGCGGCGGCGAGATCAGCCCGACGCCCGGCTTCGCGTAACGCAGCCGCGCGATGAGTTCGTTGACCTTGTGGCCCGGCAGCTGGCCGCCTTCGCCGGGCTTCGCGCCCTGCGCGATCTTGATCTGGATGACNNTGCTTGATCTTCGACACGCGCTCGCTCTTGTAGCGCGCCGGGTCCTCGCCGCCTTCGCCGGAATTGGAGCGCGCACCGATCCGGTTCATCGCGATCGCAAGCGCCTCGTGCGCTTCGGGCGATAGCGCGCCCAGCGACATGCCGGCACTATCGAAACGGGGCAGGATGGCCTCGACGGGCTCCACCTCGTCGAGCGGCACCGACGGACCGACGGGCTTCAGCTGCATGAGATCGCGAAGCGTGGAAACCGGGCGCTCGTTCACGAGACCGGCATAGGCGCGGTAGCGATCGTAATCACCCGAGCGCACCGCCGCCTGCAGCGTCGCGATGACGTCCGGGTTGTAACAATGGTACTCGCCGCCGTGCACGTACTTGAGCAGGCCGCCCTGGGTGATCGGCTCGCGCGGTTCCCACGCCAGCTTCGCCAGTGCTCTCTGGTCGCTTTGCAGGTCGTCGAATCCCGCGCCCTGGATACGCGACGTCGTACCCTTGAAACAGCGGGAGACGATCTCGTCGGCAAGGCCGACGATCTCGAAGAGCTGCGCGCCGCGATAGCTCGAGATCGACGAGATACCCATCTTCGACATGACCTTGAACAGGCCCTTGCGGATGCCGCGCCGGTAGCTGCGACCGAGCTGTTGCTGCTTGCTGATGTTGCCACGCTTGCCGATGTCGTGCAGTGACTGGTAGACGAGGTACGGGTACACGGCCGTCGCGCCGTAGCCGATCAGACAGGCGAAATGATGTGGATCTCGGGCCACGCCGGTCTCCACGATGATGTTGGCGTCGCAGCGCAGCCCCTTCGCGACGAGGTGGTGGTGCACCGCGCCCGTCGCCAGCAGCGCATGCACCGGCAGCTTGCCCTGCTCCAGCCAGCGGTCGCTCAGCATGATGATGAGCTTGCCGTTCCTGACGGCGCTCTCTACCCGGCCGCAGATCCAGTCGAGGGCTTCGCTCAGCGACAGCGTATCGTCGACGTTGAGATCGACGAACTCGTAGTCCTCCTCGTACATGTCGGGCCCGAGCAGCTGCCGGAGTTTCTTCTGCGAAAGCACCGGTGAGTTCATGATCACCTGCTGTGCATGCTGCGGACCGATATCGAACAGGCTGGACTCGCGCCCGATATTCGTCTGCAGAGACATCACGATGCGTTCGCGCAGCGAATCGATCGGTGGGTTCGTGACCTGCGCGAACTGTTGCCGGAAATAATCGAATGGCGAACGTACTTTGCTGGACAGCACCGCCATCGGCGTGTCATCGCCCATCGAGCCGACCGCCTCTTGCTCGGCTTTCGCCAGCACCGCGATCACGTCGTTGAGCTCCTCGCGGCTCACGTTGAACATCTTCTGGTAAACCGCGAGCGTTGCCGGATCGAACGGCTCTGCCGCCGTGTGCGTATCGATCAGTTCCGAATCGAGGTAGCGCACGCCCTGTTTCAGCCACTTCTTGTAAGGAGCGCGACTCTTCAGCCGATCGTGGATCTCGTCGGTGTCGAGCAGCCCGCCGTTGACGAGGTCGACGGCGAGCATCTCGCCCGGACCGAGACGCCCTTTCTCCACGACGTCTTTCTCGTCGTAGTCGTAGACGCCGATCTCCGAGGCGATGGTGATGTGACGGTCCTTGGTGATCACGTAGCGCGCCGGCCGCAGGCCGTTGCGGTCCAGGCAGCAGGCCGCGTAGCGGCCGTCGGTCAGCACGATGCCTGCGGGCCCGTCCCAGGGCTCCATCTGGCAATCGAAGAATTCGTAGAAAGCACGCACTTCCGGATCGATGTCGTCTACGGTCTGCCATGCCGGCGGCAGCAATATGCGCATCGCCTGAAGCACGTCCATGCCGCCCGCTCGCATCACCTCGAGCATGTTGTCGAGGCTCGATGAATCGGACCCGGTGAGGGAGATGATCGGGTTCAGGTCCGATATGTCGTCCAGCTTGTCGGAACGGAAGTTCTTGGCGCGCGCCTGCGCCCAGTTCCGGTTGCCCTGGATCGTGTTGATCTCGCCGTTGTGCGCAAGGAAGCGGAACGGCTGGGCGAGCCGCCACTCGGGCAGCGTGTTGGTCGAGAACCGCTGGTGGAACAAGCAAACGGAGGACTCGAGGCGCGGGTCGCGCAGGTCCGGGTAAAAGTCCGGCAACGCGGCGGGCATGATCATGCCCTTGTAGCTGATGGTCACGGACGACAGGCTGGCGATATAGGTCTCGCGATCCTCGAGACGGTTCTCGGCGCGGCGCCGCGCCAGGAACAGGCGCCTGTTGAAGCGACCGCGCTGCATACCCTCCGGCGCATTGACGAAAACCTGCTCGATGCGCGGCAGGGTCTTGAGAGCCACTTCTCCACAGGCCGAAGGGTCAGTCGGAACCTCGCGCCAACCCGCAACTTCGAGGCCGGTCTCGCGGATGGCCGTCTCGATGACCGCACGCGCGGACGCGGCGACCGCCTTGTCATGACTCAGGAATACGGGACCGGCGGCAAATCGATCGACCAGCGTAAAACCGAGTTCCTCGCCAACCTCGCGCAGGAACCCGAACGGGAACTTGATCAGTAGGCCGCAGCCGTCGCCGGTCTTGCCATCCGGGGCGACGGCGCCGCGATGCGTGAGCCGGGCCAGTGCAGCGATGGCGGTCTGCACGACAAAATGGCTGGGCAGGTCATCAAGATTGGCGATTAGCCCGAAACCGCAGCTGTCGCGATCGAACGAAGGGTCGTAAAGCCCTGCCGCACCTCGTTGTACCGATCGCTCCGTCATAGTCGCCCCGGGAGAACGCGCGGCGCGCCCCCCGCTTCTGAATTTTCACTGAGATTGGGTGGTTGTCAGCGACCAACCCGAACGATCGAGTATATGTCAGGCGCCGCGGACGCCCGCGAGTGCGCCGCAGCAAGTTCATTGAAAACAGTTACTTAAAGCTCTGCGCGACAGACTCGTGGACAGCCGTTTCTATGGTTACGCGCGTAACCATGACGCGACGCTAGTCGCCGCGGTCGGCCGCCAGCGCCCCCGCATCGAACCGTATCGAGCCCTGGTTGCGGAACGAAACCGGCTTCGCGAGCGGTACGTCGATCGCCATGCTGCCCTCGAGGGCGTAGGGGATGTCCCGGTACATGCCGTCGCGGAAGATGAATATCAGTTGCGGCGCGGTGCGCATCAGGTCGACGTCAACGGTGATTGCGAACTGGCTGTCGCCGCCCGCCGGTACGGTGAACGCGCATTCCGCCTCCCCGCTTGCCAGCCGCAAGCCCTCGAGCTCGACGCCATAGGAAAGCGACCGGATCGGCAACGGAAACGGGTTCGGGTTGACTACGCCGAAGTCCAGCACGAAGGTCTGGCCGTCCAGGTCGACGTCCGTAACCTCCACGTTGCGCAGGCTGACAGCGGGTTTCTCGATGGTTACGCCGGTGCTGGCGCATCCGGCCGCGAGACACGCGAGTGCGCTCAAACCAATCTTCCTGATACGGGCAGTCTGCATCATGGCGTCCTCCTAACGCAGCTCATTGCCAACGTCGGTCCAGCGGCCGCTGACGAGCAGCCACTCGTCGCCCGACTTTTCGAGTTCCAGCTCGAACTCGTAGGCATCCGCGTTGAAACCCAGCGCGGAATCCGTGGTAGCGCCCATCGCGACGGTGAGCATCACTTGCGCGGCGGTCTCGTCGAAGATAGCGATGTCGTCGATGCTGACCAGCAGGCCGACCTTCTTGGCGCGCATGAAATAGAAGCGAAACAGGTTTTCGATGTCCTTACGGGAATTGCCGCGCGCGTCGCTGTAAGTTGGCGCGATCATATCCATCAGCGTGCCCCGGTCCTTGTTTTCGGCCGCCTGGTGGCCCCGATCGACCCAGGCGCGAAGCTGTTGCTCGGGGTTCCCCGGGGCTCCCCCGCACGACGTCAGCGCCGCCGCAACCAGCGCGGTCAGACAGGGGCGCCATGCCGTGGGTCCGGTCGGCGTCCGGATGTCGGTTGCCTCGGCCATCATCTGCTAAAGTCTACTGGTAAAGTCGGCAGCAAACGGCCGCTGCGTTCCGAACTGTGACGCACGTCCCAATTTGCTGGCGGTTGCGCGGTTCTCCACACGGGTTCGCCCCGGCATCGGGACACAATATGTCAGTCAAACTTCTTTCAGAGAGTAGAGGCGCGACCATCACCGACGAGGATCAGGCTCGCATAGAGGCGATCCTCGCGTTCTGGTTCAAGCAGCATGAACTCAGCGCGCCGCAGATCGACCGCCGCATGGACATCTGGTTCGGCGAAGACCCCGCTTTCGACCACGAAATCCGGCAGAACTTCTCGACCGAGGTCGAGAACGCCTCCGAGGGCACGCTCGATCACTGGGCGGACGAGCCCCGCGGCCGGCTGGCGCTGATCCTGCTGCTCGACCAGTTTCGACGCAATATTTATCGCGGCACGGCAAAAGCGTATGAAAAGGACCGCGCCGCGCTGAGGCTGTGCGTCGAAGGCGCAATGCAAAGGAAAGACCGCGGGCTCACGCCGATACAGCGGGCATTCTTCTATATGCCGCTGCAGCATGCCGAATCACTCAAGGTACAGGCGAAGTCCGTCAAGCTTTTCGGCCGTCTTGCCGAGGCTGTCTCGCCCACCTTCCAGGAGACCTTCCTGACCATTGCGCAGTTCGCAGAGCTGCACCGCGACATCATCGAGCAGTACGGCCGTTTCCCGCACAGGAACGCGTTGCTCGGCCGCGAGAACACGCCGGAGGAAGACGAGTACCTCGCCGGCGACGCGCCCGATTTCGGCCAGGGAAACTAGCCTACGGTGACCAGGACTGCCCGACGGCACGAAAGCCAGTCACTTTTGGTCACTTTACCCACGCTTCGCGTTCTCGCACAGCCGCGCCTGAAAGGCGTGCATAGCGCCAGGTCAGCATGACGGCCGCCACGGTCAGGCCAGCAACGAACCCTCCCCAGATATAATTCGGCGGAAGCTTGTACGTGACCGCGGCCATGTAGGCGAGCGGGAACGCAACGATCCAGTAAGCGAAAATGTTGATCGCCATCGGCACACGCGTGTCCTTGTAGCCGCGCAGTGCGCCGGCAGCGCCGATCTGGATGCCGTCCGCTACCTGGAAGATCGCCGCCATGAGCAGCAGCGAAATCGCGATGCCCTTCACCGCCGCGTCCTGCGTGTAGATGCTCACGACCGCGTCGCGGAACAACAGCAGGAAGGTCGCGGAGCAGGCCATGAACAGGGCGCAAATAAAGACGCCGAAGCCCCCGGCGAAGCGCGCGTACTCGAGATCGCCCCTTCCCAGCGCATAGCCGACGCGAACGGTGATCGCCGAGTTCAGCGCCAGCGGCACCATGAACATCGTCGATGCGAAGTTTATCGCGATCTGGTGGGCCGCCGTAATGTCCGGACCGAGGGTTCCCATCAGGATGGACACCGCATTGAACAGTCCCGCTTCGGCGGTGATCGTGATCGCGATCGGCACGCCGAGGAAAATGATCTCCTTCAGCGCAGTCGGGCGCATCGGCGACAACCGCGAGAACAGGTCCAGCGGTTCGTACACCTTGCTCGAGACCATGTAAGTCGCGAGTATGATCGCGATGATCCACATGGAGATGCCGCTCGCCAGCCCGCAGCCCACGGCTCCCATGGCCGGCGCACCGAGGTTTCCGTACATCAGCACCCAGTTAAGGAACACGTTGCAAAGTAGCGCGAAGATGGAGGTGTACATGATCGGTCTGGTGTATCCGATGCCTTCGGTGGTGAATCGCAGCGCAAGGAAGATGAACATCCCGGGTGCGCCGAGCGAAATCATCTTCACGTAACCGACGGTCATGTCGCGGAACGCGAGGTCGATACCGATGCCAGCAAGCGTCGGCGCGGCGAGGAACCACGCGAACAGCATGATCGGCACCGCGAGGAAGACACCGAGATACAGTCCCTGCCGCGTGTAGCGACCGATCAGCGCCTCGTCTCCCGCACCATGGTGTCGCGAGGCAATCGGCGATATTGCCATCAACACGCCCAGCACGAGCGCAAACCCCATAAACCAGACGCTGCCGCCGACCGCCACGGCCGCCAGCGACTCGGCGCCGAGCCGGCCCGCCATCACCGCGTCGGTGAATTGCATGCCCGCGACCGAGAGGTTGTTGATGATCAACGGCCACGCAATGCCAAGAAGCGCTCGTGTCTCGCGCCCGAAACGTCGGACTATTTGCTGCATCTGCATCTGCCGTGGCTGCCGGAATCACCCGGCCGGGATGTGGTGAAGCGCACGAGCCGGGTCAGCGCATCGAAATCTCGAGACCCTTCTACGTTCCACTCGGTCAATAGTGTAAAGTTGCTTCGCGTTCGTGTGAAACTCTGGCTACGGAGGCAATATGTTGCACGATGGTCGATCGGTCCGCGTCGCCGTTGTCGGTGGCTCCCGTATTCCTTTCTGTCGTTCACATTCCGTTTACAGGAAGTGCACCAATCAGGACCTCATGGCGGCGGCTCTGCAGGGACTCGTCAACAAGCTCGACCTGCGCGGGCAGACCATGGGTGACGTCGCGCTCGGCGCGGTGATCAAGCATTCCCGCGACTGGAACCTCGCCCGCGAGAGCGTGATCGACTCGGGGCTGACGCTGCGGACGCCGGGCATGGACCTGCAACGCGCCTGCGGCACGAGCATCGAAGCGGCAGTCCTGATCGCCAACAAGATTGCGCTCGGCCAGATTCACTGCGGCATCGCTGGCGGTACCGATACCGTCAGCGACGCGCCCATCGTGTTTCGCGACGAGTTCCGTCACATCCTGCTGGATGTCCACGCCGCACGCTCCGCGGTGCAGCGCATCATGCCGTGGTTCCGGCTGCGCCCGAAGCACTTCGCGCCCGAGTTCCCCGGCGTTCTGGAACCGCGCACCGGCCTGTCGATGGGCGAGAGCATGGAACTCACGGCGAAGAAGTGGGACATACAGCGCGAACACCAGGACCAGCTCGCGCTTGCGAGTCACGTGAAAGCGGCTGCTGCATACGATGCAGGCTGGTACGAGGATCTCGTCGTACCGTTCATGGATGCGGAGGAAGACAACAATATTCGCCGCGATACCACGTTCGAGAAGCTGCAGAAGTTGAAACCCGTTTTCGACAAGTCCGCCGAGGGCACGATGACCGCGGGCAATAGTACGCCGCTCACCGATGGTGCAGCCGCCGTGCTGCTCGCGAACGAGGACTGGGCGCGTAAGAAGAACCTGCCGATACAGGCATACCTTACCTTCGCGAAGGTATCGGCGGTCGACTTCATCCACGAAGAAGGCTTGCTCATGGCGCCCGCGTACGCGGTCTCGGATATGCTGAAGCAGGCCGACCTCAGGCTGCAGGACTTCGATTTCTACGAGATCCACGAAGCCTTCGCAGCGCAGGTCATCGCCACTTTAAAGGCCTGGCAGTCCGAGCAATTCTGCCGGGATAAGCTCGGCCGCAACGAGGCGATGGGGCCGATCGATCTCGCGAAACTCAACGTCAAGGGGGGCAGCGTGGCCATTGGTCATCCCTTTGGCGCGACGGGCGCACGCGTGGTCGCGACGATGGCGAAGTTGCTCAGTGAGAAGGGTTCCGGACGGGGGCTCATCTCCGTCTGTGCCGCCGGCGGCATGGGCGTCACGGCGATCATGGAAGCTGCCTGACCCGACGACCGCCGCCCCGGCCACGGTACCCAGAGATAAGCCCGGCCACGGCGCAGGCAAGAGATCTCTCCGCCATGACCTGCTGATCGCTGAATCGGCCAGGCGCGAGCAGGGGGGGTCTCTCCCTCATGGCTCCCTTCGGTCCGCTTTACTTCGGTCGAGAATCTCCCCGGCGCGCCTGATTGTGCTGACTAGTCAGGTGGGTGGCGGCGCTGGATGGCGTCGAGCGCCTTGTCGATGCGCTCCTTCGCCTGCGCCGTGACGCCCCCGCGCTCGTATTCGTCCACGACGAACGACTCGAAGCGATCGACGAGTTCATCCATGTTGGAAACCGTGAACTCGCGCTCGCGACGCACTTCCTCTGGCGCATTTTCGTACGCTTTGAAGAGATCGATCCACAACTCACTCTGCTTACCCAGGCCGATGAGCTTGTAGAACTGCGGTCCGGGTCTGTCCATGTCACCGCTTACGAGGCTCCAGATGCCCGCAACCAGGGAGGCCGGCACGAGCAACAGGTCGCGGAACCCGTCCACGAGCAGTTTCGCCTGAAAGACGAACAGGTCGCGTATCAGGGTCCAGCGATCGGCGTGGTCGCCGGGCGTTTCCGGGTTGGATTCCATTATCGATGACCGCCGTTAACGTGATTCGGGATGTTCGATTATAGCGGCTGGCGCGATCCGTCAGCGGTGGAACGCGAACGGTCTTTGCAGTAGTGTTACGGCGTTCGCACACGGGCCTCCAGGTATATGCCGACCTTTCAGTCTTCACCCGAATACGAGCACGGCAGCGGCGAATCGCTCGGCGTACTCGTCGTCAATCTCGGAACGCCCGACGATCCGTCGCCGGGTGCCGTGCGGCGATACCTGCGCCAGTTCCTTTCCGATCCGCGGGTCGTCGAGATCCCGAGGCCGATCTGGCTGATGATCCTTTACGGCTTCATCCTGCCGTTCAGGCCGAAGCGCTCGGCCGAGGCGTACGAGAAGATCTGGACAGAAGAGGGCTCGCCGCTGCTGCGCATCTCGGAAGACATCACGCGGTCGCTGCAGGACGCGCTCTCGCGGCGTTTTTCCGGGCCGATACACACCACGCTCGGCATGTCTTACGGCAACCCCTCGATTCCGTCCGCGCTCGAGCGGCTTTACGAGCACGGCGCGCGCCGCATCGTCGTGCTGCCGCTCTATCCGCAATACTCGGGCACGACGACCGCGTCGGTGTTCGATGCCGTGACAGCCACATTGTCGACACGGCGCTGGGTTCCCGAGCTTCGCTTCATCAATCACTACCACGATGCACCGGGCTACATCGCCGCGCTTGCCGCCAGCGTCCGGGATTACTGGCACCAGCATGGCCGCGGTGACAGGTTGTTGTTGTCGTTTCACGGGGTGCCGAAGCAGACGCTGCTCAAGGGCGATCCTTACCATTGCCAGTGCCAGAAGACGGCGCGGCTGCTCGCGGAAGCCCTGGAATTGGAGGACGACCAATGCATGGTCGCCTTCCAGTCGCGCCTGGGCAAAGCGGAGTGGCTGAAGCCCTACGCCGACGAGACCATCGCCGAACTCGGCCGTGGGGGCCTCGAGCGGCTGGACGTGCTGTGCCCGGGTTTCGCGGCCGACTGCCTCGAGACGCTCGAGGAAACCGCGATGCAGAACCGCGACATCTTCCGTGAAGCTGGCGGCGGCGACCTTCACTATATCCCCGCACTGAATGCGCATGATAACCACGTTGCCTTCCTTGCGCGCCTGGTCGAGAAGCACGCGGGGGGCTGGCCGGAAGCGTCGCCGGACTGGAGCGAGACCCAAACTGCGCGGGACCGCGAGAAATCGCGGGAGCGCGCACTTGCCATGGGAGCTGAGCGTTGAGCGGCATCGGCCGCTTCCTCGAAATTGGCGTCCGAGCGCAGGACGTCGTCGAATCCCTGCTCTGGTACAAGACTCTCGGCTTCTCGGAACTCGAAACGGCCGATGTCTATCCTCACAAGTACGCCGTTGTCAGCGACGGCGTGCTCAACATCGGCATCCATGACCGCGACCTGGACTCGCCGGCGATTACCTTCGTGCAGCCGGATCTCGCACGGCATGCGCGCTCGATGTCCGATCACGGCTTCGAGTTCAGTTTCATGCACCTGGACGAAGAACGCTTCAACGAGATCGGTATCAACGACCGCGACCGGCACCTCATCACCATCGTCGAAGCACGCACCTTCCACGGTAATGACGAAGACGACAACGATTCGGCATGCGGCACCTGGTTCGAACTAACGCTGCCCGTGCGGGATGCCATGCACTCGGCGCGTTTCTGGGGTCCCGTGGCCGGCTCGATCCTGAAGATACGCGAGGAACCGACCGTGCACATGCGCTTCGACGCGGGCGGCGTCGCGCTCGGCCTATCTGAGAGCATTGCGTTGCAGGCGCCATCGCTGTGCTTCAAGTGCCAGGACAAGGACTCACTCAAGCACCTCATCGAGGCGCGTGGCCTCGAAGTGAAGGAATTCCCCGGCTTCGAGGGCGCCTTCATGGTGCTGACCGCGCCCGAGGGCACGCAGCTGTTCCTGTTCGACGAGGATTTTCTCGGCGAGCCCATCGAGGTCGACGAGGACGTCGACCCGAGCGAGATCGAGGGCCAATTCGATTGACGCGAAACCCTACGCGAGATCGCGCAACAATTTCAACGCCTGTCCGAGATAACCGGAGCCGAACAGGTTCAGGTGATTCAGTACGTGGTAGAGCTGATAGAGCTTCAGTCGCCGCTCGTGTCCGGCCGCCATCGGCCAGCTCTCCTCGTAAGCGCGGTAGAAAGCTCGGCCGAAACCGCCGAACAGCATCGTCATCGCGATGTCCGATTCGCGATCGCCGTAGTACACGGCGGGGTCGAAGATGACGGGCACTCCGTCCGCGGCGCCCCAGTTGCCGCTCCAAAGATCGCCGTGGCATAGCGATTGCACCGGCACGTAGCCGTCGAAGAGTTCCGGCAGCCCCTGCCCGAGCCGATCGCCGAGTGACTGGAGTTCGCCGGTGTAGCCGTTGCGCGCCGCGAGATCGAGCTGGAATCGCAGGCGATGCTCACGGAAGAACTCGACCCAGTCATCGGTCCAGGGATTGTGCTGTGGCGTCGGCCCGATAGTGTTGTCGCGATGCCACCCGTGCTGCTTCGCCGAGTGACGATGCATTGCGGCCAGCTGCTGCCCGAACGTTGTCTCGATCGCGGTCGTGGGACGCTCGAAGTGCAGGCGCTCGATCGCGATGAAGGCGGAGCCGTTTTCTATTCCGCAATCGATGACGGCCGGTACCCGGATCGCGTTTGCAGAGGCTAGTTCGCTCAGCCCCTCCGCTTCCGCCTCGAACATATCGAGCGCGTTCACTGGACCTGTTTTGATGAAGGCGTATTCGCTACACGGCATCGTCAATAGCGGCTGAGGTCGGATACCCGCTCGGCCTGCCGTCGCAAGGCAGTACCGATATTGGCTTCGTCGAAGAGCGCGTTGATCGCGCCAAGGTCGGGCATCGAGCGGCGCAAGTGGGTCTCGGGGTCGTCGATCGGCGCGTCGCAGGCGATGCCGGTCAGCTGCCGCGCCAGCATGGCGGCGTCTCGATGCGTATCCAGTTTCGCACCCAAGGTTTTGGCACCACGCACCGCCACCTCGTGAATGCGGTCGAGATTTGCGTAGATTTCGTCGAGTGTTCCGAAGTGGCCGAGCAGCGCCGCCGCCGTCTTCTTACCGACACCCGGTACCCCCGGGATGTTGTCCACACTGTCGCCTGCAAGCGCGAGGAAGTCCGCGATCTGTTCCGGCCGCACACCAAACACTTCCAGAATGTGGTCGTAGCCGAGCTTGCCCTTGCCGGCGAAATCCCAGAAGACGTCGTCCCTCATGAGTAACTGCGTGAGATCCTTGTCGCGGCTTACGATCGTCGACGGCCGGCCCCTGACTCGGCCGTGCGCCACGAGGGTGCCGATGAGATCGTCGGCCTCGTACAGGGGGTCGGCGCAGTTCATGAGGCCAAGCGCGCTTACGAAACGCCGGCACTGCCCGAACTGGCGTTTCAGTTCCTCGGGTGCGGGTTCGCGGTTCGCCTTGTACTCGGGGTAGATGCTGGTGCGGAAGGACGTCGTCAGGCTCTCGTCGAACGCGACGGCGACGTGCTCCGGGTTGACCTGCTCGATGAAGTCGCCGAGGAATCGGGCGAAGCCGTAAAAGGCATTGATCGGGTTGCCGTCCGCGTCGGTCATGTCGTCGGGCATCGAGTAATAGGCCCGAAAAACGTACACGCTGGCATCGATCAGGTACTGCATCGGCGCAGTATAGCTGAGCCCCGAATCGCGCGCTGTTGACCGGAATCCCGGGGCGTGGATCTCGGCGAGGCACGGCGTCGCTTCCTCCGCCGGAATCATGGTCATACCGCATCTCGTTGCGATGCGTTCTGGTCGGAATGGCGACTTTCAGTCGTGGAAATGCGTGTCGATGATCTCATCACCCGAGAACAGGTGACCGGTCAGGCGCGCGTGCAGGGGACTGGAGCGCGGGATGTGCGCCAGCAGGTATTGCATCTGGTCGGCCAGCACGCGGCGCCCCTTCAGGTAGATGTACTCGGCGTAGGTCGGCGTGAACGGCACGGCGATGAGCTGCATGGCCGCCTGTTCCGGCGTGCGGCCGCCCTTGTAATTGTTGCAGCGGCGGCAGGCTGTCGCGACATTGTTCCAGGTGTCTCCGCCACCCCGCGAGATCGGTGTGATGTGATCACGCGTCAGGTCGCGTGTCGGAAAACGCATTGCGCAGTAGAGGCACAGGTTGCCGTCGCGTTTGAACAGCGTGCGGTTGTTCAGTGGCGGGACGTACTTTTCGCGGTTTCGTGACAGGCTCTGGCTGGTACCGTGTGTCGCGATGATGGAATTGACGTCGATCTTGCTGCGGCACCCGTCAATCGAGCTGTACCCGCCGAACACCGTATATAGCAGGGTGCCGCAGTCGTAGGCCACCTGCTCGGCGTGGTAGAGACGCACCGCTTCGCGGTAGTCAATCCACTCGAGCGGCATTCCGGCAACGTCGGTTCGGAGAACCTGTTGCGAGATATTGGATGCGACTCCAGCCAGCATTGGCACACCTTATCGTGCTCAGGTTGAGCCGCTTGCGGTGTCGCCGCGAGCGGCGTAACGCTAGTTTGCCGATTGCGCCCCAAAAATCAACAGACAGCGTCTATCTGTTGACTACTATTCGAGACGGGTGTGACACCTTGATGACAACTGCTCAGATCGCCTTCAATACCTCGTCGAGCGTCTCCTTGGCGTCGCCGAA
>JABAHR010009594.1_pt2 | contig 21265 bp, 21 predicted proteins | sample 7062101 | NCBI WGS metagenome assembly JABAHR01 (sample SAMN14534553, study PRJNA622989) | marine sediment metagenome | biome: marine biome [ENVO:00000428]; feature: marine pelagic biome [ENVO:01000023]; material: deep marine sediment [ENVO:00002113] | place: India: Gulf of Kutch | collected... | reverse complement strand
TCAACGGCCGCGACGTGCGCGCCAAGGACGTGGCGCTGGTGTTCGCCGATGCCGCCACCGGCGCCCATTCGCCGGCCCTCGTCAGCCAGGGCAAGATCGCCCAGGTCATCGCCGCCAAGCCGGCCGAGCGACGGATGATGCTGGAAGAGGCGGCAGGTATCGCCGGCCTCCACGTGCGGCGGCGCGATGCCGAGAACAAGCTCAAGCAGACCGAGCGCAACCTCGCCCGGCTGGAAGACCTGATGGCCGGGCTCGACAGCCAGATCGCCTCGCTCAGGCGGCAGGCCAAGCAGGCCGAGCGCTACAAGAAGCTGACCGACCAGATCCACGTGGCCGAAGCGCGACTGCTGTTCGCCCGCTGGCGCGATGCCGCTGCCGCCGCCGAAGCTGCCCGCGAGGAAGCCAGGCGCGCCGATGGCCGCGTCTCTCAGGCGCAGGAAGCGGCAAAACAGGCGCAGAAGGCGCAGCACGAACTGGCCGGTAAGCTCGCCGAATTGCGCGACGAACTGGCCGACCGGCGCGACGATGCCTCAGCCCACGGCCACCGCATGGCCGCTTTGGCGAGCCAGCTCGAGGCAGCGCAGGAAAAGCTTGCCGATCTCGACCGCCAGAAGCTCCGCCTGGAAGAGGACCGCAGCGACGCCGACCGGATGACGCGCGATGCCGCGCAGGCGCTGAAGGAACTGGAAAAGGCGCTGGCGCAGGGCGAAAAGGCGCTGGAAGCAGACGAGGCTGCCCGCCCCGCCCTCGTGATCAGAGTCTCCGAAGCCGAAGCCGCCGGGCGCGCTGCCGAACTGGCGCTGGCCAATGCCACCGCCGATCACGCCGGGGTCGAGGCCGAATGGCGCGTGGCCGAGGCCGAGCTGGCACAGGCCGAAGCGCGGCTCGAACGGCTGGCGAACGAGGCGAAGCGGATTGCCGACCAGCGCGCGGCACTGACCGGCGAAGGCGATCCGGAACAGGCTGTGACTGAGTCGAAGCACGCTGCGCAGCAGGCAACAACGCGGCGCGAGGAATTGCGCGCGCAGCTGGAAGCCGATCGCACCCGCAAGGACGAGCTGGCCGCCGCGCGTGACGAAGCCGCCAGTGCGCTCGCCACCGCGCGGGCCGAGCTTGCCGGCGTCGAACGCGAATTCAACGCTCTCGAACGCGACCGCGAAGCGCGCGCCAAGAGGCAGAAGAACCAGCACGGCCTGCCCGCCGCGCTCGACCGCCTGTCCGCCGAGAAGGGCTATGAACGCGCGCTCGCCGCCGTGCTCGGGCGTGACGGCAAATCGCCGCTGGGCGCGCCCGAAGCAGGGGCGGAAGGTCGCTTCTGGACCGGTTCCGAAGCTCCTGCACGGGTTGCCGACAGCCTCGCCGAGCATGTCACCCAATGCCCCGCCGAACTCGCTGCGCGGCTGGCGCTGGTCCACGTCGCCGAAGACGACGATGGCCGCAAGCTGGCGCAGGGCGAATGGCTGGTCACGCGCACGGGATTCCTGCGCCGGTGGGATGGATTTGTCGCCCGCGGCGAGGGGGCCGCCGAAGCGGCGCGGCTCGAAGCCGAAAACCGCCATGCCGAACTCCAAGGCGAGCTTCCCACCTTGCGCGAGGCGGTGGAGGCGGCGCAGCAGGCGCACGACCAGGCCGCCAGCGCCGCTTCCGAATTGCAGCAGGCGCTGGTCGCTTGCGAACGCGCCGTAAATGAAGCGGCGGAAGAGGAGCGGCAGGCGCTGCGCGCGCTCGACCAGGCCGAAGCGCAGCGTGAGCGGCTGGCCAGGCGCCTCGCCGAACTGGGCGAGAGCGAGCAGGACCTCGCCGATCAGCGCAAGGTGGCCGAGGCCGAAGACGCCGCCGCGAAAGACAAGCAAGCCACATTGCCCGATCCCGATAGCGGGCGCGCCGCGCTCGATGCCGCGCGGGCGAAGAACGAGGCAACCCGGGTCAACCTGCAATCCGCCTCCGCCGAACTCGCCGGTCACGACCAGGCGTTGGCCGTGGCGCGCGAGCGGGTTGCCGCGCAACGCTCAGACATCGCCAGCTGGCAGGCGCGCGCGGGCGAAGCCGCCCAGCGCCTTGCCGGCATGTCCGCCCGCTTCGAGGAAATCGAGGAAGAGCGCGCCGTCACCGCTGCCCGGCCCGAAGGCCTGATGGCAGAGATCGAAGGCGGGGAGAAAGTGCGCGAGAGGCTCGGCGAAGAGCTTGCCGAAGCCGAAGCCGCGGTCAACGAAGCCAACGCCGAAATGCGCGGCGTGGAGGAAGGGCTGGCCGAGGCCAATGAGGCGCTTTCCGCCGCCCGCGAAACCCGCGCCACCCTCGCCACCAGGGCCGAAAACGAGGAACAGCGGCGCGAGGAAATGGCGCGCATTTCCGGCGAGCGCTTCCAGTGCCCGCCGGCCATGCTCGCCGGCAAGTTCGAGTTCGACGAGGAGGCGGTGCAGGCCTCCGGCGCGGAGAGCGAGGAGATGGACCGCCTCACCGCCAGCCGCGAGCGCATCGGCCCGGTCAACCTCGTCGCCGCAGAGGAGCTGGCGCGGATCGAGGAAGAACACGGCGCCAATGCCGCCGAGCAGGAAGAGCTGGCCGAGGCGGTCAGCCGTCTGCGCGGCTCGATCGGCAATCTCAATCGCGAAGGCCGCGAGCGCCTGCGCAACGCCTTCGAGGCGGTGGACGCACATTTCCGCAAGCTGTTCACCCGCCTGTTCGAGGGCGGGCAGGCGCATCTGGCGCTAATCGATTCCGACGATCCGCTGGAAGCCGGACTGGAGATCTACGCGCAGCCGCCGGGCAAGCGGCTGCAGAGCCTGACCCTGCTTTCCGGCGGCGAGCAGGCATTAACCGCAACAGCACTTATCTTCGCGCTGTTCCTNNCCGATCTGCGTGCTCGACGAGGTCGACGCACCGCTCGACGACGCCAATATCGACCGTTTCTGCGACCTGCTCGATTCGATGGTTCAGGAGACCGACACGCGCTACCTGATCGTCACCCACAATGCGGTGACGATGAGCCGCATGCACCGCCTGTTCGGCGTCACCATGGTGGAAAAGGGCGTCTCGCGCCTGGTCAGCGTCGACCTTGGCGAAGCGGAGCTGATGGCGGCGGAGTAGCAAAGCACTAGCTGGAGGGAGCCAATGGGCGTCAACTGGGAGGCAGTCTCCGCCATAAGCGAGGTCCTTGCCATGATCGCCGTCGTTGTCAGCCTGTGGTATGTCGCCGCACAGCTTCGGCAGAACACAAAGGCGATCAAGGCGAATTCGCGGCTAGGCATGCTCGATAGCGACCTTGGGCTAATCTCGGAATTCATTACGCATGCGGTCGATCCGCATCTGGTTGGCGATCACGTCAAGCTTTCGCGCGAGGACGAACGGCGCTTCACCTGGCTGGTTGTAAAGGCCCTGAGAATTCGCGAATTCGCCTGGCACCAGTACCAGGATGGCCTGATGGATGAGTCGACCTGGCAATCCTACATGGCCCCGATTCCCGGCATCTTCTCGACCCGCCGCGCGCGATCGGTGCTGAACTTCTACACTGGTGACAAACGGTTCATGGAGCAGGTCCAGGCTCGGTTGGGCGAAGCGGAACTGATGGCGGCGGAGTAGGCGCGGCGTCCGCTATTGGGTGGAAAACGGACCTTTTCGACGGGATTATTTGCTTCGCTTATCGGCAAAGCGAATGAATGCCAGAACACCCCCAGCCAATGTCGCGACCGGCACGAAATCGGAACCCGGCCAGCCATTCATGCTCCAGACTGCCTGTGCGACGAAGGACAAGGTGATAGTCACGACGACAAAGGCGATCAGAAAGCCGCAGCCAGCCGGTGTGCAAGGCATGAATGAGTATCGATGGCCAAACCGTTCGAAATATATGCGCTTCTTGGAAATCATGATTTACACCTGTCCGACAATCAGCTGATTTCGCCGAAAATGGTAAATGTCTGCAATTGCGTCGTTTGCGGACTATCCGCGTTCAGCCACTCGCGCCCCTACTCCAGCGTGAAGCCGATCTTCAGGGTCACCTGGAAATGGGCGACCTTGCCATCCTCTATATGCCCGCGCGTATCGACCACTTCGAACCAGTGCATGTTGCGCATGGTCTCCCCGGCCTTGGCGATGGCGTTGCGGATGGCATCGTCGGAAGATGTCGGCGAGCTGCCGACAATCTCAAGGATCTTGTAGACGTGATCGGACATGGACTGCCTTTCTCCTGCGGCCTCCCCTCCATTCATCATTAGCACAAAGTGGGCGCAAGCGCTTCACGAATGGGCAGATTTCCCTTTTCGCGGATCAGGACGCGGCCCGATCCACCGTGCGGCGATAGAGGTGCCAGGTGGCATGGCCAAGCAACGGCAGGATGACGAACAGGCCAAGGAACATCGGCAGCATGGCCACCAGCAGCAGGAAGGCGATCAGCGCCGCCCACACCAGCAGCACCGGCCTGTTCACGCTGAAAGAGCCCACGCTGACAATGATGGCGGTGATCACGTCGACATCGCGGTCGACCAGCATCGGCAGGCTGAAGACGGTGACCATGAACAGCACCAGCGCCAGCACCGCCCCCACCGCGCTGCCGACCAGCAGCAGCGGCAGCCCCTCCGGAGTGAAGAAGATCGCCAGCGATTCCGATCCCGCGCCAAGATCGGCGGTGAAGATGGCGAAGATGGCATGGGCGATGGTGATCCAGAAGCCGAAGGCGACGAAGATGAAGCCGCCCATCAGCAGCAGTTGATCATCGCCCCGCCCGCGCAACGCGCCAAGGATTGCACCCCAGTCCATTGCCAGCCCTGCCTCGCGCCGGCGGCTGACCTCGTAAAGGCCGACGGCAGTGAATGGCGCCAGCAGCGGGAAGCCCGCAGCGACCGGATAGTACCAGCCCATCTCGCCCTTCAGGAACAGGCCGTAATAGGCCGCCGCCCCGCCGGCAACATAGAAGGCGGCGAAGAACAGGCCGAACAGCGGGAACGCCAGAAAATCGCGCCAGCCGGCGGCAAGTGCGGCAGCAAGGTCGGCAAGTGTCAGGTCGTCGGCCACGCCCACCTGGGCAAACACAGGACCTTCGGAAACGCTCATGGCGCCCTCCCCCAAAACCGATCCTGCCCGGGGAGACTGCCGCAAATCCCGCGCGGCTTCAAGTTTGCGGGCACGGCACCAGATACCGCTGCACCCGATCCGAAAGCGCGCCTAGTCCAGCACGGCGCGAGGCCCCGGACCCTTCAGCCCCAACCTGTCATCCTTATTGTAGAGCTGGCATTTCTGCAGGCTCAGGCAGCCGCAGCCGATGCACTGGTCGAGCTGGTTGCGGGTGCGGTTGAGGAGCTTGATCCGCTCGGCGATCTGGGTGCGCATGCGGCGGCTGATATTCTGCCAGTCACCGAGCGTGGGATTGCGTCCCTCGGGCAATGTGGTGAGCTGTTCCTCGATCTCCGCCAGCGCCAGGCCGAGCTTCTGGGCGATCAGGATGAAGCTCACCCGGCGAATGTCCGAGCGCAGGAAGCGCCGCTGGTTGCCGCCGGTACGCAGGGACTGCAGCAGCCCCTTGTCCTCGTAGAAACGGATCGCCGAAACGGCCACGCCGGTGCGGCTGGCCAGCTGGCCGATCGAGATGAATTTCTCGCTCACCATGAAAACTTATCCCCCAACTCTTGACCTCAACTTAGCTTGAGGTTGCACGATTGGCAAACAGTGATTCGCACAATGAGTCGCGAGGTCCCGCAACGGGACGGAAAAATCACCTTGTCAGGCAATCAGTTGGTGAAAGGAATTGAGACATGGCGACAGGACGGATCGAACACGTCAACCTGACCGTTACCGATATCGAACGCTCGGCGGCCTTCTTCGAGCAGCTGCTCGGCTGGCGCCAGCGCTGGCGCGGCGCGGGCGGCGGCGGTGCCGGCGAGACGATCCATGTCGGCGAGGATGCGACCTATCTCGCGCTCTATACCGATCGCAAGGATCACGCCGGGCAGAAGAAGGGCATGCCGCTGAACCACGTCGGCCTCTTGGTCGACGACATCGACGCGGCCGAGCGCGTGGTCCTTGCCCACGGCCTCAAGCCTTGGGGGCATGACGATTACGAGCCCGGCAGGCGCTTCTATTTCTTCGACTGGGACGGAATCGAATTCGAGTTGGTCAGCTATGCATGAATTCGTGCCGAGGGAGCCGCTGTTCCCACCGCCTCAGCGGAACGGATCGGAGAATCGCCCGTCCGCCGCCAGCGTCTCGTCGTCCAGCGTCGGCATGAAGTCGACCAGCGCCTGGCGGTCATTTGCCGACAGGTTGAGCCGATCTGGCTGGCCGTTCGGCAGGCGCAGGCGATTGTCGAGCGCGGGGCCCGCCTGAACTCCGCTGTCGTAATGTTCGACCACCTGCATCAGCGAGGTGAAGCGCCCGTCATGCATGAAGAACTGGCTGCGCCCGACATTCTTCAGCGAAGGCGCCTTGAATATCTCCGTCTCCCCGGCATCGAGGCCGATGCCCTGGCTGTTGGCGGCCAGCGCATAGCTCGGCGGCAGGTGACAGGCAGAACAACCCGCCCCGCCCTGCCCGCGCGGAGTCATGAACAACTCGCGCCCGCGATTCTCCGAGGCGCTGAAGCCGGGCAGGGTTTCGTTTAGGCCACGCCCCGGCTGGCCAGGAGCAAAGACCTGTGCATAGGAGCGGTCCCAACGGCTGTCGGACGAGATCATCGAACGCTCGAAATGGGCCAGCGCCCGCTCCACGCGCTCCTGCGTGATCGCCTCGTCGCCAAAGGCCCAGGTGAACAGCGCCGGGTAATACTCGAGGTCGGCCAGCTTGGCGAACAGCGCTGACAGCCCGCCATTGTCCTCCCATCCCATTTCCACCGGGTTGAGGATCGGCTGGGTCGCCTGGTCTTCCACGCTCGCCGCGCGGCGGTTCCAGAACATCTCCCCCGGCTGGTAGAAGCGCAGATTGGCCAGGCGCATGGAATGGGCGGCAGTGAATTCGGTCCCCGCAAATCCGGTGCTGAAGCGTTCGTCATCCTCGAAGCCGAATTGCTGCCGATGGCAGGTGGCGCAGGAAGTGGTGTCGTTCACGCTCAGCGCCGGATCGTAGAACAGCACGCGACCCACGGTCGCTATCGCATTGTCGATGAGATCGTCCGCCGGGCGGTTGTCGAGGGCGAAGACGGTGCCGTCGTAATAGGCTGGCAGGGCCGGCGCGTCGGCAAGGTTGTAGCCATCAGGCGCTTCGAGATTCACCGCCAGGAAGGGCTGCACCACGGCGTTGAGTTCGGCCGTGGTCAGCGGTGTTGGCGTAGGCGTGGGAGTCGGCGTTACCGTGCCGGTGCCGCCGGCAGTCCCGGTGGTGGTGTTTCCACCGCCGGCACTGCCGCCGCATGATGTGAGTGTGAGGATCAGGGCCAATGCACCGCCAATGCGGTCGCAACGCAGCTTCGCCATCTTGCTCTCCCAAGCACCCCGCTCCCCCGGGATTGCCATTAGGTCAATGCAATACTGAACGCCGGATTACAATCCGGCAGATGTTACAAAGGATTACAAATCGGGAGCCCGGATGACGGAGAGATCAGACGCGCGCCAGGAGGCTCAAAAGCTTTCCTCGTAGACGCGGGTGATGTCGCCAGCCCATTCGCCATGGAACTTCGTCAGCAGGTCCTCTGCCGGCGCATGCCCGTTGGTGACGATCTCGCGCAGCGGCTTGAGGAAGCCGGTCTCGTTGTCGCCCGCCGCATTGAGCCGCGCGCGCGACACCAACCCGGCATTGGCGATGTCGAGCACTTCGCCGGCAAGGTCGCGCAATTTCCGGCCGCCCGGGATTGCCGCATCGAGTGCCAGCCTGGGCACGTCGTTGCGCAGCGCTTCGCGCTCTTCCATCGACCAGTGCTTGACCAGGTCCCATGCTGCATCGAGCGCTGTCTCGTCATACAGCAGGCCGACCCAGAACGCCGGAAGCGCACAGATGCGGTTCCACGGTCCGCCATCGGCGCCGCGCATTTCGAGGAAGCTCTTCAGCCGCACTTCGGGAAAGGCGGTGGAGAGGTGGTCCCACCAGTCGCTCGGCGTCGGCAGTTCGCCCGGCAGCGCGGGCAGCTCGCCGTTCAGGAAATCGCGGAAGCTCTGCCCGGCGGCATCGATGTATTTACCGTCGCGGAAGACGAAATACATCGGCACGTCGAGCATGTAATCGACGTAGCGCTCGTAGCCGAAGCCGTCCTCGAACACGAACGGCAGCATGCCCGTGCGGTCGGGGTCGGTGTCGGTCCAGATGTGGCTGCGGTAGGAGAGGTAGCCGTTGGGCTTGCCTTCGGTGAAGGGCGAGTTGGCGAACAGCGCCGTCGCCAGCGGCTGCAGCGCCAGCGAGGTACGGAACTTCTTCGCCATGCAGGCCTCGCTGGCATAGTCGAGATTGACCTGGATGGTGCAGGTGCGCAGCATCATGTCGAGGCCGAGATTGCCGACGCGGGGCATGTGCCGCATCATGATGGCATAGCGCCCCTTGGGCATCACCGGCAGCTCTTCGCGAGTCTTGTCCGGCCACATGCCAAGGCCGAGGAAGCCCACGCCATGCTCCTCGCCCACTTCCTTGCATTGCTGCAGGTGGCGGCCGGTTTCGGCGCAGGTCTGGTGGAGGTTCTCGAGCGGTGCGCCGGACAGTTCCAGCTGGCCGGCAGGTTCGAGGCTGATGGTGCCGTCCTCGCCGCTCATGGCGATGACCTTCCCGGCCTCTTCAACCGGCTTCCAGCCATAGCGGCGCATGCTCATCAATATGTCGAAAATGCCGCCCGGTTCCTCGTAGGAGGGGGCGCGGAAATCGTCCTTCTTGTAGACGAGCTTCTCGTGCTCGGTGCCGATGCGCCAGTCCGCCGCCGGCTTCTCGCCAGCCTGCATCGGTTCGACCAGCTGGTCGCGGCTCTCGATCAGCCGCTCCTCCCCCTCGGACGCCTTGCGAGTGCTCATGGCAAGCCCGTTAGGATGTTAGACGCCCGCGCGCCAGTGCTATTTGCCGCAATCCCCGGTGCCATGATTCAGGCCCAATCCCCGGCACTGGCCATCCACACGGCAGTGGCCGCCAGCGACGCCGTCTCGCCGCGCAGGATACGCGGCCCGAGCGAAATGGCGCGGGCCTGAGGATGGGCGCGGATCGCTTCGCGCTCGGCATCGTCGAAGCCGCCTTCGGGGCCGATGATGAGCGCGGCGGGGCCGGAATGGGCGGCAAAGGCTTCCGCTGCCAGATCGCCGCCTAGCTCGTCGGCGAAGAACAGCGCGCGCGCTTGCGGCCAGTGGCGCAGCAAGGCGTCGAGCTTCACCGGCTCTTCCACTTGCGGAAGGGCCGTGCGGGCGCATTGTTCGGCAGCTTCGGTGACATGCGCCCGCGCCCGTTCCATGTTGAGCTTGTCGGCGACGCAGCGGCGCGTGACGATCGGCTGGATCCTCGCCACTCCAAGTTCCGTCGCCTTTTCCAGCACCATGTCGAAGCGGTCCTTCTTGAGCAGAGCGGGACAGAGCCAGAAATCGGGCACATCCTCGCGGCCTCGCAGGAGTTCGACCGGCAGCAGCATGCAGTTACGCTTGCCCGCCTCGACCACGCGCGCGGCCCATTCGCCGGTGACATTGTCGCACAGCACCACCGCATCGCCCTCGCCCACGCGCATCACGCGACTGAGGTAATGCGCCTGCTGCCCCTCGATCCGCACGGGCCTGCCTTCGGCGAGCGGTTCCTCGACGAACAGGCGCGGTGCGCTTCTTGGCGGCCAGGCTGGAGTGGCAGGCATGTGACGGTTCCTAGCTTGTCCGTCACCCCCGCGAAAGCGGGGGTCCAGCTTTTGTACCATTGCGCTATTGCAGCGCGGCTGGATTCCCGCTTTTGCGGGAATGACCAATGGAGGACGCGTGCCCGAAAGCAGCGAAGTCACGCCTGACAGCGAACATCGCGGCCTTGCCGGCCTGCTGCCCGCGCGCGTGCGCGACTATGCACTCCTCGCACGGTTCGACCGGCCGATCGGCTGGTGGCTGCTGTTCTGGCCGTGCGTATGGGGCGTGACCCTCTCCGGCGCGCCGTGGAGCGCGCAATGGCCGCTGCTGCTGTGGCTGCTGCTCGGCTCTGTCGCCATGCGCGGGGCGGGCTGCGTCTATAACGATATCGTCGATGCCGATCTCGACCGGCAGGTGGCGCGCACCGCCTCGCGTCCGGTGGCAAGCGGCAGGGTGAGCCTGAAGGCGGCATGGACATGGCTCTTCGCCCTGTGCGGCGTGGGCCTCGTCGTGCTGCTGCAGTTGCGCTGGCAGGCACAGCTGGTGGCGCTCGCCAGCCTCGCCCTGGTCGCCGCCTATCCCTTCATGAAGCGCATCACCTGGTGGCCGCAGGCCTGGCTCGGCCTGACCTTCAACTGGGGCGCGCTGCTCGGCTGGGCGGCGGTGGCCGGCGAGCTGCGCGCCGAGGCACTGTTGCTCTACGCCGCCGGCATCTTCTGGACGCTGGGCTACGACACCATCTACGCCCACCAGGACAAGGAGGACGACNNCATCACCTGGTGGCCGCAGGCCTGGCTCGGGCTGGTCTTCACCTGGGGCGCGCCAGTGGGCTGGATGGCCATGCGGGGAGACCGGCTGGAGGTGATGCTGGCGCTTTATGCCGGGGCCTTCTTCTGGTGCATGGGCTATGACACGATCTATGCCCTGCAGGACCGCGAGGACGATGCGCTGGTCGGCATCAAATCTTCCGCCCTGCGTCTGGGCAGCAATGTGCAGGCCGGCGTGATCGGCTTTTACTGCCTCGCGCTGACCCTGTGGGGCTTCGCCTTCCTGCTGTTGCGGGAGGACTGGCTGGCGCTGGCGGCGCTCATCCCGGCGGGGCTGCACCTGATGTGGCAGGGCTTCACGCTCGATGCGACCGACGCGGACAATCCGCTCGCCCGCTTTCGCTCCAACCGCTTTGCCGGATTGCTGGTGGCGGCGGCCTGTTTCGTGGTCGGCAACGCCTGACTGCGTCAGTCCCGCGAGACTATTCGGCCGGCTGCACCTGCGCAACCGGGCGCGGATTGGCACGCCGCATCAGCCTCGCCAGGCGGCTGGTGATGAGGCCATTCTGCTGCATCCACGCATGATATTCGCGGTATTTCGCATCCTCGCCCAGAAGATGCGCCTCTTCCGTCTTCGCGCGCCAGAAATAGATCGCGCTGACAATGCCGAGGAAGAAGGTGTTGCGGATCGCATCAACCATGGAATCGCTGGTAACCAGGAACGGCAAGGCCGATAGCCACCAGAACAGGTTCTTCGACAGATAGGCCGGGTGGCGGGTGAAGCGGTACGGGCCGTTGGTCAGCACGCCGCGATANNGATGCCGAAGGCCACCGTCGCCCAGGCATAGATGGCCGTCAGCACCACCAGCATGGCCGCCCACAGCCACAGCACCGTCTCGTGCCCCTCGAACCAGTAGCCCCAGCCGGCGGTGTTGTATTCGTACTGGATGATGCCGCCGCCGCCCATGAAGCCATAGACGAACGGCGGATAGCACAGCAGCGCCGCCATCCAGCCGGCAAGGAAGGGGTTGCCGCTGCGGATATGGGCATCGAGCGGGCGCAGGGTCAGCAGGTAGCCGACCGTGCCGATCTGCACGTCGACGACGAACAGCAGCTCGAACAGGATCACGCCGGTCGCCACCGGATTGCCCGCCAGCTGCGCCAGGTCGGCATCGACCACGGCAGCAAAACCGGGCGGCAGGATGGAGATCATGAAGGCGGAGAAGAAGCCCTTGATGATCCACGCCCGCCAGTGCCTGACCAGCTCGTCGCTATCTCACGGCTCGCGGCCGAGCAGTATGGCGCCGAAATGCCAGGCATGGTCGCGCGGATTGACCATCACCCGGTCGATCCAGATGACATAGGGAACAGAGAGCAGGAACAGCGGCAGGGCGGCGGTGCCGATCACCTGCATGGCGAACAGATATTGCCCGTCCCAGTACCAGCGGCCGAGGCAGTAGAGCGCGCCGATGATCGTCCATGTCGCCCACAGTCCGGCAATCTTGGTGGTCGAGATGTCGATCACCTCGGAGATGGGACGGCGCCTGTCCCAGTCGATCCCGGTCGACGGGTTGCGGTGGACCTTGTCCACCAGCACCGACCAGGCGGCCATGGAAAGGCCGGTGAGGATCATTGCCAGCAGGGCGGCAAAGGGGCCGGACATTCGCTCTTGCGGGCCCGGCAGGCCGAATGTGGCGACGATTTCCGGCCAGGTGCGGCACAGGCAGATGAACGCCAGCAACGTGCCAAGGCCGACGAATCCCACCCACGGGGAAACGTCGCTGGCGGGAAGCCGCGGTGCAGCAGACGGTTGCGCGCTCATGGCGCGGCCATAACCGCAAAAGGGTTAAAGGCCGGGTAACGCCTTGCCGCGAGACGCGGGATTCCGCGATTCAGCAGGCTGGGTGCGCCGAAGCGCGATCAGCCTAGCGCCAGGCGGTAATTCGCCCGTTGTCATCGAGGATGTAGAGCGTGTCGTTGGCCACCACCGGCGGCAGCGAAGCACCTTCGCTCAGTTCGGTGAAGAAGCTCGGCTGGCCGGTCATCACGTCGACCGAATAGACATCACCTTCGGAACTGGCAATCCACAGCCGGTTGCTGGCAAGCACCGGGCCGGTCCAGAAGATCGGGCCTTCGCGGTCGCGCGGATCGCGCCACTGCTCCAGCTGGGTCACCCAGCGCACGCGGCCCGAACCGCGGGCAATCGCCAATATGCGGGCATCGCTGGTGAGGGTGAAGATCCATTCCCCGGCCAGCGAAGGCGTGGAAATGCCGGCCAGCGTCAGTTCCCAGATACGCTGCCCGGTGGTCAGCTCGTAGGCGGCCATGCGCCCGCCCTGGCCGAGCGCGAAGACCTGGCCGTTGCTGATGATCGGATCGGCATCGACGTCCGTCAGCGCCTGAACCTCGGTAGAAATGGAGGTGCGCGAGAGCGCGTCTGACCACAGGTTGCGGCCGTTCTCGTAGCGATAAGCGACGATTTCGCCCGAGGAGTAGCCGGCGATCACCGTGCCCTGCCCGGCGGCAGGCGCGGCCACGCCGAACACGCCCGACTGGCCGGAGGCAGCAGCATCCTGCCACAGCGGCTCGCCATCGGTGATGTTGAGCGCGTGGATCTGGTTGTCCTGCGTCATCACGTAAACGGCGTTGAAGGCAACGGTGGGCGCGCCGCGCAGCGGACCGGCGGGCTTGCGCCGCCACTGCTCGGCACCGGTCTCGGCATCGAGGGCAACCACGTCGCCGGTGCCGCTGGTGGCATAGACATGGCCGTCGAAATAGCTCGCCCCGCCGCCAAACGTGGCATCCTCGAGATCGCCGGAAACCTGGATCCGGTGCGACCAGTAGCGGGCGCCGGTATCGGCGTTGAAGGCGTGGATCACGCCATTGGCATCGACCGCGAACAACTTGCCGTCGCCGATCACCGGGGCGGCCGCGAGGCGGCGGGTGTTGGTGACGCCGGCAATATTGGCGATCCACAGACGCGAGGGATTGTTCGACAGGGTCACGTGGCCAGCCGACTTGGAGGCATTGCCGCCAACCTGCGGCCAGTCCGGGTTGGTCACTGCCGTGGGCACCACCACGGTGACATTCGCGAGGTCCGGATCAGCGACGATCTCGGTCGCAATGCGCGACAGGATCGGCTGGCGTTCGCCCACAGTCGGCGTACGCGGCCCGTCATCTCCCCCGCCGAACACGCCGCAGCCGGCAAGCGCAAGGCTCACCATGCCGGCGGCAAGGACAGTGGAAATGCGCCGAAGCGGCAATGCTTGATTCATGAGCTTCATCCGGTTTGCTTCTTCGTCCAACTATTGTGCTGCGCCATCGCCGGGCTTGGCTCCGGCCATCTCGGAAAGGATTTCGTCGACATCCTCCACCGCGTCATAGCCCAGCAGGCCGGCCAGCTGGCGCGCCCGCGAGGCGATTGTCGGCGGAACATCCTCGTTCTGCGAAATCTCCACCAGCAGCGGCCCGGCCTGTTCCGGCTTGTCCTGCGCGAGATAGGCCATGGCGACCATTTCGCCGGCGCTGCCGAACCATGGGTTGTCGGCGGTGGCGAGCGGCCCCAGCCGGTCGATCACCTCCTGCGGGTCAAGCTCGTCGAATTTGACGGTGGTGGCACGGATACGGGCGGCATCGCGCAGCGCCTGCGGCGCCTCGGGATCGTTGAAGATGCGATCGAAGAAGACCACGGCGTCATCGTCGCGCCCTTCCTCCAGCGCAATGCCGGCGCGAATCATCAGCGCCGAGGAGCGGGCGCCGGGGCTGCCCTCGTCGGACAGCGCCGCCAGTTCCTCGTCGGCGAGGGAGCGGTTGCCCGCCTCCAGCTCGTCGAGCGCGGTGATGATCGTTTCCGATTGTTCTTCCAGCGCCGTCTCGCTGCTGTCCTGCCAGAACAGGTAGGCGCCGAAGGCAGCCAGCGCCAGCACCAGCAAGGTGCCCACGGGCACGCCGTACTTCCGGACTGCCGAAGTAACCTCGTCGACGCGGACGGCCTCGTCCACTTCGCGCATGAGCATTTCCTGCGACAGGTCGCGCTCGGGTTTCTGGGGCGTATCGCCCTGCTCTTGATTGCTGGGATTCTTGGCCACGTCTTGTCTTGCAGATAGGGATAAATCGTCTGGCCGCGCTGTTTAGCGCAGGGATCACTCAATTCAATGCGGTTTCGTTCCTTCCCGCCTTAGCGTGAACGCGCCGTGAAGCCTAATCGCCGGGCCGGTTGCGGTTCATCAACCCCCAGTAAAGTGCGCGATNNCCATGGCATCGAATTGCTCGCGCGCCTTTGAGCGGTTGGCCATGCCGATGCGCTTGCGCTCCTTGGCATCGCCGGCGAGCCTGCGCAGGGCTGCTTCCAGCGCATGTTCGTCGCCGGGTTCGACGAGGCAGGGGCCATTGTCGCTTGCCACCATGTCGGCAATGTCACCCACCCGCGGAGCCACCACCGGCAGGCCTGCGGCCATCGCCTCGACCACCGAGATGGGGAACTGCTCGGAGTGCGAGGAAAGGGCGAAGATGTCGAACAGGCCGACGATCCTTTCCGGCTGGGCGACGAAACCGGGCAGGTGCACGCGGTCTTCCACCCCGACGCGCTCGGCCTCGGCCAGCAGGGCAGTGCCTCGCGCTCAGGCCCCTCGCCGGCAATGACCAGCTGCCATTCTTCCGGCATGCCGGCCATCGCCCGCACCAGCGCACCAAGGTTCTTCACCTCGCGCAGGCCGGCCAGCGTGCCGATCCAGAACTCCTCGCGGTGCTTGACCAGTCCCGGCAGCACGTCGCGCTTTGCCGGCTGGGAGAAATTGCGCGTCTCTATGCCATTGGCGATCCGGCGCACGCGGGTGCGCGGCTGCTGCCATGCCTCGAGCGCAATCCGCTCCAGTTCGCGTGACGGAACCACCAGTGCACCGGTCCTGCCAAGGGCCAGGCGGCGATAGATATTCCGCCCTGTTTTCAGTCTCTTGGCCTCGTCTTCGTTGAATCCGTCTTCATGGTGGACGAGCGGCGGCAGGTGGTGAACATCGGCGAACAGCGTGTGCGCCATGACCGCGTCCATGGCCCCCCAGTTATAGGTGCAGATGAGGTCATAGCCCTCCATGGCGGCAGCGATCTTCTTCAGCCGTCCGGGCAGCGGCTTGCCTTTCAGCGAAGGGAACTTCGGCCACGAGATGCGCGGCTTGTTGCCGATCAGATAGGCAGCATCGCGCTTGTCGATGTCGCCGGAAACGATGGCGTGGTCGGCGTCCCTGCCCCAGGCATTGATCAGCTGTACGCAGCGCAGTTCCTTGCCTCCCGGATCGAAGGTGGAATGCACATGCAAGATGCGCGGCGTGGGCTGGCGTGAACTCATGCGACGCGCGACAGCAGGCTGGCGATGGCGGCCTGGACCTCGGGTTCGTCGAGCGTCGGCACGTGGCCGGTGCGGGCGACGGTGAGCGATTGCAGCCCGTCGATCTCGCGCTCCATCTGCGCCAGGGTCTCATGGGCGAGGATGTCCGACAGCTCCCCGCGCAGCACCAGCGAGGGCCGCCCGCCGAGAGCCCTGAAGGCCGGCCACATGTCGAATTCCGGCTGCCCGTCGCTCGCCTCGAAGGGCTCGGCAATGCGCATGTCGTAATCCCAGGCGATGCGCCCGCTATTGCCCACCGCCATCACCCTTTTGGCCAGGCGAAGCCATTCGGAGATGGTGAAATCGGGATAGGTCGAACCGTTCTGTTCGCGCAGCGCGCGGGCGGCATGCATCCAGGTCGGGAAGCTGCGGCCCTGGCCGACATATTCCTTGATTCGCTCCAGCCCCTCGGCCTCGATCACCGGACCGATATCGTTGAGCACCACGCCGGCAAAGCGGCTGGCATCCTGCGCCGCCATCAGCGAAGTGACGATCCCGCCCAGCGAGGTACCCACGGCAACCACCTGCTGCACGCCCAGCTCGGCAATCAGCGCGGCAATATCCTCGGCATATATGATCGGCAAATAGGTCGCCGTGTCCTTGGCGTAATCGCTTTCGCCGCGCCCGCGCAGCTCGGCGCAGATCACCCGCCACTCGCCGGCAAAGGCATCGGCAATGGGCTCGAAGTCGCGGGCATTGCGGGTCAGGCCGGGAATGCACAGGATCGGCGGACGGTCCTCGCGCCCGGCATAATCGCGGTAATGCAGCGTCAGACCATCGGCGCTTTGCCAGTAACCGTCGGACCAGGCTTTCTCGCTCATGGTGTGATCTTGCGTCCCTGTTGTGGAGGCGCCGCTTGCGCCGCCCGGCTTCGGTCGCCACTAATGCCAGATGCGCGCCGAACCGCAAGCCGCGAGCTATCGCCCGGACCCGCAAATCGCGGCGATTGCCGAATGGATCGGCGACAAGGTGGAGCCAGCCGCCTTCCCGCAAGCCACGCTGCGCTTTCGCAATTCACGCTGGGACCGGGCCGTCAGGCTGGATGGCTTGCCAGAGGAGGACTGGCTGCGCCATTTCGGGCGCTTCGAGCCGCTTGAGGGAAACCTGCCGCAGCCGCTGGCGCTGCGCTATCACGGGCACCAGTTCCGCAGCTATAATCCGGAGATCGGCGACGGGCGCGGCTTCCTGTTCGCCCAGCTGCGCGATGGGGCGAGCGGCGAGAGTGACGATGGCCGCCTGCTCGACCTCGGCACCAAGGGCAGCGGGCTGACGCCCTACAGCCGCACGGCGGATGGCCGGCTGACGCTGAAGGGCGCGGTGCGCGAGATCCTCGCCACGGAAATGCTCGAAGCGCTCGGGGTCTATACGTCGAAGACCTTTTCCGTGGTCGAGACGGGGGAGGAGTTGTGGCGCAGTGACGAGCCTTCCCCCACCCGCTCGGCGGTGCTCACGCGCCTGTCGCATTCGCATATCCGCATCGGCAGCTTCCAGCGCCTCGCCGTGCTGCAGGAGAAGGACCACCTCGCCGAATTGGTCGATTACTGCCTGCGCCTCTATCCCGGCCCGCCAGTGCCCGAAGATGCGCCCGGAGGCGAACAACCGCCGGTGATGCTGATGCACCACGCGGTCGAGCGGCTGGCCGATCTTGCCGCCTCCTACATGGTCGCAGGCTTCGTCCACGGCGTGCTCAATTCCGACAACATGAACATCACCGGCGAGAGCTTCGATTACGGCCCGTGGCGCTGGCTGCCGCGCTGGGACCCGGGCTTCACCGCCGCCTATTTCGACCAGACCGGCCTCTATGCCTTCGGCCGCCAGCCCGAGGCGATTCGCTGGAACCTCGGGCAGCTGGCAATCGCCTTGCGCCCCCTCGCCGAGTCAGAGCCGCTGATCGCCGCGCTCGACCGCTACGGCCCTTGCTACCAGCAGGCGATGATCCGCCGCTTCTGCTGGCGCCTGGGGGTGGAGAGCCGGGGGCTGGAGGCCGATACGCAGTTGATCGGCGCGGCAGAGGAATACATGCGCGAGGGCGCGCTCGGCCCGGACATGTTCTTCCACCTCCATCGTGGCGGGCGCCGGGCCACCGGGCCGCTGGCAGAAGCGTTGCAGGGCTATACGCCGACCGGCTCGGACCATCCGCTATGGGACGCGGATACGCCGCAGGCCATGCTGATCGACGAGGTCGAGGCAATCTGGGACGCGATCGACAAGCACGATGACTGGAGCGTGCTGGAGGCGAAGGTATCAGCGGTCAGGGAGCTGGGCCAGGCTCTCGGCAAAGCGCCAGCCCCTGCCGGCCACGCCTGACCCTCAGCGGCGCGGGACCTCGCGCGGCACGGGCGGCGGCTCCTGCGCCGGCGCTTCCGGTTCGGTCAGGCTCTCCACCATCTGCGCGGGCTGGATATCGATCCCGTGGAGTTTCCACATGCCCTGTTCCCAGGTGAAATAGGTCTCGAAATAGATCGACACCGGGCGCAGCTGGAACACGCCGCGCACCTGCAGCACATTGTCCTGCACGAAGCGCGGGGCATCGAGGTAGGTCGGCGGCACGAGCAGGGAATCGGACAGGTCGACGCGCGAATTGCGCAGGCTGGCGAAGACTTCCGCCAACCGGGCCGAGGTGTTGTTGATCTGGAAGCCCTGCGAGGAGAGATCGCGCAGGACCGAGTAATTGCCCGAACGATTGGCATGGTCGACCGCAAGGATGGTCGACCACAGCATCTTCGACAGTTCCAGCTGTCCGGGCACCGGCACCGGGCTGACAGGCGGCTGCATGCTCGGCCTTGTGACCATCTGCTGCNNNAATGCCGGGGCGAGGAGCCCCGGCATCTTTGCTGGCATAAGTGTGTGGCTCATGCCGGTAGTGATAGCGATTTGCGCTTACCAGGCAACCTGGAAGCCACCGCGCGCACCGACTTCGCCGCTGTCGAAGCCGACACCGACACCGCCGCTGATCGCCGCAGTTTCGCTGAGGCGGGCGGTGAAGGCGATGGTCCCTGCGCCCTGGTCCTCGAAGTAGCCGACGCCGCCCGAGAGGGCGAAGTTGGTGCCTGCCGGAAGCATCGGCGATTCCATCGCCAGCGCCATGGCGACACCCTCGTTGGCCCGCTCGATCGCCGCACGGTTGGCAGCGGTCTCGCCGAACAGCTGGGCGATCTGCGTGGTGTGCGTGGCGGTGAGCGCCTGGAGCGCCGCGATATCCGAACGGATCGTCGGATCGACACCGACAACACCGTTGGAATCCACCGTCATCACTTCCGAACCGCCGGTCTGCGCTGCCGTGCTGGCGGCAATGTCGCCAACCCTGACCGCGCTGCCGGCACCGCCCAGGGCAACCTGGTTGTCCGCCGTGGTGGTGGCACCGACGCCGACTGCGGTCGACCCGTCGAAGGCCGCCGTGGCGCTCTGGCCAAGGGCGGTCGACTGGAAGCCGCTGGCCGAAGCCTGGCGACCGACTGCCGTGGCCTGGCCGTCGCCGGCAGAAGCCTGCCAGCCAAGGGCCGTTGCACCGGCGAACTCTGCCGTGGCTTCACCACCCAGCGCCGTGGCGTGGAAGCCGGCGATGGAGGATTCACCCACCGCGACCGCATCCTCGTCGAGCGCTGCCGCGCCGAAGCCAGCAGCAAACGAGGTCACCCCGGCCGCGTTGGCGCTCTGGCCGATTGCCGTCGCCTGCGAGGCAGTGGCCAGGGAGTTCTGACCAACAGCCGTCGAGCCAGATGCCGTCGCGTCGGCGGACTGACCGACTGCGGTCGACCCGCTACCGAAGGCATTGGCATCCGCACCAAGGCCGACAGCATCGGAGGCCGTCGCTTCGGAAGCGTCACCGACAGCCACCGAGTTGAAGCCGGAAGCTGTCGAGAACGAGCCCACGGCCGTAGCGAAGGTGTCGCTCGCTAGGCTTCCTGCACCCACGGCAGTCGCCCGGGCAGCTGTAGCATCCGCATCTTCACCGACGGCCGTCGAGTTCGATCCCGATGCGACCGTGTTCTCGCCCAGCGCCGAGCTGCTGTCGCCACTGGCAATGGCATTTTCGCCGAAGGCCGCCGAGTTGTCGCCGGTCGCCTGCGAATTGCCGCCGACCGCAGTCGAGCCGCTGGCAATGGCGTTCACGCCGATGGCAACCGCGTTGGTGCTGGTCGCCTGCGCCGTGTTACCGATGGCAACCGAGTCATCGCCCGAAGCGGTCGAATTCGCCCCGCCGGCGAAGGATCCACTGCCGCTCGCTTGGCTTAGCTGGCCGATGGAGATCGACTGCACGCCAGTCGCACTGGACTGGCCACCCACTGCGATCGCACCATCTGCACTGGAGTTGGAAGTTCCGCCAACAGCAACCGACTCAAAGCCGGAGGCCGCCGAGATCGGACCGATCGAAGTACTACCTATACCGGATGCATTGGCGGCGACACCAAATGCTGCTCCGGAGTCTCCCGAAGCGCTGGATCGCGAGCCAACAGCAGTCGAACTAAACCCATCCGCCTGCGCCGTCAAACCGATGGCAATCGAGCCCGTGCCCGAAGCACTGGCCGACTGACCAAATGCCGATGACTGGAAGCCGCTGGCCGAAGCCTGGCGGCCGAAGGCACTCGACTGGTCACCCGAGGCGACGGCCTGCCAGCCGGTGGCGGTAGCACCCGCACCCGAGGCCACCGATTCGGCACCCAGCGAGGTCGAGTGGAAGCCGCTGGCATTGGCGAGGTCACCCAGGGCAACCGCGTCTTCGTCGGTTGCCTGTGCTTCGTTACCAATCGCCACCGAGGTCAGGCCCGAGGCATTGGAAAAGGCACCAGCCGCGATCGAGCCATCGCCGGTCGCCGAAGCATTGGCGCCGGTGGCGATCGAATCCGTTCCGCTAGCAACCGAGTTGCTGCCGATCGCGACGGCGCGGAGGCCAGTGGACAGGGACTGGTCACCCACGGCAACCGAGTGGTCGGCTCTCGCAATCGCCTGCGAACCGATCGCGGTCGAGGCGAGGCCGAAAGCGGTCGAGTTCTGGCCAACGGCGGTTGAATCCTGCTTCACCGCGGTGGCATTGTGGCCAATCGCTGTAGCGCGGAATTCGTCTGCGTAGGCACCTTCACCAATGGCCGTGGTCCTCAGTCCATTGGCAGTGGTATTGGCGCCGACTGCGGTGGAACCGATCGAATTGCCCTGGGCATTAGTGCCGCAGGCAAAGGAATCGGCATCGTCGGCATTGGCGCCGCCTGTGGTGTCCGGCGTTGCCGTCGTGCCGAAATTTGTATTGCTTTCGTCGGTATCAAGCGGGCTGACAACGTTTCCTTCATTGGAATAAGTCGCGCCCGAGCCAAAGCCTGCAATGACGTCACCCACACCGTTGTCGAGCAGACATTCCTCTGCTGCGACCGGCGTTGCCGAGAGGCCGCTGGCCAGTGCTGCCGATACTGCGA
>JABAHR010005575.1_pt1 | contig 21298 bp, 18 predicted proteins | sample 7062101 | NCBI WGS metagenome assembly JABAHR01 (sample SAMN14534553, study PRJNA622989) | marine sediment metagenome | biome: marine biome [ENVO:00000428]; feature: marine pelagic biome [ENVO:01000023]; material: deep marine sediment [ENVO:00002113] | place: India: Gulf of Kutch | collected... | reverse complement strand
GGAATACTGCGTCTTGGCCATGCAGACCGGGAAATGGGCATAGCCCATCTGTTCCCACTGCTTGAGCTGGTTGCGCACGGCCGGGGCCATGGAAACCGTCTCTGCCCGGTAGATTTCCTTGCACACCGTCTCGATCTTGTCGGCCAAGGGAATGTCGTCGGGGTAGAGCTGGTCGAAGTCCGGTGCACCGGCATCGGCCTTTCCGGCGACGACCTGGGCCAGTTCCTCCGCACCCGCTCCGCCATCGGCCCAGTGCTTGCAGATGATGGCGTCGGCGCCGAATTCCTTGGCCATCTCCTGGATCACCGCGATTTCGGCATCGGTGTCGAGATAGAAGTGGTTGATGGCGATGGTCGGGGTGATGCCGAACTTCTTGATGTTCTCGATGTGGCGCTTGAGGTTGACCGAACCGGCGCGCACGGCATCGACATTCTCGCCCTTGGTCAGGTCGGCCTTGGCAACCCCGCCGTTCATCTTCAGCGCGCGGACGGTGGCGACAAGCACCACGGCATCGGGCTTGAGGCCGGCCAGGCGGCACTTGATGTCGAGGAACTTCTCGGCGCCGAGNNGCCCGCCTTGCGGCACTTGATGTCGAAGAATTTCTCCGCCCCCAGGTCGGCGCCGAAGCCGGCCTCGGTGACGACGTAATCGGCCAAGCTCAAGGCGGTGTCGGTGGCGATCACCGAGTTGCAGCCGTGGGCGATGTTGGCGAACGGGCCGCCATGGACGAAGGCCGGGTTGTTCTCCAGCGTCTGCACCAGGTTCGGCAGGATCGCGTCCTTGAGCAGCACGGTCATCGCCCGATCGGCCTTGATGTCGCGGCAGAACACCGGGCTGCGGTCGCGGCGGTAGCCGATGATGATGTCGCCGAGGCGCTTCTGCAGGTCCTTGAGGTCGGAGGCCAGGCACAGGATCGCCATGATCTCGGAAGCCACGGTGATGTCGAAGCCGCTCTCGCGCGGGAAGCCATTGGCAACGCCGCCGAGCGGGCCGACGATCTGCCTCAGCGCACGGTCGTTCATGTCGAGCACGCGCTTCCAGGTGACGCGGCGCACGTCGATATCGTTCGGGTTGCCCCAGTAGATCGGGTTGTCGATCATCGCCGAGAGCAGGTTGTGGGCGCTGGTGATGGCGTGGAAGTCGCCGGTGAAGTGGAGGTTGATCTCCTCCATCGGCATGACCTGGCTCTTGCCGCCGCCGGCGCCGCCACCTTTCATGCCGAAGCAGGGGCCGAGCGAGGGCTCGCGCAGGCACAGCATGGAGTTCTTGCCGATGCGACGCAGGCCGTCATGCAGGCCGACCGAGGTGGTGGTCTTGCCTTCGCCGGCAGGCGTCGGGTTGATGGCGGTGACAAGGATCAGCTTGCCGGGTGCTGCAGCCGGGGGCAGGGCGTCACGATCGACCTTGGCCTTGTAGCGGCCATAGGGGATCAGCGCCTCATCCGGTACGCCGGCCTTCTTGGCGACTTCGGTAATCGGGATAAGCGTGGCTTGGCGGGCAATCTCGATATCGGTGGGCATTGACGGTCCTCTCTATGGTTGGTCGCCGAATCTCGTTTCCGGGACCTTATTTCACAATCGCGAAAAATTCGCAATTCTGAATTGTAGGTGATGCATAGATTTAGGCGGGGGCATCTCTCAAGCGTGATTTGCAATTCTGATGCCGCCGAGTGCAAGGGTTAATGCTGTGCAAGGCTTGTGCCGGTGGCCGGCTGTGGCTAAGTTCCCTTTTCGTTCCAACCCCATCTGTCCGCGGGAGTATACATGGATCCGATCCCTCTCGTGATTGCTTTGCTGGCGCTGGTGATAGGCGCTGCGCTCGGCTGGTTCCTCGGCAACCGGCCGGTTTCCGAGTGGAAGGCGCGTGCCGGCGAGCAGGACGACAAGGTCAAGGATCTGGTGCGTGACCTGGCGACCATGAGCGAGCGTGCCGAGCGGGCCGATGGTCTTGCCAGACAGCTGGACCAGGCGCGCGAGGAGCTGACCGTGCTCAAGACGCAGGCGGCCGGATTCGAGGAGCAGAAACGACTGCTGGTGGAAAGCCGCGAGGCCCTGCTCAAGGAATTCCAGAATACCGGCTCGAAAGTGCTCGGCGAGGCGCAGGAGGCCTTCCTCAAGCGCGCGGCGGAACGGCTCGGCCATTCCGAAAAGGCGAGCGAGGAGAAGCTGAAGGCGCTGCTCGATCCGGTCGACAAGCGGCTCAAGTCCTACGAGGAGCAGGTGCAGGCGCTGGAGGCCAGGCGCGTCGATGCCTTTGGCCAGCTGACCGGGCTGATCGAGAACATGCAGCGCGGGCAAGAAGAGGTCCGGCGCGAGGCGCAAAGGCTCGGCAACTCGCTCACCAATGCGCCCAAGGCGCGCGGGCGCTGGGGCGAGCGGGCGCTGCAGAACGTGCTCGAACAATGCGGCCTGTCCGAACATACCGATTTCCAGCTCGAACATTCGGTGGAGACCGAGGGCGGGCGCCTCAGGCCTGACGCAATCGTTCACGTCCCGGGGCAGAAGAAGCTGGTGATCGACGCCAAGGTCTCGCTCAACGCCTACCAGGCAGCCTTCGAGGCGGATGACGACGAGGTGCGCAAGTCCCATCTCGACCAGCACGCCAAGTCGATGCGCACCCATGTGCAGGCGCTGGGTGCCAAGAGCTACCAGAGCCAGTTCGAGGANNTCCCGGCGAGCATTTCGTCGCCGCCGCGCTCGAACACGATCCCGAGCTGTGGGATTTTGCCTTCAAGAACGGCGTGCTGCTGGCCACGCCGACCAATCTCGTGGCCATTGCCCGCACCGTGGCGCAGGTCTGGCGGCAGGATGCACTTGCGGCGGAAGCACAGGAAATCGGCCGCATGGGGGCAGAGCTCTACGACCGGCTGCGGGTGGCCGCCGAACATATGAAAGGGTTGGGAGCTGGACTCGATCGAGCAGTCCGTAAGTATAATGACTTCGTCGGCAGCTTCGAACGCAATGTCCTCTCTTCGGGAAGGCGGATGGCCGAAAAGGGGCTGGAAATCGGCAAGGAGATAGAGGAAGTGCCGCTGGTCGAAAGCGCGCCGCGCTATGTCGCCGGTGACCTGCTGGCCGATGCCGACGAGGAAGAGAAAGACCCGACCCGATGAAGCACGCTCCGATTGCGCTGCCGCTGGCGCTGCTGCTTGGCACCGGCCTTGCCGCCTGCAGCCAGACCCAGGACACCTCCGAGCAGATGGAGGAAGTGGCGCAGGACCTGGTTGACGTGGTCACCCAGTCGCCCACGCCGGATGCCGAACTGGCGCTGGCCGGCCCCTATGCGCCGCGCAACGAATGCGGCGGGGAAGAGGGCGCGCATGCCTTTCTCGCGGCGCTGGGAGCGGCGGTGGAACTGCGCGATACGGACCTGATGGCGGCGCTTGCGGCCGAGGACATCAAGCTCGATTTCGGCGGCGGCGAGGGGGTTGAGGAGTTTCGCCTGCGGCTGGAATCGGAGAGCCTTGGCCTGTGGGAAGAGTTGGAGCAAGTCGTCTCCATGGGTTGCGCGGTCAATCGCCAGGGCGGCATCACCCTGCCGCTCTATTTCGCCAAGGACATCGACAGCGATCCTTACGAGACGGTGATCGTCGCCGGCCAGCCGGTGTTCGTCCATGCCGGGCCGGCCCCCCATTCCTCGCGCATCGCCGATGTCTCGTGGCAGGCGCTGGAAGTCATCGGCAGCGCAGAAACCCCCGACGGCTGGGTCCATGTCGCTCTGCCGGAGCATATCCTCGGCGGCGCGGACGAAGGTTATGTACGGGCGGAGAACCTGCGCAGCGTGATCGATTACCGGCTGATTGCCTCCAGCCGCAACGGGCGCTGGCGGATCACCGCGTTTATCGCCGGGGATTAGGGCCGGGGATTGAGGCGCGGGGGCGTCTGCTTACGACCCGATTGCGGAGGTTGGAAGGTCGCTAGCGTAACGACTGCTTCGCGCCCTAATAGTGGACGCTATCGGCCTGGCGACAAGTTCTTGAAAGCGGAAATTACTTATCAGTCATGTTTTCCAAGGAGGAGAATGAAGAGTCTTTCTCAACACCCACCAGCGGCGGAGATCTTGTCGAAGCGCTTGTATTGACCCACCCATGGCTGGCTCACGCGGCCACCTGCCTTTGCTCGGAGGAGCAGGCATGGCGTTGCTTTCTAGCAACATTTCCGGATTATTAACCAAGATCGCATATCGCGCGTCAGGTGGACGCAGATCTAATCTCTCCCTTCGTGAATACCGCGAGACTGACCACGCTTGCTTTGCTCGTGATGATAGGCCTTGGCCTGCACGAATCTGCTGTGGCCCAATCCGGTGTCTTTTCGCCTGAGGCCTTCGAGCTAGAGGCCGACCTACGCATCAGCGCTGTCGATGTTGAGACCGGTTGGCTGGATAGCGGGTTCGGAAAACTTCGCGAAGGCGGAGATGCTGGCGGCGACCTGACACCGCGCTTGCGACTGGCGGCCGTCGACCTGGCTTGGGAACCTCAGTTCAACTGGGAGCTGTCCGGCCTTGTCAGCCTGAGCGGTTTGATTGTTCCTATCGGCGAATGGGTGCTGAAGGATGCCTGCAGACAGGCCGCCCAGTGGCCGGATGCGATCAAGGTGGCGGTTAACTTCTCAACCGTGCAGTTCCAGTCAGAAGGGCTGCGTAATACGGTCTTCCAGGCACTCGCAACTTCGGGTCTTGCGCCTGACCGTCTGGAAGTCGAGATCACCGAAAGCCTGTTCCTTGCCGATAGCGAGGCAATTCTCGCAACCTTGCGCGGCTTCAAGGAACTCGGCGTGCGGATCGCGCTAGACGATTTTGGCACCGGCTATTCCTCGCTCAGCTACCTGCGCAAGTTTCCCTTCGACAAGGTCAAGATCGACCGTTCATTCATCACCGAATTGCTGGAAGACGGCGACGCCGGCGCCGTTGTCGCTGCGATCACGCAGCTGGCCTCGGCGCTGGGTATGGAAACCACGGCGGAAGGCGTTGAGCACCCCGAACAGGTTGACCTGCTACGCGAACATGGCTGCACCAATGTGCAGGGCTTTTACTTCAGCAAGCCGGTGCCCGGGGAGCAGGTGCTGGAACTGCTAGAGGGTGGCGCGCTGCGCAGGTCTGCCTGAGACTCTGGCATGGTAGTCCCCCCTTCCGTCGAAAGGTCTCTGACTAAGCAAACTGCCTAAAGGGGCAAGCGCCGCGTCTCGTTTCCCCGTGAGCCCGTCCGATAGCAGACAATCCGTAACCGGCCCAAGGTTAGCCTTCTTGAAGGCTGTATCGCCGATTTGAACATCGCCGACTTTGCTTGGAGCAATCAGGGCGTGACGATATTGAAGCCTGCCTCCGGGTGCGGGAGGTATGAAACCAGCCGCGCCACGGCCTCGCGATCGCCGGTGACGGCGAAGTCCCCGCGCGCTTCCAGCTCATCCAGCGAGACGCCAGCGATCATCTGCCCCACGGCATCGGCGCTGGCGGTCACTTCAGCATCGGCAGACCCGTCCGACAGGTGTTGAACCAACACGTCGTTGCGCAAGGTCGCCACCCGGCGTTCGCCGCTGGTGCTGCCGATGAAGGCGAGGGTGATCTCGTCGCCCGCCGACAGCGAAGGGTCGAGCCGCACGGCAGCGAGATTAAGCAGGTTTTCGAGTGGGATGCCGCCTTGCATGGCAGCCCCCGAACTATGGTTCGCCGTCCGGTCGTTGCGCAGTTCGACCGCCGCGCTGAGATAGGCGCTGCGCCACATGGCGCTTTCCGCCTGGTAGCCCATCTGCTCGAAGGAATCGGCCTGCAGCGCGCGCGCTTCGGCAAGGTCGGGATGGGCAAAGATCAGGTGGTTAAGCAGCTGCGATGCCCAGCGANNCAGCGATAGTCGCCTGCCGCATAGGCATTCTGCGCCAGTGCCATCGTCCGTTCCGGTCCGCCGAGAGCTTCAACATAGCGTGCTGCGGCATCCTCCGGCGGGAGCGCGTTGAGGTTGGCAGGATTGGCGTCGTACCAGCCGATATAGTGCTGGTAGATCGCCTTCGAATTGTGGCTCAGCGTGCCGTAATACTCGTGGTTAAACCAGTACTGGCCGATGCTGTCGGGCAGGGCGATTTCCTCGGCGATCTCGGTCATGGTCATGCCGTTGTTGATCATACGCACGGTCTGGTCATGCAGGTATTTGTACATGTCGCGATGCGCCTGGAGGAACTCGCGGACCTTGTCATTGCCGAAGCGCGGCCAGAAGTGGGAGCCGAACAGCACTTGCGAGCGGGGCCCGAAGACGTCGTCCATCTCGGTCAGGTAGTCGGCCCACAGCAGCGTGTCGCGCACGCGCGAACCGCGCAGGGTGAGCACGTTGTGCAGTGTGCCATTGGCGATTTCCGAGGCGCACAGGGCGTTAAGCTCGGGGATGAAGAACACCAGCTCGCTCGGCGCTTCCGCGTCCGGCGTGAACAGGAATTCCATTTCCACCCCGTCGATGGTCAATCGCTGGCCGTCGTGGGTGATATCGATATTGGGGGCGACCAGCGTCGTGGTGCCCGGGCCAAGCGCCGTCTCGTAGGCCGGGCCGAGGCCGTAGCTGACCGATTCCTGCGGCCCCATGCCGATGTTGAAGCCGAAGGCCAGGCCGGTGCGGCGGAACATGGCCGGGCCGGTCATGATGTTCTCGATCGATATGCTCTCGATGAAGCCGGCGGGCGCAATCACGGGGATTTCTCCCGATGCCGCCTGCTCGGCGCTGACCACGCCGCGCACGCCGCCATAGTGGTCGGTATGGGCATGTGTGAGGATCACGCCGGTCACCGGCCTGTCGCCTAGTTGCTCACGCAGGAATGCAAGGGCCGCTTCGGCCACTTCCTCGGCCATGAACGGATCGACGAGGATATAGCCGGTGTCGCCAACGATGATCGACATGTTGGCCAGGTCGTACCCGCGCATCTGGTAGAGGCGATCAGTGACTTGGAACAGGCCGGTGCGCGACTGCACCTGGGCCAGCCGCCAGAGCGCGGGGTTGACGGTGTCGGGAGCCTCCTGTTCGAACACTTCCCAACCGCGATAATCGCGAATCAGGTGGCCGTCCTCGTCGCGGATCAACGGTTCGGGCAAGTCGGTGATGAAGCCGCGCTGGGCGAATTCGAAATCCTCGCGGTCGTTGAAGTCGTATTGTTCCAGTACCTGCTGCTGGGCCTGCCGGGTGGCTTCGGTCGCCGGCTTGCGGCTGAAGTCCTGTGCATGCGTCACCTGAGCGGCAAACAGGGCTGTGCAGCCAATTGCGATGCTAACTCCTGTCACGCGTCTGAACTTCATTTGCATCCTCTCGTTCCCGCAGCTCGGTCGGCGGCTTCCGTTTTCGGCGACTTCATCCCGAGCCGTGCGAGGGAGACAAACATCATGTCGAGGAAACCGCAACCTCATTGACACATGTTGTCAGCCGGACGGCAGCTTCCCGAGCCGTTCGCCTCGGTATCCGACAGACCGAAATCGGCCCAGAAGCGGTCATGGATTGGAGGAATTGCGAACGCCCGCTTCCCACCCATGCTTTGACATTCACCGCCACCCCTCCAGCCACGCCCAGTCGAGGAAGGCCAGCTCTCCCGCCAGCGGCGCGGCGGTAAGGATCGGGTAGAACCATGCGAGCAGGCCGAGGCTGGCGATGACAAGGCCTACAGGGACGATCCGGTCGCCCCTTTGCCACAGGCGCTCGGTTGCCAGCGCCAGCGCGGCCATGCCGAAGCAATGCGGCAGCAGGTAGTGATAGTAGAACTGCACCGGCTTGGGCGCCACGATCCATAGCGCCAGCGCGGCGCCATAGAGCACCAGCACGGCGAAACAGTCTCTCCGGCGATGCTTCCACGCCGCCCATGCGCACCACACCAGAGCGGGCAGGGCGGCGAGCGAGGACAGCGGATTGCCGATCAGCAGCACGCCGCGCTGCGCGCCGTCGACGTTCTCGTAGAGATACCAGATCGCCCGCCAGTTCCCGACCCATTCGAACCACTGGCTCTGGTAGGGATGGGCCCTGAGCACCTGTGTCTGCAGGTCGAGCATCTGCCGATGCAGGGCAAACAGTCCGGAAGGATCGCCCGGCACTTCGGCGTAGAGGAGGAACGGCCAGAAGCTCGCCGCATAGACGGCAAGCGGGACGAGGCCGAGCCACAGCGCCGCTTCCACCAGCCGCACGCCTGCCACCGGATCGCCGCGCCGGGTCGAGAACACCCGCCAGCCGACCGCCCGCGCGCGCAGGGCGAAGAAGGTCAGGCCGGGCAGCACGGCGAGCGGGATGGCGTTCCATTTCGACGCCATGGCGCAGCCCAGCGCCACCCCTGCCAGCGCCAGCCGCCAGCGCCCGGTTTCCGCCTCGCGAATGGCCGCCGCGCACATCCACAGCGCCAGCAGGATGAACGCGGCCATGAAGATATCGAGCATGGCGATGCGCGCCTGCACCAGCAGCGGGAAGCCGCTGGCGATGAACAGGCCGGTCAGCAGGCTGGCGGCGCGGCTGAGCGATGTAAACCACATCGCCCGCATGGCGGCAATCAGCGCCACCACGCCGGCCAATGCGCTGACGATCCGCCAGCCGAGCGGGTTGTCGCCGAAGATGAGCATGCCGAGTGCGATCAGCTCCTTGCCCAGCGGCGGGTGTTCGAGGTTGCGCGCCGTGCCGAGCTCCAGCAGGGCGCGGGCGGCGGGCAGGTAATGCACCTCGTCGAAGAAGGGCGTGGAGGGCGTGGAGATGCGGACCAGGCACAGCAGGGCGAATCCCAGCGCAATCGTCAGCTGCAGCCGGATCGGGTCTGCCGGATGGTGCGGGACTTCGCTCATGCGCCTTTCCGATTAGGGCCGCCTGCGTAAGCTGGCAACAACGAGCACGCTTGCCCGGCGCGCGCCTGCGGCTTACAGCACCGCGCCATGAAGAAGAGCACTGGCATCGATCGCAGCAAGACCGGCAAGTGGCGCCCCGCCACCCGCGCAGTGCGCGCGGGTACCTGGCGCAGCGACCATGGCGAAACCTCCGAGGCGCTCTATCTCACCTCGGGCTATACCTATGACGACGCGCAGACCGTGGCCGACCGCTTCGCCGGCGAAGCCAAGGGCATGCAGTATTCGCGCTTCCAGAACCCCACCGTGGCGATGCTGGAAGAGCGCATCGCGACGATGGAAGGGGCCGAGGCCTGCAAGGCGCAGGCGAGCGGCATGGCGGCCATGACCAGCGCGCTTCTGTGCATGCTTTCAGCCGGCGATCATGTGGTTGCCGGGCGCGCCGCCTTCGGCTCGTGCCGGTGGATCCTCGACAACGTGCTGAACCGCTTCGGCATCACTCACACGGTGGTGGACGGGCGCGACAACGCCGCCTGGGAAGCCGCCGTGCAGGACAACACGAAGGTGTTCTTCTTCGAGACCCCGGCCAATCCGACGCTCGACATCGTCGATCTCGAATTCGTTTGCGGCCTGGCGAAGTCGAAGGGCATCATGACCGTGGTCGACAATGCCTTTGCCACTGCCGCCCTGCAGCGCCCGCTGGAATTCGGTGCCGACGTGGTTGCCTATTCCGCCACCAAGCTGATGGACGGGCAGGGCCGCGTGCTGTGCGGCGCAATCTGCGGCTCCGACCAGTGGATCAATGAAGTGCTCTCGCCGTTCCAGCGCAACACCGGGCCGGTGTGCTCGCCGTTCAACGCCTGGGTGGTGATGAAGGGGCTGGAGACGCTCAACCTGCGCGCCCACAAGCAGAGCGAGAACGCGCTCGAAGTCGGCAAGTTCGTGGAAGGCCGCGTGCCGCGCGTGCTCCATCCCGGCCTGCCGAGCTTTTCCCAGCACAATCTCGCGACAAAGCAGATGGACGCCTGCGGGCCGATCTTCAGCTTCGTCGTCGATGGCGGGCGGGAAAAGGCCTTTGCCGTGCTCGACGCGCTGGAGCTGGTCGATATCTCCAACAATATCGGCGATGCCAAGAGCCTTGCCTGCCATCCGGCCTCGACCACGCATCATTCGATGGGGCCGGAGGCGCGCGAACACATGGGCGTGGATGAAGGCATGATCCGCATCAATATCGGGCTGGAAGACCCGCTCGACGTGATCGAGGACCTCGACCAGGCGCTGGCGCGGGCGGGGATTTAGCCACAGCGCCCGGCATATCCCTCTTGTCGCCGGCCTGAAACCCGTTACGCTCGCGACTCGATGACACAGGCCGCGATGAATTCCCTGTTCCAGCATGTCGCCATTACGGCGGGGGTGACGGTGCGCGTGTCGGTCAACTTCATGCCCGAGCAGTCGCGGGTGGAAGCAGGCCGCTGGTTCTGGGTCTATCACATCCGCCTGGAGAACGGCCGCGACGACACGGTGCAGCTGCGCACGCGGCACTGGCGCATCACCGATTCCCGCGGGATGGTGAATATCGTTGATGGCGAAGGCGTGGTCGGTGAAGTGCCGATCCTGCAGCCGGGCAAGACGCACGATTACGTTTCCGGCTGCGAGCTGACGACCAATCACGGGGCGATGGAAGGGCACTACACCTTCGCCAAGGAAGACGGCACTTTGTTCGAGGTGGCGATCCCCTATTTCCCGCTCGCCGCGCCGGCGGATTCCTCCGTCTAGCCTCTTTTCCCGGCCTCAGGCGCCGGCGCTCACGTCCGTTCGCTTGGCTATCCTCGCTTTCGGCCCGTTGGAGGACTCCGGCGATGTCGTGACAGATCGGTCGCGTCAGCGACCGCAAGNNCCGCAAGGCCGAACGGCCGCCCGCAGGTGCCCCGCACCCCGGACTTGATCCGGGGGAAGGGATCAGCACCGAGGACGAAGGCCCGGATGGGCCTTCGGAAAGCAAAAAAAAGGGTCCTAATTCCCTTCCCGCACCCGCGCCGGCGCGATCATCACCGCATTGGCGATCAGCAGGTCGAGCCCGTCGAGATAGCCCCGCATGGAAGGATCGTGGGTGAAGCCGATGGCGAGCCCGTCGCCCGCAGGTTCGGCCAGCATGTAGGGCTTGAACGCCATCTGGCTGATGTTCTCCTCCCACACATAGCCCGAAGCGACCAGCGCATCGGCGGCGGCAAAGCGCACCACGTTGACGCCGTCGCCGCGCCCGAGCGGGGCGAACACCAGGTCGCCGCTGGCATAGACCACCGGCGCGGCCTCGTCATAGCCGGCGGAGAGGAACTGGTCGGCATCCACGGCGGTGTTGAGCAGAGCGCCGGGCAGGCTGTCCGGGCGGCGCGAGCCATCGGCGATGAGCTGGCGGTATTCCGCCTCGTCGGCGATCTCGCTGCCGGCCACCATTGGCGGGCCGTCCTCGTCGCCTGAGGCCGGTTCGCCGCCGAGCACGGTTTCCACCCGGGCCGAGAACAGCGCATCGTCGCCGTTGCTGAAATCGAGCATGGACATGCCGACCGCGACGACCACGCCGCCGCCCCGGGCAAAGCCGGCAATGGCCGAGCGTCCGCTGCTCCCCAGCGCCTCTCCCGGTCGCCCTTCCGGCACCACCAGCACGTCGTAGCGGCCAAGCTCGGCCTGCCCCATGCTGCCGCTGCGGATCGGCGCGACGGGAATGCCGAGGCGCTGTTCCAGCGTGTAGCGCAGGCTGCCGGCGGACAGCGGCGAGATGCCGTCGTCCCACACCATCGCCACGCGCGGCGCGGCAAGGCGGACGAAATGATAGCTGCCGAGGTTGGGGCCGTCATCGACCCAGCCGTTGGCAAGGGCGCGCGTTTCCGCCCCAATGGCGCGGGCTAGCTCGGTCAGCGGGCCGAGATCGCCGTCATTGTCGGCAAGGGCGAAGACCACGCTGCCGCGCGGGAATGTGCGGCCGCCGGTGGTGAAGGCTTCGTCCGTCGCTCGCCCGACCAGCCCCAGCGCGAGGGCGCGGGCGACCAGCCGCGCCTGCCCGCTGTCGCTCCACGGCACGGCAAGGCCATAGGCGCCGGCGTCCTCGGCCCTGTCGGGCATGGCGTCCTCGGCGGCCACCGGCGATCCTGCCGCGGCGCTGGCGCACAGGCGCACGTCGAGGCCGGACATCATGCCGACCGACCAGGCGGTGCTGTCGTAAAGCTCGTGCTCGAGGGCGCGGGCGCGCCGGTCTTCCTGCGCCGCGACGAAATCCTCCGGCAGCTCGGTATCGGCATCGAGCAGGCTGCGGATCAGCCGCGCGGCGGGCTGGCGCCGGTCGATGGCGAAATAGCCCTGCGGATAGCTGCGCCCGCAGGCATTGGCCGGGCCTTCCACCCGGCGCACGGCAATGCCCTGGAAGGCAAGCCGGCGGGCGAGGTGTTCGCCGTTCCAGCGGCGCTGGCCAAGGTCGATCACGTAATGCCCCGTGCCTACTGCGCCGCTGGCGGCCTCGGCACGGTAGGCGGCATAGTCGGAGAGGAACAGGGCGGCGTTCTCGGCCACCGTCTGCGCTGTCGCCAGCGAGGTCACGAAATGGTTGCGCACCCCGTCGGCATAGGTGAGCAGCTCGCCGTCGCTGCGCTCCCACACCAGCCCGCGCGCGCTCGCCTGCTCGAAGGTCATGGCGATGGTGCCGTTGAGCGTGGGCCAGGTATCGCCATAGCCGGGATAGAAGGCGTCATAGATCTCGCGGGTGAAGTATGGCTCTCCCATGCGGTCCATCCAGGCGGCGATATTGCGGCCGAGCAGGTCCTGCTTGCCGCGCTGGACGGAAGTGATGTTGGGATTGAAGGGATCGGCGCTGGGCGGGAAGAAATAGCTCATGTCGCCGCCCATCTCGTGCACGTCGACCAGCACCACCGGCTGCCATTGCCGCACCGCCGCCACCTTGCCGCGCGTTTCCGGCTGGGTGAGGGCGAACCAGTCGCGGTTGAGGTCGAACAGGTAGTGGTTGAAGCGCCCGCCCGGCCAGCTCTGGTCGTGGCCGGCGGTATGGCGGTCCGGCGAAGGGGCAATGCCCAGCTGCTGGCGGTAGTTGTTGACGAAGCGCGCGCGCCCGTCGGGGTTCTGGCTCGGGTCGATGATCACCACCGAATTGGCGAGGATGGCGTCGACCAGCTCGTCGCCCTCGCTGGCGAGCAGGTGATAGGCCAGCACCAGCGCCGCATCGGAGGAGGAAATCTCGTCGCCATGCACGCCATAGGTGAGCCAGGTGACCGGCAGCACATTGGCCAGCGCCTCGGGCGGCGTGCCGTTGCCGAGCGCCTGCAGGTCGCTCATCACCGCCTCGATCCGGCCCATGTTTTCCGCGCTTGTGAGTACGCCATAGACCAGCGGGCGGCCCTCCCAGCTGCGCGCATATTCGACCACGCGGAAACGCTCCGGCGCAGCCTCGGCAAGGGCGGCGAAATAGCGCAGCACCTCGTCCGGCGAGCTGATCCGTTCGCCCGGCGCATGGCCGACCACCTGGCCGAGCGTGGGAACCGCATCGTCGAAGCTTCCCTCCAGCATGCTTTGCGCCGTGGCGGGCGTGGCAAGAGGCGCGGCCAGTGCACAGATGGCGAGCGAGAAGGCGAGGATCAGGCGGTGCATGCAAAACTCCCACGGAGCGGGTGGAGATGCAGGTCCTGTAGTTTCGTTCGTAATCGGTCAAGTCCCGATCCATGGCGCCCATGCTTGCCCGAAAGCCGCGGCGGGACTACATCGCGCCTGCCATGAAGCGTACGCATTTGCCTCTCAACGCCCTGCGCGTGTTCGATGCCGCGGCCCGGCACCTGTCCTTTACGCGCGCTGCCGACGAGCTGGCGGTGACGCCGGCCGCCGTTGGCCAGCAGATCCGCGCGCTGGAAGACGTGCTCGGCGTGGTGCTGTTCCGCCGTACCTCCAAGGGGCTGGAACTGACCGACGAAGCGGTGGCCGGGCTCGATGCCCTGCGCGACGGCTTCCTCAAGTTCGAGGAGAGCGTGCAGGCGATGCAGGCGGGGCAGAGCTCGTCGTCCTACACCATTGCCGTGCCACGCGAATTCTACGCCCAGTGGCTGGCCACGCGGCTGGCCAGCTTCCGCGCTGAAAACCCGGATACGCATTTCCAGCTGATCGCCGACGAGGAGGCCGATTTCACCGAGGCCAATCTCGATGTGGCGATCCGCCTGGTCGAGGGGCCGGGCGACCTCGAAGGGGTGCAGCTGGCGCCGGGCAATCGCGTTACCGTGGCCGCGCCCGATGCCACCGCCGGCTGGATCAGCTGGCCGTCCTTCCCCGCGCCCGACGGGGAAGAGACATTGCTCAATGTCGGCAATGCCGGGCAGGCGCTGTCCTCGGCGCTGGCCGGGCTCGGGCGGGCGACCATGCCGCTGCCGCTGGTGGCCGAGCCGCTCGCCGACGGGAGGCTGGTCGCGCTCGACGGGCCGGAGGAATGCCGCCGCGCCTACTGGCTGGTGGCCCCGCGCCCGCAATGGCGGCAGAAGAAGGTCAAGGCGCTGGTCGCACATCTCAGCGGCGATTGAGCTGATCGTCGGTTAGGGTCTGCGATGGGTGGGATGGCCCGATAGCCCTCTCCCCGGGCGGGGAGAGGGTTGGGAGAGCGGGACAGGCGCACCGGCCCCTCTCAACTTCGGCTAGCGAGCAAGCTCGCAAGCCTGCGTATCTCTCCCCTGATGGGGAGAGAGCAATCATCCGGTTTTGGGTGGGAGGCGGACAAGGGTCAACTCGTCACCCTGAACTTGTTTCAGGGTCCATTTCTCCACTTGTACAATCGTCGTGGATTCAAGGATGGATGCTGAAACGAGTTCAGCATGACGATGAGATGTTAGCGTCCGCAATTGGGTCGTTAGCGGACGGAAAGCACATCCAGACTTCTTGGATCAGGTCCGAAGCGATTTTCACCCTTCGTCCCCGGCCAGATCAGTAGCAGCCAAAAGGCCAACCCTAGGATCGCTTGCAGCACGTTGTAGGGATAGCCAAGCTCAGGAGAGAGAAGGTTTCNNATCACAGCCAGCCAACCAGTTCGGTTTTGATCGTGCAGGCGCCTCACATATATCGGAACAGCCAGAATCAAGACGGCTGCCCTGAGATAGTAGCCATAGTCTGCTCTGGTTGAGATTGAGAAGATCCAGAAGACGAGCGCAATCACGGCAGCTGGGACCATCATAGCCACGAAAAAAACTACAAACTCAGTTCGCCGCGAACGTCCAGTGAAGTCGAACAAACCGCTTGCGCATCGACGAAGAAGCTTAAGGTTATCGGCTCTCTGGTCGTAGGCCACACCACTCTCCTCCAATTAGCGAACCTTACACGCATTCTGTGAACATCCACAACGGCTCAACAGCAGCCACTCCCAAATCCCGCGCGGCGCTGGCATCGCGCCCGTCCATGGGGCACAAGGTCGCCATGTCCCAGATGCCAACCCTTGCCTCCCAGCGCTTCACCTTGCGGCCCTTGCAGCAGGGTGACGAGGAGGTGCTGCTGCGTGCCTTCAGCGATCCGGCGCTGATGCGCTACTGGAGCCGCGCTCCGTTCACCGACATGGCGGCGTTTCGCGCCTATCTGTTCGACCGCGACTGGGGCGGGCGCACCTGGGTCGCCGTGCCCCATGCAGGCGGCCAGCCGGTGATGCGGCTGGTGGCCTCGGCGCATGGCGAGGAGGTGGCCGAGATCGGCTATATCATCGTGCCCGGCAACGAGCGGCAGGGGATCGCCCGCGAGTGCCTTTCCGCCCTCATCACCCATCTCTTCCGCAGCGAGGGCGTGCACCGCATCTTCGGCGACGTCGATCCGCGCAACACCCCCAGCAACCGCCTGCTGCAGGGCCTCGGCTTCACCCGCGAGGCGCATCTGCGCGAGGCGATGAAGACCCATATCGGCTGGTGCGACACCTGGTTGTGGGGCCTGCTGCAAGATGAATGGCAGGGATAAATCGCGCCCAGCGAGGATTAATCTTTGACCCGCCACATGCAATGTGGTGCCTTGGCGACAGGGGGCCGCAAGCTCCACATCTCAACAGGGGGAATGCCATGAATTCGCGACTTCGCAAGCTCATCCTGCTGGCAGGGGCGGCAGCGCTCGCCGCTCCGGCCGCCACTTACGCGCAGGATGCCCGCGACCTCGACCAGCAGCGCAGCGACGTGCGCATCTACAGCGGCGAGGTGACCGATGGGCCGGCGCTGTTCACCTTCACCATGCAGGCCGGCGAGAGCCTGCAGATCGACGCCATTCCGACAGGCGATTCCGGACTCGACCCGGTGATGACGGTCAGCGATGCCGATAGCGGCGAAGTGCTGGGCGAAGACGACGATGGCGGCGATGGCCTGGCCTCGCGCGTGCGCATCCATTCCGAGGAAGCGCGGCGGATCGAGATTTCCGTCGGCGCCTATTCCTATTTCGGCGAGGGCGAGGGCGGCGGCGCCTTCGAGCTGCAATTGCGCCCGTCCGATTTCCGCCCCACGCCGCCGCGGACAGCCAGCTTCGATTCCGAGGTGCATGGCTCGCTCGAGGCGCATGACAGTCACCTGTTCCAGATCGCCGTCGAGGGAGGGCAGATGCTGGAAGTGGCGCTGACCGCCGACAATGACGATCTCGATCCGATGCTCGAACTCTATCGCGGCACCCTCGCCATCGGCGAGCCGGCGGCGTCCAACGACGATGGCGGCGAGGGCCTCAACTCGCTGCTGCGCTATATCGCGCCGGAAAGCGGGACCTATTCCATCCGCGCCCTGCCGTTCGGCGATACGTCGGGCGACTACACGCTGCGCATCGCGCCGGCCTCCTTCCCCGAGCTGCAATCGCCGGAGCAGGCCATCGGCCTTGGCGAGACGCTCACCGGCAGGCTCGGCGAGGGCTATGAGCAGGGCTCGATCGATCCCTCGGTTATCACCTACCAGTTCACCGCCGGGGCGATCGAGTCGATCCGCGCCGGGGCGAGCGAGGTCACCATCAACATGATGCAGCCCCAGGCCGAGGATGGCGATTTCCCCAGCGGCGTCGATCCGCTGCTCGAACTCGGCTTCGAAACGCCGATCGGCTGGGCCAGCCTGCAGCGCAATGACGATGGCGGCNNATGGCGGCGAGGGGCTCAATGCCCGTATCGCCGTCGATCTCGGCCCTGTTGCCAACGAGCCGGGCTGGCTCGAACGCCTGCGCATCAAGGCCACTTCCTATGGCGGCACGGGCGAATATGCGATCGAGGTCGTCGAGGGCCTGCAGCCGGTGGAGCAAGGCTGGGAAGGCTTCCCGTTCGGCGAATAGCCGCCGTCAGCCAGGGCCGTGACAAGGGGCGGGCGGGCCGATCCTGCCTGCCTCTATTTCTCGCCCTATTGGACCGGCAGCAGCATCACCGCCGAGATTCGCGCCGCGCTCTCGTCCGGCAGCTGGGCCAGCGCGCGATAGACGCGCAGCCCCTCCTCGCATTGCACCGCATCGCTCTCGCGCATCAGGGCGAAGGCACCCTGCAGGAAATCGTCGATCCGTGCATCGCTCATGCCGAGGCGGGACAGGGCATCGACATAGGCATTGATGTCGGCCTCGGTCGGGTCGCCGCGCTCGACCGGGTTGTCGCGTCCTGCCGCCACTGCCAGCAGCACGGCGGAGGTGGCCTCGCCGGCCTCGCGCAAGGCCTGCGGGCTCGGCCGGTCGCCGGGGTTGAGGCCGGACATGGCGCAATGGGCGCACAGGCTGTCGCCCTCCAGCGCCAGCAGGTTGATGGTGGAAATCGAGGCATCGCGCGCCGCCAGCAGGGCCGGCGTGGGGGCAGAGCGGAACTGTTCGGCATTGCGCTGCATGAACAGCTGCATGAAGCGCTTGCCGGCATTGAAGGCATCGGTGCTGCTGCCGCGGTCCTGCACCACTTCCACCATGGTGTCTTTGAAGCGCTCGTAATCCTCCGGGAATTCGGCCTGCATCGTGCCATACATGGCGGCGAAGACGGGTTCTTCCAGCATCTCCTCTTCCAGCCGCTCGGCGATGGCATCGGGATCGTTGCTCATCACCAGCTCTTCGAACAGGCCCATCGACCAGGCGAGGCGGATGGCGATGATAATCCCCATCACCAGCAGCACGCCGCCAAGCTTCTCGGTGGCGGAGCGTTCTTCAAGGAAACTCATGAAAACCCCCGTCTTTGTGGTCTGCGGGCATGACCATGCGACGCCGCGCGGGGCGGTGCAATGTCCTTGCGTCGCGGATCGGGCGTGCCGCCGGGCTTATCCCCGGATTGGAGCCGGGGCGGGCGACCCGGAGAACGGGTCTATTCCTCGCCCGCGCTGTCCTCGTCTGCTTCCTCGTCATCGTCCGACGGCGGCGGGCCGAAGGCGCCGAAGCCGGGGCGCGGGCCGACGCCCGGATCCCAGTCGAACGGCCGGGCGAAGCGGCTGCGGTCGTCGTTCTCCGCCGTCACCGCCTCTTCCTCGCCGGCGGCGATGCGGGCCTGCTGCGCGCGGCTCGCGCTGATATAGTCGCGCGGCATGTAATTGCCCTCGTGGCAGGCATATTCGAAGAACTGGTAGCTCTCGTCGCGGCGCCAGGCGAGGCGGGTGGTCCACGGCTCGGTGTAGACCGCCGGGTCGGAATAGGTCAGCTCGTGGATGATCGTGTCCGGCCCGGTCATGGTCAGCCGTTCCACCGTCATCGCTTGCCCGCTCATCGGCACGGTGTTGAAGGCGGGCACGTCGAGCGTGCCGGTGAACTGCGTGGCCATGTTGAGCGGGGCGGCGCTGCGGGCATAGACATCCTCGGTGGCGCTGTCGCCGGAGACGATGTTGGTGGTCTCGATCACCAGCGTGTTGCCTTCCCACCAGCCGCGCGAATTGCCCATCCACGCCTCGACCGGCTCGCCCCACCTGGCCGCACGCGCCTCCTCGGCGCTGTCGTAGACCTTGACCACGCGGGTGCCGAGCATCTCCAGCACGATGGTGACCACGCCGGGCGACTGGAACACGCGAATGCCGTTGTTGTAGCGGAACGGATACATGGAGGCAGGGAAACCGCGCGACACGCAGCGGTCCCAGCTGTCGAAATCGTCGACCCAGTCATAGCTCTGCCCCGGCACCCAGCCGGAGCGGCCGGCGAGGAACAGCTCCATCGCTTGCGGCGTCAAATCGGGCAGCTGGCCGTCCGCGGGGGAGACCAGCATGGCGGTGCTCTTCGCCCAGTCGGTGGTGAGGAACCAGTTTTCGAGGCCGGTGGTGCCCGCCGTGCCGATGCCGGTGTCGCGCGCGGCGGCGAAATTGCCGTCATTGCCACGCGCCGCCTNNCCAGAACCGGTCGCCATATTGCTCGGGCCGCTGGAACAATATGTGGCCGTTGTTGATCGGCTCGATCGGCCAGGTGCCGGTGAAATCGGGTTCGCCCCAGGGCAGGCGGGCGGGCTGGTAGTCGGTCGGCACCGGCGGCAGGGTGGCGAGATCATCGGGCCGCTCTTGCGCCAGCACGGGGGCAGAAAGGGCCAGCGCGGCAGTGGTAGCGAGCGCTGCGGCAAGCGTGCGGATCATCGGACAATCTCTCCCAAGTTGATTTTGTCCGTTTGTAATGGGGATAGGCTGAAGGAGCAAGCGCCGGGAGGGGGCTCCCTTGCTTTTCGCTCTGACCTTGCGTCGGAGGATGTTTGTTTGGCCTTCTGTTTTGCGCTCCGACCTCCGTCGGAGCGTCCTCGCTATGCGCGCAGCATAGCTGCGCCCGCTGCGGGCGGGCGTTTGCCCTTGCGAGCCTGCGGCTCGTTGCAGCCCGCCAGGAATGTCGCGGGAGCCATTACAAACCTACACCCTTTCCCCCTCCAGCATCTTCTGCACGGCAGCTTCGCGCTCGCGCATGCGGTCGATCTTGGCGTTGAGGCTGGCGAGCACTTCCTCGTCGCTCGGCATGCTGGCCGCCAGTTCGGCGAGCACCTCTTCGCGGATGCGTTCGTACAGGGGGTGGCCGGCGCGCAGCTCGCCGCCATAGCGGCCTGCCCGGCGCTGGCGCAGGAAGAACATCACCAGCGCCTCGTTATGGCGTATCTCGGTGCCGAGCACCTTGCCGGCGGAGACGACCATGCGCTCCTCCCCCTCGATGGCGCGGGCGAGCGCACAATCCTCCAGCCGCTCCACTCCCCTGTCGACGGCGAGGTCCCAGGCGGCGGAGAACTCCTCCGCACCGGGCCGCTGGCGCAATTTGTAGAGCGCCTCCAGGCTGGCGCCGATGTGCTTTGCCGCCTGCTTGACGATGCCGGTGGCGGCAAGATGGGCGATGAACTTGCGCTGGCGATCGGGCGTGATGGAGTTCCTGCGCGGCTGGACATGCGGGACGGGGGCAAAGTCGAGCAGCGGATCGGCAGCGTCGATGGGCGCGGGCGGCGCGGTGACGTAGGAGGTTGCCTGACTCGGAGTCTTGCGGGTTGTCATGCAGGCCTCCCGTTCGCTTCGAGCGTCGTCGAGAGGTGGAGGGAGGTCAGTGCATCCGTGTCTCGACTGCGCTCGACACGAACGGGTTTCTGTTCACTCATGGGTCTGTCCCAACTTCTGGCGTTGCAACGGGCCGCAGGCCCGNNGCGCGGACGCGCTCCGCCCGGCGTCTGAGGGACCAAACAAACAGAAGGCCCTGTAGGAAAGCCCTTTGTGGTAGGCACTCCCTGCAAGTTGTATCTCTTGTCTGTTCGTCTAACCTGAGGATTGCCATGTTCGAAGGCAGATCCGAAAGGCCGAAGAGGGATCGGATTGACGCTATGCTCTTCGCATATGCTGACGTCTTGAAATGGGTCTGGATTGGCGCATGGTCACTGGCAGTCCTTCTCCTCGCCAAAAGAAGCCTTCACTGGCTTCAAACTGGGGCTTGGAAAGGTGGAACACTTCATGATTGGACTGGTGAATTGGTCACCGGGTGGCTCGGGCTTGATAGTGTTCTCGCTTGGCTTACGACTGTCGATGTCATCTATTATCTCGTCCTTCTACCACCCATGCTATTCGCTATCCCATTCTTTGTTGCTGATGGAATTGACAATTCCAAGCGTCGTTCGGAATGACTGGGGCGAAGCACATTGATCGCGCCGATACTCACATAATTGCTGCAAAGGGGTGAAGTCCGTCATTCTGGATCGCTGGTTCGCAGCGAAATAGCACCCTTCCAAGTTTCGTTGTCGATCAAAAGCGAGCGGGTTACCGGAACTTCGCGGCAGTCGGGTATCGACTGGACGATTTGCTTGAAGCTCAAATAAAGCGATTGTGGTGTCCAGGGGCTGACTACGATCCTGTCAATGAGGTTCACTGGAAGCGACAAATCCTGACTGACCTGATCCGAGAAGGCACCGCGGTAGATTACGCGGAGTTCTTTTTCGTGACGAAAGGCCCATCTCTTGAAGAATGGCAGACGATCAACACTATCGTTAGCTATCAGCGCCTTCATTCGCTTATTGGTGCGGTAGGTGACTTCCCCCCAAGTAAGGCCGCATTTCTCTACATGATCGAGGAAGGCGTGCCTGTGTAGAACAATGCAT
>JABAHR010005554.1_pt3 | contig 21315 bp, 20 predicted proteins | sample 7062101 | NCBI WGS metagenome assembly JABAHR01 (sample SAMN14534553, study PRJNA622989) | marine sediment metagenome | biome: marine biome [ENVO:00000428]; feature: marine pelagic biome [ENVO:01000023]; material: deep marine sediment [ENVO:00002113] | place: India: Gulf of Kutch | collected... | reverse complement strand
TGTCCACCGGAGAGCTCGCTCGGATAGTAGTTCTCGCGTCCCTTCAGACCGACCAGCTCGATGACCTCGCGCGCGCGCTGCTCACGCCCGGCGCGTTCCACGCCCTGGACCTCGAGAGGGAAAGCGACGTTGCGCAGCACGCTCAGGTGCGGCAACAGGGCAAAGTGCTGGAAGACCATGCCCATCTTGTGCCGCCGGATGTCGATGAGCTGCTTCTCCGAGGCCCGCAGCAGATCGAGATCGTCGAAGAGGATGCGGCCGGCGGTTGGCTCGATCAGCCGCGACATGCAGCGCACGAGCGTCGACTTGCCCGAGCCCGAGAGGCCCATGATGACGAAGATCTCGCCCTCGGCGACCTCGAAGCTCGCGTCGCATACGGCACCGATGACCCCCGCCGCCAGCAACTGCTCCGGCGAGGGTTGCCCGCCGTGGGCATGCAGCAGCGCTTCGACGTTGGCGCCGAAGAGCTTCCACACGCCCTCGCAGACGATCTTGGGTGGGGTCGTGGGACTGCCGCCCGGATGCGACATGACGCTCGGTCCGCAAGCAGACCGCCGGACCTCGCGCCCGGCGGCTGCAACGGTTCGCAGTGCTTGCGGAGCTCAGTTACACTGCGTCCACGGCTTCCACGTACCCTCGTTGTCCTTGATCCACTGCGCAACGACCTCGTCGACCTCGCGCCCGTCGAGATCGACCTCGCCGACCATCTCACCCATCTCCTGGTTGGTGATCTTGAAGTTGCGCACGGCCTGGTAGGCACACGGCCACTTCTGCTCGCCGCCTTTCCAGCCGACCTTCTTGATCCAGCCGCGCGGCTTGCCGCAGTCGTAGGCCATGTCGGGGTTGGTGCCCCACTTCGGATCGTTGTAGCACTCCTCGGTGTAGCGCGGAAAATTCACCCACTCGCCCTTGTACTTGATCGGCGCCCAGTGCGGCGTGTACACCCAGGCGAGTATGGGCGCTTTGCGCTCATAGGCCGACTGTATCTCCGCGAACAAGGCGGCGTCGGTGCCGGCATGCACGACCTCGTAGTCGAGCCCGAGGGCCTCGGCGCGCTCGTCGTCGAAGCCGGCCCAGGTGACCGGCCCGCCGAGGTAACGGCCCTTGGGATGAGTCTCGGGCGTGGCGAACGCTTCGGCACACTCGTTCAGCGCCTTCCAGTCGGGCAGCCCGGGACACTTCTCCTTCATGTACACGGGGTACCACCACTCCTCGATGGCCTTCATGCCGGTCTCGCCGAGATCGACGGTCTTGCCGGTCTTGAGGCTCTCGTCCATGGCCTGCTTGCCGGTGGTCTCCCACATCTCCATGGCGACGTGCAGATCGCCGGACTCCAGGCCGGCGAACTGGGCGATGTAGTCGGCCTGCTGGTACTCGACGTTGTAGCCCATCTCCTCGAGCACACGGCCCATGATGTGCGTGGTGAGGTACTGGCCGGTCCAGTCGTGAATGGTCAGGATGATGGGATCCTGCGACTCGGGCACGTCGGCCGCCGCCGCACCCGGCAACGCAATGCAAGCCGCCAACACGCCGCCCGCGATCGGATTGAGGTACCTGCTCATGATGCTCCTCCTCAGCTTTATGGAAAGGCGCCTGCGCCGCCGCCGTGTGGCCGGGCGGCGACCAGGTCGCTCGCGCAGTTGCGCGATTATTCTAATGGCTACCTGCCGCCAGGCAAATGATCGCAGCGGGTCTTGCCGGGCGCAGACGCCGCCTGGGCGGAAACCGTCGGGGGCGTCCCGCTAAAGCCTGTAGACGATGAGCGATACGCTCGCTTCGACGGCGGGCACGACCACGCTGCGATCGTTGTTGTGCAACACGACGCGCAGATCATGGGTGCCGTCGGTGGTCTCCTGCGGCAGGACGACGGTGGTGGAGGACCCGGCGCTCTCGGCGAGGTAGTCGTCGCCCGTGGCGCCGTCGAGATACACGCGGTAGTGGCCAACGCCCGCCTCGTTGGCGGCACCGATGCCTTCGGGATCGAGCTCGAAGCCCGTCGCCGTCACGCTCACCGTGATCACGTCTCCGGGCTGCACGGCGTGCGTCTTGTCGGCGGCGACCCGCAAGGCGGCGGCGCCGGGCGCGGCCGCGGGAACCGGCTCCCGCCCCGCGGGCGCCGACGGCTCCTGCTCGCCGCAACCGCCCAGCGTCAGCAAGACGGCGGCGATGATTGTCAGAGTCGTCCTCAGCATGGCGCGCTCTCCAGGGACGGTGCGGCGGTGAGACTATTAAACCACATCACGTAACGGATGCGCCTGCGGGCACGCGTGCACGCGTGACGAAAACCGCAGCGCGGGCGTGCGCTTCGCGGTGGTATCATGACATCTCCCCAGGACGGCAACGACCACGCGATGAGCGAGCACCCGGAACAGCGCCTGGCCGACCAGGGCCCAGCGGAGCGTGAACCCGACTGGGAGACGCTCGCCGACTTCGCCGCCGAACTCGCCGACATCGCCCGCGCCGAGACCCTGAGCTACTTCCGCCGCGGTATCGACGTCGAGCACAAGGGCGACCGTTCGCCGGTGACCGTTGCCGATCGCGCCACCGAGCAGGCCTTGCGCGAGCACATCAGCGAGCGTTATCCGCACCACGGCGTCGTCGGCGAGGAGTTCGGCTCGAGCAGCCGCGACACGACGTTCACCTGGGTAATCGATCCCATCGACGGCACCAAGAGTTTCATCACCGGTAAACCCACTTTCGGCTGCCTGATCGCGTTGCTCGAAAACGACGCGGCGCGCATCGGGGTCATCGAGATGCCGGCCCTGCACGAGCGCTGGATCGGCTCGCCCGGACGGGGCACGACGCTCAACGCCGCCGCCTGCCGCACGCGCGACACCGAGCGGCTGGAGCGGGCGGCGGTGTATGCGACCACACCGGACATGTTCGATCCCCTCGAGCGGCGCTGCTTCGACGCCGTGTCGGCCGCGTCGCGCTTTCGCTGCTTCGGCGCCGACTGCTACGCGTACGGGCTCCTCGCCTCGGGGCACGTTGACCTGGTCATGGAGGCCGGCATGGGCGCGCACGATTTTCTTGCCCTGGTGCCGGTGGTCGCGGGCGCCGGCGGTGTCATCACCGACTGGGCCGGCGCACCGCTCGGGCGCCACTCCGGGGGCCGGGTGCTGGCAGCGGCCACGCCGCGGCTGCACGCCGGCGCACTCGCCGTCATCCGCCGCACGCTGGACGCCGCCTGAGAATACGGCGCGGCGCAGCAGCTAAGGGTCTCCGGGCACGGCGTAGGCCGGCGCGGCTTCCGGGTTCACGGCTCGCAGGATGTAGGCCTCGATCTGCGGCTCGTAGGCGCGCCACAGATCGCGCAGGGCACCCACCGGGTCGCGGTCGTGCCAGTCGACGCGCAGGTCGACCACCGGCCAGGGGTGTTGGTGCGCAACCAGCAGCGCCGCCGAGTGGACCCGACCCATCTCGCCGCCGGCCCGCAGTCCGGCTTCCAGGCCGCGCAGCAACCGCTCGGCCAGATGTGCTCCGGCGGCGGAGGCAAATCCCTCGACGACGGCGTCGGGCACCGCCGTGCTCGCGAGGAGGTTTCCCGCCGCGACGCAACCCTCGCCCTGCGCCACCGCGTGCGTGCCGAGAATGCGCTCGCCGGTGAAGTGCGCGGTGGTGCCGTGGGCGTCGACCGCCGTCAGCTGCCGAAAACCGGCGAAGGCAAGCCCGGCGGTGACCTCCCGCAACGCCTGCGCGGCGGGCAGACCCGCGCTCAGCCGGTCCAGGACCCGCTCGCCCAACCCCGGGTCGGTGACATTCTGGGTCGCCACCGCCCCGACGCCGGCGCGCACCCAGGGACAACGGCTGCCGACGCAGATGCTGGACGTGGTGATGCCGACGCCGAGCATTCCCGTGCGTGAGCATCGCGCGACGATGGAAAAGGTCATGCTCCCCTGCCCCTGGGCGGAACCCATGCGTGTGCAAGCGAGCGGCCTCGCCGGGGAAATGGAGGCGCCCCACGACGACCGCAGCGCCGCATTGTAGCGCGCAGCGACCGTCGGCGGGTCGTAAAAGGAGGGATCTCATGCATCCGTCGCGCGGGGGCGCACGGTGGGCTTGGCACGGCGTAGCCGGGTCGATACAGTCGCAGCCATGAGATCACTCGTCGGCGCGCTCTGCCTGCTGCTGGTGACGGCCTGGGCACATCCCGGCCGCAGCGACCAGAGCGATGCGCGTCTCGACGAACTTTTCGCGGCGCTGCATCAGACCGGCGACCGCACGCTCGGCGCGCAGCTGACGGCGCGCATCTGGCAGATCTGGTTCGAGACCGATGACGCAGAGGCGGCGGCACTGTTGCAGGCCGGCGAGAGCGCCATGGCGGAGCGGCGGTTCACCGAGGCGTTGGGTGCGTTCAACAAGCTGGTGGAGCGGGCGCCGGATTTCGCAGAGGGCTGGAACCGCCGCGCGACCCTTTACTACCTCATGGGGCAGTATGCCAAATCCGCCGTCGACGTGCAGCGCACGCTCTCGCTCGAGCCGCGGCATTTCGGCGCCATGTCCGGCCTCGGCCTGCTGTTCCTGGCGCTGGAGAAGTACGCAGCGGCGCGGGAAGCATTCGAGGACGCCCTCGAGATGAACCCGCACTTGGACGGGCCGCGTCAGAACATCGAGCTGATCCGCCGCCGCCAGCAAGGCGCCGCGATATAACCCCGCTCGCGGTCACACCCGACGCACTTGCCGGCATGCCGCCCGTCCGGTAACGTCGAGCGCGATCAGGGTCGCACATGCGATCGTCAGCGGCGGCCGGACGAGCCGCGTCGCCAGCGAGCATCGAGTCCGCTCGAGGAGGTTGCCGTGAGTGCCTACATAGTGGCCCAGATAGAGATTGAAGACATCGAGCGGTACGAGCAGTACCGGCAGACGGTCATGCCTACGATCGAGGCCTACGGTGGGCGCTTCGTGGTGCGCGGCGGCAACCCGCAGACGCTCGAGGGCAGCTGGACGCCATCGCGGGTCGTGATCATCGAGTTCGACAGCCTCGACAGCGCCAAGGCCTGGCACGAATCCGTCGAGTACGCCCCCGCCAGGCAGCTGCGTCAGACGGCGGCGCGCTCGGAGATGATACTGGTGGAAGGGGTCTAGCGCGGGCCCGGCGTTGTCGTGAACGCCGCGGGTCCTGCCGCCCCGGAGAAACCAATCGCATGAACGCAACCGCGCGCATGTTCGAGCGAGCACGCGAGGCCGCTCGGCGCCTGCGCGGACACGCCAACCGCACCCCCGTGCTCACCTCCCGCACGCTGAACGAACGCGTCGGCGCCAGCGTGTTCCTCAAGTGCGAGAACTTTCAGCGCGTCGGTGCGTTCAAGTTCCGCGGCGCCTTCAACGCCATCTCCAGCCTGTCCGACGAGCAGAGACGCCGCGGCGTCATCACGCATTCGTCGGGCAACCACGCGCAGGCCGTCGCGCTCGTCGGCAAGCTGCTGGGCGTGAAGACGACGGTGGTGATGCCGAACAACGCGCCCGCCATCAAGCTCGCCGCCACGCAGGGCTACGGCGCCACGGTGATCGGCTTCGACCCGCAGCAGGAAAAACGCGAAGCCATCTCGGCACGGCTCGCGCGGGCGCACGGCTACACGCTCGTGCCGCCGTTCGACCACGTCGACGTCATCGCGGGCCAGGCAACCGCAGCGCTGGAGCTGTTCGAACAAGCGGCGGATCTCGACATGCTGCTGGTGCCGTGCGGGGGCGGCGGCCTGCTCAGCGGCTGCGCCGTTGCCGCGAGCGTTCTGCGCCCCGCCTGCCGCGTGATCGGCATCGAGCCCGCGGTGGCCGACGATGCCGTGCGCTCGTTTCGCACCGGCAAGCTGCACCGCGTCGAGAATCCGCCGACCATCGCCGATGGAACACGCAACGAGTCGCTCGGCGAGATCACCTTCGCGCTCATCCGCGCGCACGTCGCCGACATGCAGACGGTGTCCGAGGAGGACATCAAGGAGGCCGTGCGCTTTCTCTTCTACCGCACCAAGCTCGTCGTCGAGCCGTCGGGCGCCCTCGGCGTGGCGGCGCTGCTGGCGGGGGCGGTGCCGGTGTCGGGACGTGTGGGCGTCATGGTGAGCGGCGGCAACATCGACGCCGACACGCTCTGCGGCATCCTCGCCCGGGCTGCGGGCGGCCCCTGAGACGCAGCGCTGCGACGCCGACCCCGGGTGGATCAACGACGGGGCTCGCCCACCGTGAGCTGCGCACCACCGAGACCGTCCACCTCGATCTCGACCCGATCGTGCGCCTCGAGCCACACGGTCTGCACGACGCTGCCGAGCAGCACGAAGCACCCACCGCTCAGAGGCCGGCCAAGACGCACGCGCTGATTGGCCAGCCACGCGAGCGCCTCGAGGGGATGCCCCAGGATGTCGGCGCCGCGCCCCTCCCCGCACAGCCGTGCGTTCACCCGCATGCGCCCCGCCGTCGCCGCCAGGTCCAGCGAGCGCCAGTCCCGCACGGGCTCGCCGAGCACGCAGCCGGCGCCGAAGAAGTCGTCGCCGGTCAGCGTCGGCGCGCCCAGTGTGGCGAAATCGCTATAGCGATCCTCGACGATCTCGATGGCCGCATGACACGATGCCACCGCGCGTGCCACGCTTTCGCGGTGATAGGGGGCGGCGTCAGCGCCGAGAGCATGCTTCAACGTGACTGCGATTTCGCACTCCGCGCCCAGCCTTCCGGCGTGCGATGCCGGAAATTCGCCGTCTTCGTGCAGGACGGCCGCGGCGAAAACACCGCCCGCGCACGGACGGTCGATCCGGAGAAATCGCTGCATCACTGCGGTGGTGCAGCCGATCTTGTGGCCGACGACGGCGCCGTGATTCGGCGACGTCTGCAGACGTCGATGCACCAGCGCCTGCAGTTCATACGCCTCGTCCTGCGTGAGCTCGGCGACCCCGGGCAGGGGCCCGATCAAGGCGCCGCTCGTGCGACACGCCGCCAGGTAAGCGGCGGCCTCTTCGAGATGTTTCATGGTGTGTTTCGCTCCTTGCCGTGACGGCGCGGCGTCCGGCACCGCTACCGAGCCGCCGGACGGGCCAGGCCGTCGAGCACCCCTCGCAGGCCGGCCACCACGAGCGCCGTGCGGTCGAAATCGATGAGCTCCGGCGTGTCGGAGGGCAGGTGGTAGTGAGCGTAACGGTACAAGGCAGTGTCCGTCACCATGACGGCGGGGTAGCCTTGCTCCCAGAAAGACCGGTGATCGGACCAGTCGATGCCCGGTACCAACGCCGGCGCTGCGACGCCTTCGGAGGCGATTGCCGCGTGTTGGCGAAAGAGCGCGATGGCGTCGCGAACGAGTCGGCGCGAGCTCAGGTTGGCGACGAACCCGATGTAGTTGCCGACGCGCGGATAGAGCAGGCCCATGGGGAAGGGGTAGCGTTGACTGTCCGGGCGCTCGGAGTAGTAGCCGATGGTCTCGAGTGAGAACATGGCAACGATGTTCTCGCCCCGTCCTACGGCATCACGGGCATGGACACGGCTGCCCATGGAAGCCGAGTGAAAGTACGGTGCTTCCTCGTTGACGAACGCCACGAAACGCAGCGTGCGGCGATAGCGTCTACCGGCTGCGTGTCGCGCGAGCTCCAGCAACGCGGCCACTCCGCTGGCATTGTCGTTTGCGCCGGGCGAGCCGGGCACCGTGTCGTAGTGAGCGCCGAAAAGCACGATCTCCCGCGCGAGATCGTCGCCTTCGGACTCGGCGACGAGGTTGCGCACGGGACGCCCGTCGACGACGTAACTCTGCTCACGCGTCTCGAAGCCGAGCCCGTTGAGTGAATCCTCTATGAACTCCGCGGTGCGCAGCAGGGCATCGTAGCGGTGCATGTTGCGCTCGCCGATTTCCGTCGCCAGCACCCTGATGTCGCGTTCGAGCCGCCCGCGGATGGCCGTCTCGGCATCGCCGAGCGCGACGTGAGCCTCGGCGTACGACTCCCCGGGCATCGCCGTCATGTAGCGGATTGCGGCGAACAACCCGAGACCTGCGGCCAATGCAAAACCGATCAGCCACCATGCTGGAGACAATGTCTTTCTCCGCGTGAAACGGTCTCGATTATAGGGCTTGGGCTGCCGCGAGTACGCCGGCCGCGGCCGGCATCGCGCAGCGGCCCCGCGCCGTGGCGCGGACATTCGTGGTAAGATCGCCGGGCACATAGCGTTCCGACGAGCCGCCCGTCAGACGTCTGTTGCCGACGGGTTGCCGAGAATAGGGAGAGCAACGCCTATGTTCAGATACGCCTCGGTCCTGCTGACGGCGGGTGCTGCGTTGATTAACCTCGATGTCGCGATGGCCGATCACGCGCCGGTGACGGACGAGCTCGGCGTCGCGAGCGGGGGCGCAGCGATCGTGGAGCGATACCGCTCGGAAACCGGTGTGCACTACGCTCTGAGCGATGACTGGCTGATCAGCCTCAGCCTCGGCATATCGCCCGCGGACCTGGCCGATCGTCCGCTGCCGTGGTCGCCGAACAATCGCTGGCTGCCCCATTTCGACGCCTACCAAGCCGAGGCGTCACAATCCCGACACATGGCGGACGCAGCGCCCGCACCGGCACCCGAGCGAAGCGTGCAATGGTTCTGGACAATCGGCACGGACAGCCGCAGCGCTTTTCGCCGCAGTGCGGCAACGCCAAGCGTTAGCCACCCGCTGGACATTCGATCGGATTTCATCGCGGAATTTTCCTTACAAACGAAAGCAGGCTTTGTTCTACCCGTCGGAAAACGCCTGCTTCTCGGCGGCGCACTCACGCTCGACCGGCGTATCGCGGATGACAGCCTGCACCTCGATCCGACCACCGACTATCTGCCCGGTGACGACGACAGCGATGCAGCGGCCTATGTGGGTGTCGAGTGGAAATACTGATGCGCCGCCGAGCCACCGCAGGCCGCCGTCCGCCAACGCAGCGACGCTGACACGGCCTGTATCGTGCGCGCCCTGGTGGTTGAAGACGACGAACTGCTCGGCGATGGTATTCGCGCGGGTCTCAATCAATTCGGCTTCACCGTCGACTGGTTGCAGGACGGGGACGCAGCGGCGCGTGCGCTGGATGGAGAGCGCTTTGACGTTGCCGTCATAGACATCGGTCTGCCCGGCCGCTCCGGAATCGCGGTGCTGCGCGGCTGCCGCCACAACGGAAACGGGGTGCCCATATTGATGCTCACCGCCCGCGACGCGGTGGGCGACAAGGTACTTTGTCTCGATGCGGGCGCCGACGACTATCTGGTCAAACCCTTCGATATCGATGAGCTCGCTGCACGACTGCGCGCGCTGGTGCGGCGAGGCGACGGGCGCTCGACGGCCGAGATCGAGCACGGCGCTCTCGTTCTCGACCCGGCGGCGCACACGGTCACCTTGGCGGGTAATGCCGTCAACGTATCCCGGCGCGAGTTCTCAATACTGCATGCGCTTCTCAACGCCGCCGGCAACGTGCTCTCCAGAGAGTATCTGGAACAGACTCTGTACGGCTGGGACGAGGAAATCGAGAGCAATGCCGTTCAGGTTCACATACACCACCTGCGCAGAAAGATCGGCAACGACCTGATCGAAACCGTGCGCGGCGTCGGCTACGTCATTCGCAAAACCCCGTGAAACGCTCCATCCGCAGCCGTCTGCTGCTGACGCTGCTGCTCGCCATCAGCTCCATCTGGGTCATCGTCATCGCGTACACCTACTACGGTACGCAGCGGGAGGTGCGCGAGATCTTCGATACGCAGCTCGAGGAGTCGGCGCGAGTGGCAACACGCACGCTGCTCGGGCTGCCGCTGAACGAGGCGGGAGATAGGGCGGCAGCGACGACGAAGAACGAGCGTGAAGCCGCCAGCGCCAACGAGCTCCAGGCGGCCTATCAGAAACACATGGTCGTGCAGGTCTGGGACCAGAACGGCGAGCTGTTCCTGCGCTCGCAAAGCGCGCCACTGACGCCGCTTTCCGACATTGCCGACGGGTTTCGGGACTCGAACATCGACGGCACGGGATGGCGCACGTACTCGTTCAGCGTGCCGCAACGCGGTGTCACCGTGAAGGTCGGAGAACCCTATCAGGCCCGCGACTCGCTCACCCAGCATGTGGTGCAGCAGACGCTTTACCCGTTGCTGTTGGGGCTGCCCATACTTGCCATACTCATCTGGTTCGCCGTCGGGCGCGGTCTGACACCGCTGCACCGAATTGCAGCGGAGGTTGCAGCGCGCGATTCCGACAATCTCGACATCCTCGACACCGCCGACAGCCCGGACGAGGTGACGCCGCTTATCCGTGCCTTGAACGACCTTCTGGAAAGGCTGGAGTCCACGCTCGACAAAGAGCGACGCTTCACAGCCGATGCCGCCCACGAGCTGCGCACACCGCTGGCGGGTCTGAAGACGCAGGCACAGGTCGCCCTCGGCGCCAGCGCAAGCCACGAGCGCAATCGCGCGATACTCAACCTGCTGCGCGGAGTCGACCGCGGCTCACACCTGGTCGATCAGCTGCTGACCCTCTCGCGTCTCGATCAAGCCGACTCCATGCCGATCACGACGGTCGATCTGGCGGCAACAGTGCGCACCGTCATGAATGACCTGCAGCCAAAGGTCGAAGAGAAGCGCGCGCGCCTCGATCTGTCCACGGGCGCAGCGGCGCACGTGCTGGGCAACGCCGATGCCGTCTACGTGCTGGTCCGCAACCTGGTCGACAATGCGATCCGTCACTCGCCGCCCAACGCGGCCGTCGAGCTCAGCATCGCCAGAGAGCACGAGGCGATCGTGTTCGGTGTCCGCGACCGCGGCCCGGGCATCCCGGAGCCGGAGCGACGCCGTGTGCTCGAACGCTTCTACCGGGGCGGCGCCCATGAGGGCGAGGGGTCGGGCCTGGGCCTGTCCATCGTGAAACGCATCGCGGACCTGCACCGTGCACGACTCGAGCTCACCGCTCCCGAGGCGGGCGGCGGCCTGCTGGCAACCGTCGCGTTCGTGCCGGCCGGCGTCGCTTCGGTGAAAGCCCCGGGGGGCATCGCCCCCGCGACGCCGAGGGACGGCTCGGATTCGAGCGCCCTGCAACCCTCCCTCGGCTGAGCTCGCAAGTCTCCGCCACCCCCCGCCGCCGGACGCTTGCCTCCACCCCGATCGCGTCGATGCGGCCCACCGGGCGCCGCGACGACTGACGTATAATGTATTTTTATTCGGTGTAACAGCTGCCGTGTCCAGCGCTCGAACAGAACTCCCCCGCATGGCGGCACCCCATCGCTCGCGGGCGGTTCATGCGGCCCGGGCCCGCCGTGGGCCACGCGCGAGGTGCGCGGCCGAGGAGCGGGCAAGACGCCCCGCACGCCGTTCTCCACGCCGACACGCTGCGGGTAGGTCGTTGGTAACGGTCGCGGGCATCGCGTGGGTGCTGCTGGCCGGCACCGCGCCGGCGCAGCCTCCCCCCGCAAACGTGCGCGTCGATGAGGTGCGCGTCGAGCCGCTGGTGCAGACCGTGCCGGTTTTGGGTCATCTCGTGGCGCGCCAGGCGGGCGCGGTCGCAGCCCGCATCGAAGGTCCCGTAGAGCAACTTCTCGTCGAGGTCGGCGACCATGTCTCCAAGGGCCAGGTACTCGCCGTGCTGAACGCCGACGTGCTCGGCGTGGAACGCGAGCTCGCCGAGGCCAAGCTCGCTGAGGCCCAGGCAGATCTCAAGATTCGCGAGGCGGAGCTCGGTCTAGCGGAGCAGGAGGTGAAACGACTGGAACGGCTGAAGGACTCGGCAGCGACTAGCCGCGCAGCCTTCGACGACGCTCGCCAGTCACGTGTCATCGCCTCCGCCAAGGTCGACGCCGGGCGTGCTGGCGTGGTCTCCGCCCGCGCCGGCCTCAAGCGCGCCGAGCTCGAGCTCAGGTATGCCGAAGTCAGGGCCCCCTACGACGGGGTGGTGGTGGAACGTTTCACCGAGGTAGGGACCTACCTCAAGGCCGGTGACGATGTCGTCAGTCTGGTGGCTGACGAGGCGTTAGAGGTCGCGGCGGACGTGCCCTCCGAGCGCCTCATCGGCCTCAAGCCGGGGACCGAGCTGCGCATGGAGCTCGACGACGGCACTACGCACCGAGCCGTGGTCCGCGCCGTGGTGCCGCAGGAGAGCAACCTCACGCGCACTCGCCAGGTGCGCTTCGCGCCGACGTTCAGCGACACGCTCGGCCCGCTTGCCGTCAATCAGAACACCACCCTCTACGTTCCGGTGGCGGCGCCACGCGACGTTTTGTCGGTGCACAAGGACGCCGTGATCAAGCGCGGCGAGCGCAGCATCGTTTTTGTCGTCGTCGAGGACGTCGCCGAGCTGCGGCCCGTGAGGCTCGGGGAGGCGGTGGGCAACCGCTTCGAGGTCCTCGACGGCCTGCAGGCAGGGGATCTCACCGTGGTGCGCGGGAACGAGCGGCTGCAGCCAAACCAGAAGGTGACCCGCGCGGGCGCGCCTTCGTGAACCTCATACGCCTCGCCATCGATCGCCCGATCGCGGTCGTCGCCGCCGTCCTGCTGGTTATCCTGTTCGGCCTCGTTGCCCTGCAGACGATCCCGATCCAGCTCGCACCGGAAGTCAATCGCCCGGTGATCACCGTAGAGACCATCTGGCCGGGCGCCGCCCCGGCGGAGGTCGAGCGCGAGATCGTGAACCGTCAGGAGGAGCAGCTCGCCGGCCTCGAAGGGTTGCGCGACATCACGGGACGCTCCGAGCAGGCTCGCGGCAGCGTCACCCTGGAGTTCGACATCGGCACCAACATGGACCGCGCGCTGCTGCTGGTCGCCAACCGCCTCGACCGGGTCACCAGTTACCCCGACGAGGCGGAGCAGCCGACGCTGGACACCGCCGGCAGCGAGGACACCCCGGTGGCGTGGTTCATCGTCACCCGTCTCGAGGGCAACGACCGCCCGATCCATGAATTCGGCGACTTCGTCGAAGACGTCATCAAGGACCGCCTCGAACGGGTGCCCGGCGTCGCGCGCTCGAGCATCTTCGGCGGCAGCGAGCGGGAGATCCAGGTCACGGTGGAACCACAGCTGCTCGCTCAGTACCGACTGACGGTTCCTGACGTCGTGCGTGCGCTGCGCGGCGCCAACACCTCGGTGTCCGCGGGCGACGTCGAGGAAGGCAAGCGCCGCTATGTCGTGCGCGCCGAAGGCGAGCTCAGCACGCTCGAAGGGGTGCGCGCCGTGGTGGTGCGATCGTGGGAGGATGCCGCCAGCGGTCGCATTGCCCGCGTCACGGTGGGCGACCTGGCCGATGTCGCCTTCGGCTATAAGACCCCGAGTGCGTCGATTCGGCTTCTCGGCCAGCCGGCGATGGCGCTCAACGCCGAGCGCCAGACCGGAGCGAATGTGATCGAGACCATGGCCGGCCTTCGAGAGGCCGTCGCCGAGCTCAATCGGGACCTCGTACCGGGCGCCGGCCTCAGCATGCGTCAGGTTTACGACGAAACGGTGTACATCAACTCGGCCATCGATCTCGTGCAGCAGAACATCTGGGTGGGCGGCACGCTGGCGGCCCTGGTCCTGATGCTGTTTCTGCGCTCGATGCGCGCCACGCTCGTCATCGCCATCTCCATCCCGGTATCGGTGGTGGGCGCGTTCGTCGCCATGGCCGCCCTGGGCCGCTCCATCAACGTCATCTCCCTGGCCGGCCTGGCCTTTGCCGTCGGCATGGTGGTGGATGCCGCCATCGTAGTGCTGGAGAACATCTACCGGCTGCGTGAGGAGGGCCACTCAACGCAACACGCCGCCTACGAGGGCGCCAACCAGGTCTGGGGGGCGGTGCTGGTCTCGGCGCTGACCACGGTTATGGTGTTCATCCCCATACTGGTGATGCAGCTCGAAGCCGGCCAGCTCTTCCGTGACATCGCTGTCGCCATATCCGTTGCGGTCATGCTCTCGCTCATCGTTTCCACCACCGTCATCCCTGCCCTGTCCAAACGCTTGTTCCGTTTCCGCCGCAGCTCCGGCGAAGCCGGTGTCGTCCGCGTGCGCCTGCCGGGCATCGACGGTCTCGCCAGCGGCTTCGTCAGCCTCGCCACCGGCTTCACCTCCAGCGTCGTACGCAAGCGCACGCTCGCCTTCGCAGTCGTCGCGTTCGTGACCGTGGCGGCCTCGGCGAGCGCCTGGCTCATGCTGCCGAAGCTCGAGTATCTGCCCGAGGGCAACCGCAACCTGGTGTTCGGCATCATCATCCCGCCGCCCGGCTACAACCTCGATACCACGACGGAAATCGCCGAGGCGATCGAAGCGGAGGTCAAGCCCTACTGGGCAACGGTGTCGGGACCGAAGTCCGCCCCGGGGGAACCGCCCAAGATCGAGCGCTTCTTCTTTGTCGCGACCCGGGCCCGCACTTTTCTGGGTGCCGTGGCGGTCGAGCCCCAGCGCGCGGGTGAGCTCAAGGCCGTGCTGCGCGAACCGGCGTTCCGCGAGCCCGGCACATTCGGCTTCATCACCCAGCCGTCCATCTTCGGGCGCGGCATCGGCGGCGGGCGCAAGATCGAGCTGGACGTGAGCGGTCCGGAGCTCGACGAGATTCTGGAGGTCGCCAATCGGGCCTTCTTCAAGGTCCTGCAGACCTTTCCCCAGAGTGAGGGCAACGAGTGGCGCCCCAATCCCGGGCTCGAACTGGGAGCGCCGGAGATTAGAGTGATCCCTGATCGCATCCGGCTGGCGGACAACGGCGTCACAGCACAAGAGCTGGCGATGTCGGTGGACGCGTTCAACGACGGTTTGCGGGTGGTCGAGGTGACCGTCGGCGGTAAGCTCATAGACCTGACCCTGAGGGGACCGCAGCCGGGGGTGACGCAGACACAGGGCATCGGCACGCTGCCCATCGTGACCTCCTCCGGGCGCATTCTTCCAGCAAGCTCGCTGACCCGTGTGGAATTGACGGCGGGCCCCACCGAGATCCGTCACCGTGAGCGCTTCCGCACCATAACGCTCGAGATCAGGCCGAACGAGAGCATCCCGCTGGAAGCGGCTCTCGACACGATTCGCCAACGGGTGATGCAGCCTCTGGTGGACGAGGGGCTGCCGCCGGGAATCAAGCTCGGCATCAGCGGAACCGCCGACAACCTGATCGAAACCCGCAATGCCCTCGCCCTCGACCTGTTGCTGGCGCTCGTCATCGTCTATCTCGTCATGGCGGTCTTGTTCGAGAGCTTCGTTTACCCGCTGATCATTCTCCTGTCGGTGCCCGTCGCCGCGGCGGGCGGCATCGCCGGTCTGGCACTTCTCAATCTCTACGTGCACCAGCCTCTCGACATGCTGACCATGCTGGGCTTCGTCATCCTCATCGGCATCGTCGTCAACAACGCCATCCTCCTGGTGCATCAAACCCTCTACAACTTCCGCGATGAGCACATGTCCGCACGCGAAGCCATCATCAAGGCCACGCAGAACCGTATCCGCCCCATATTCATGTCGACGTTGACCAGCGTATTCGGCATGTTGCCGCTGGTGCTGTTTCCCGGTGCCGGATCGGAGCTCTACCGCGGCCTGGGCTCAGTGGTGGTCGGCGGCCTGAGCCTGTCGGCGCTGCTAACGCTGCTGCTGGTGCCGCCGATGATGGCGATTCTGGTCGCTCCCCTGGAGAACCGCCGCCGCATGCGCAGCGGCGGTCTCGCCCAGGACGACTCCGCGTCCCTGGAGCGCGGCTCGCAGCCCTAGAGTCGGCTCTCCCGGCGGACAGTGCATCAGCATCGAGCGGGCCCTTCATGCAGGACTCCCGGTTGCAGGCGGACCATTCGGAGCCGTCACCCTATGCGCGGGCGCGGGTGCTCTGGTACGGCTGTGTCATCTTCCTGAGCTCGGCCTTTCTCCTCGTCATCGAGATAACCGCCGGACGCCTCATCGCACCCTACGTCGGAGTGTCGCTGTACACATGGACGTCCGTGATCGGGGTCATCCTGGCGGGGCTGTCGCTGGGCAACTGGGCGGGCGGGCGCTGGGCGGACCGCGGCGCGGCCGACAAGGCAGCCGGCATCGTGCTGGCGCTCGGATCGCTGGCGTGTCTCGCGGTTCTGCTGCTGCTCAACCTTCTTGCCCCGCTGATCCAGACGTCGAACATGAACCTGGTGGGGGCGAGCTTCCTCTACGTGCTGGCGCTATTCTTCGTCCCCGCCACCCTGCTGGGCGTCGTCACGCCGCTGCTGACCACGCTGGCGCTGCGCCTCGACTCACGCACGGGACACATCGTCGGACGCATGCACGCCCTCGCCGCTCTCGGCAGCATCCTGGGCACCTTCGTCACCGGATACTGGCTGGTGCAGGCGTTCGGCACGCGCAACATCGTCATCGGCACGGCCGCGGGCATGTTCGTGCTGTCGCTGCCGTTTCTCAGGCAAGCGACGCGCTGGGGGTCCATCGTGCTGCTCGTCGCCGCACTGCTCGTGACGCTGACTTATTACCGTCACGGCTTCGCCAACCCCTGCGCCGTGGAAAGCCGCTATTACTGCATGCGGGTGATCGACGAATCCGACGCATTGTCCGCATCGGCGCGCACCCTGATACTCGACCACATGGTGCACAGCACCAATCACGCCACGCGTCCGGATTATCTCCTTACAGCCTACGTGCAGGCGATGGACGAGCTGATTCATCGCCGCTTCGGCCCCCGGCAGCGCGACGGGCTTCGCTACTTCTTCGCCGGCGGCGGCGCTTACACGCAACCGCGCGCGGTACGCGCCACGAGCGCGAACGCGAAAGTCACGGTCGCCGAGATCGACCCCGCTGTCACGGCACTCGCCGTTGCCGAACTTTTCTTCGACCCGACCGGCGTCGACATCGTGCACGAGGACGCGCGTGCCGTGCTGTCCCGGCAGGACCCACAGTCCTTCGATGTCATCGTCACGGATGTATTCCATGACGTCGCCGTGCCTTACCACCTCACTACCGTCGAGTACGCACGCCTGGTCAAGACACGCCTTCGCCGTGGCGGGCTCTACCTCGCCAACGTCGTCGACGTCTTTCCGGATCCGCGCCTCGTCAAGGCCATCTTGCGCACTCTCGATCGGGAGTTCGAACGCGTCGACGTCTGGATGGAGGCGCCGCCGTCCGCGCCGACAAGACTCACCTATGTGTTGTCCGCCAACGACGGCACGCGGCTTCCCGATACGGTCTCGTCGCGTCGCGGGCCGCAGAGAACGTGGTTCCGGGTCACCGATGCCGTGTTGTCTACGGGGGCGCCCCTGAGCGAGATTCCCCTGCTGCAGGACGACTATGCCCCCGTGGAGCGACTGGTGGCACCGCTGCTGCTCACACCGGCGGGCCTGTAGGCCTCGGCCCAAGGACCGTTGGCCCGCTCACGCGCGGCCCGAGGCGCCAGACACGATGCCGACGACGCGGCGGTGGGCATCACAACGCGAAGCGCTCGTGCAGCTCGGCAACGGTGCCGCCTTTACACGACCCATTGAGCTTGCGGGAGCGCGCACGGGCTCAAGGCAGTCGGCCTGCGGAGGCGACCCACCAGAGGAGATTCACCGGGGCTGAGCCAAGTCGGCGAGTGACGGGCTCACGCAATCCTGAACACGTACCGCGGACACAGCGGGAAAACACTACGCGCGATACCAACGGCGTGACAGCCGACGGCTGCCCAGTCAGTTGCGCGCGGCACTCCCGATCGTGAATCGGGCCGAGCGATCGGTTCGCGCGTATTGACTCGTGGCAACGGTACGGTCGTTCAGTTTGAGCTCCACCGCCGGCGTGTTTCCGAGGACGAGCCGGAACGGGGCGCGCCCCTCCAGCTCGCGCCGCTCACCTTCCTGCAGCAGGGCGTACAGCAATCTGTTGTCGTCGGCATCGAACACCTCGGCCCAAGAGGCAGCGGTGGTACGAATGACGAGCACGTCCTCCACCGCGGTCTGCGTGTGCGTCGCGGCCGCCTGGGGCGGCACGACCGCGGCGAGCGAAGCCGGACGCGCCAGCGCCACGGTGCCCGGCAGCGTCGCTTCTGCCGCCATCGCCGCGGCCGGCACGATGCGCGCCGGCGACGAAGTGGCCTGCGCCGACGGCCCCGCGACCGCGGGCGTGGGCGACACATCGGTCGCGTCGGGATCGGCGCCGACGCTCACGACCGCGGCCGTGGCCTCGCCGGCATGCGATTCGTCGATACCGGCGCTCGCGTCGGCGTCTGCGCCCGCCAGCGCCGACGCCGGCGCGGCGGCGCTGGCTTCGCCGCCGGCGAACGATCCCGGGCTGTCGCTAACGTCGGCGTCGCGATCGTCGTCGATGTCATCGCGCAGGGCCAGCACGGCGAGATCGATCTCGGGCGTGGCGAGCGCCGCGCGTTGATTACGCGAGTCCGGGGCGATCTGCGGCTCCTGCGCGCTCTTCAGTCTCGGCAGCCACTGTGAAACGTCTATCCACTGCGTGCGGGCACCCCACCACACGACGCCGGCCGCCAGGCCGAGCAGGACCATGAGAAATACGCCCGTTAATCGTCGACGCCGCATGGGTGCCATCGGCAGCGATGCCGTGCGCCGGCCCTTGTCGCCGCCGAGCGGGGCGAATGCTGCATCGGTGGACTCGAGCAGCGACGCCTCGTCGACACCGACCAGCTTGGCATAGGCGCGCAGGTAACCTCGAACGAAGGTGGCCCCGGGCAGGCTCGAGTAGTCGTCCGACTCGAGGGCGTCGATCACGCGAGCACTCAGATTGAGCTGCGCAGCGACGTCCTGGGCGCTGAGATTCATTTCCGCGCGGGCGCTGGCGAGCCGCTTTCCGGCCCCTCCCGGCTGCGACAGCTGCGGACCCTCGTCGAGAATAGCGTCGTTGCTGATCATCCGTCGTGCGTCCCGTCGCACCCGGCCAACAAGTCGCCACGACGGTGCCCTGAGCGAGAAGCGCGCGCAGTATATCGTCGCCCCCGCCGCGTCACCAGCGCCAGCCGATCAGCGGACCGCCTTGCGGAACGTCTCAGCCGACCACGTAGGCACCGGTGCCGACGGCGATGAGACGGTCGGTGTCGTTGTGCAGCTCCATGCGCGTAACGGCTACCCGGGTACCGGTCCGCAGCACGTAGCCCGTGGCCACGAAGTACTGGCCTAAGCCTGGACGCAGATAGTCGACGCGCAGATCGATAGTGCCGATGCTGCCGAACCGCTCCAGCTTCTTCTCGACGGACTCTCCGTGCAGCCGCTTGGCCACGTCAAGAAAAGCCACCGCGCCGCCAATGACGTCGAGACTGCTCGAGATGACGCCACCGTGCAGATTGCCGCGAAGAAAATTGCCGACCAGTTCATCGCGCATGTCGAAGCGCAATCTCGCCGTCCTGACGTCGACGAACTCGAATTGAAATCGAAGATACCGGTTGAAGGGAATGCGCTCGGCAAAGATCCGCTCGACAAACCTTCCTATCTCCCGCTCGTCACTCTCGTCTGTCATCGACTCACCCGATGGCGATCTGCGGCGACGCCGGTTGCATAGACACGCGGCGACGCCCCCGACGGCGGAATCCCGTCGCCGGACCAACCGGCAAATCGACGCGGGCCGGCACCACCGTGAAACGGCAGCATGGACTCGACGCAAACCACAGTGAGCATGGCTGCGATTCTATATGCACGGCGAACCCCTTCACCACATCGCCGACCCGGCACCTGCCCACGCTGCCGACCGAGCGGCGGACTGCGCAGCGCTGCGGCCAAGCCGCTGAAAACCGTTGGTGGTCCCGCGGCGGTTCGTCTAGAATACGCCGGCGAGCCGCCCGCCCGGCGCGAGCGTGCTCGCAAGTTCGCTTTCGCATGGGGCGGTAGCTCAGCTGGGAGAGCGCGGCGTTCGCAATGCCGAGGTCGGGGGTTCGATCCCCCTCCGCTCCACCAGTCGTTGAGGGAGCGGCGTGCGGCAGCGCGCACCGCTCCCGGCCACCGCGCTCAGGGCGACGCGGCGGCCCTGGGAATGCGCTTACCTCTCACCGACTCTGCTCACCTCGCCGAATGACGTCTCCGGACGCGTGCCGTCCAGCGGGACCGGCCCGACCGCAACACTGATGCCGCAGTGCGGCGGCGTGAACGCCGCGGGCGGCAGCCTTGTCACAACCCCACTGCACCGCTCGCCGTAAACACGCACGTGACGATGCCGGGAGTACGCTAAGGCATCAACTCGCGTCACGATCGTGCGCGGGCTCGCGAGGGTCTTCCAGCACCGCAGCGCCATCGCATGTGTTATCGTGCCCGAGACGCCGCAGGCGGACCGGGGCAGGGCCGGCGACAACGACGACCGCCATCGCGTTCCGCCGCGGTGGACAGGGGTGGATTGCGCATCGTGGATCGAGAGCTTGACCAGGTGCTGGCCGGCGTGCTGCGCGGCGAGGCGACGCCCTGGCCGCGGCAGGTGGGCCAGGATTATGCGCAGCGGCTGCTCGAGCGCGCCGCCTACCACGGCGTGGAAGCGCTGCTGCACCACCGTCTGCGCACGGCGGTCGCGGCGCCGGGCTGGCCGGTAACGGCGCTGGAGCCCCTGCGCCAGCGGGCGTTCGCGCAGGCGGGCGTCACGGCGCTGCAAGAGGCGGAGCTGCGGCGGGTGCTGGCTCACCTGCACCGGCGCGGACTCCGGCCTCTCCTGATGAAGGGCGCCGCGCTGGCGCATTCGCACTACGCCTACCCGCATCTGCGCCCACGCGGCGACACCGACGCACTGGTGCCACGCGACAGCGTCGCACCACTGCAAGCGGCGCTGGAGGAGCTGGGCTACGAGCGCAGCCTGTCCATCGCCGGTGAGCTGGTGATGTATCAGGTCTGTCTGCAGCGTCGCGACAGCGACACCGGCCTCACGCACGTTTTCGATGTCCACTGGCGTGTCTGCAATCCGCAGGTGTTCGCGGCCGTGATGGAGTACGGAGAGCTACGCGCCGCAGCCCTTGCTCTGAACCCTCTCGGCCCTCACGCTCGCGCCCTCGGCCCGGCTCACGCTCTCACTCTGGCCTGTGTGCACCGCGTCGCGCACCACGCCAACAGCGATCGCTTGATATGGCTCTACGACATTCATCTCCTCGCCGAAAGCATGGCCGCCGCGGAGCTGGAGACTTTCGCGCAGTTCGCTCTGGAGCGGCGCGTCGCAGCGGTTTGCGCGGCCGGTCTGCGACATGCCTGCGACGCATTGCACACGGCACTGCCCGCGGGCTTTCTCGACGAGCTCGATGCGTGCCGCTCGAGAAACGGGGCCGAGGCGAGCGCCGCTTACCTGCTGCCCGGTCGACGCCGGCTGCACGCGCTGGCCGCCGATCTGGCGACGCTGCCCAGTGCCGGCCAGCGCCTGAAGCTCCTGCGCGAACACGTCCTGCCCTCGCCCGGCTACATGCTCGCGCGCTACGGCAGCGCAACGCGGGTTCTGCTCCCGTGGCTTTACGTGCGCCGTCTGGCCGGCGCT
>JABAHR010011548.1_pt2 | contig 21339 bp, 23 predicted proteins | sample 7062101 | NCBI WGS metagenome assembly JABAHR01 (sample SAMN14534553, study PRJNA622989) | marine sediment metagenome | biome: marine biome [ENVO:00000428]; feature: marine pelagic biome [ENVO:01000023]; material: deep marine sediment [ENVO:00002113] | place: India: Gulf of Kutch | collected... | reverse complement strand
CCTTCGGCGTAGATCGTGTCGAAGGCGAGGGACGACTTTCCGGAGCCCGACAGGCCGGTGATGACGATGAGCCGGTCGCGCGGCAGATCGACGTCGATGTTCTTGAGATTGTGAGTGCGCGCGCCGCGGACCTGGATGGTTCGGATCATGACTCTGGGTCGCAGGTAAACTTTGCTACTATACGCCGCCCTTGTTCGCCGACGCAAAACGCGAGGCCCAACCTTTGCAACGTCACGCCATGTCGCGGCTCGAGCGCCGGGCCGTGATTGGTCTTGCCGCCATCTTCGGGCTGCGCATGCTCGGCTTGTTCCTGGTGCTGCCCGTTCTGGCGCTCTACGCGGAGGACCTCGCCGGGGCGACGCCCACGGGGATCGGCGTCGCGCTCGGCGCCTACGGCCTTACCCAGGCGCTGCTGCAGATCCCGTTCGGTATGGCCTCGGATCGCTTCGGTCGCAAGCGGGTGATAACGGCCGGGCTCGCGGTGTTCGCCGTCGGCAGTGCCGTGGCCGCTCTCTCCGAGACGATAGTCGGCCTCATTGCGGGGCGCGCCCTGCAAGGTGCGGGGGCCGTGGCCGCGGCGGTGCTCGCACTGGCGGCGGACGTCACCCGTGAGGCCCAGCGCACCAAGGCCATGGCCGTCATCGGCGGCACCATCGGGGCGATGTTCGCGGTGGCACTGATTCTGGCGCCGTTGCTCGAGGGCATCATCGGCGTGGCCGGTCTCTTCTGGCTGACTCTGCTGCTGGTGCTGGCGGCGCTGCCCGTTCTGTGGTTCGTGGTGCCGACCCCGCTGCGTGGGGGACCACGACCCGGCTACTCGCCCGCCATAGAGCAGCTCGGCGCGGTGCTGCGCAATCCGGATCTGCTGCGCCTCGACATCGGCATCTTCGTTCTGCACATGGTGCTGACGGCGCTGTTCGTGGTGGTTCCCGTGGCGCTGGTGGGCAATGCCGGGATGGCCGTGGGCGCGCACTGGAAGGTCTACGTGCCGGTACTGGCGCTGTCGCTCGTCGGCATGGTGCCGCTGGTGCTGCTGAGCGCGCGGCGACGACTGGCCCGGCCGCTGTTCGCCGTCGCCGTGACCATACTGCTCGCAAGCCAGCTGCTGCTGGCGTGGGGACACGGCTCNNGGTTGTGGGTGTTCTTCGTCGGCTTCAATACGCTCGAGGCGATGCTGCCGTCGGCCGTCTCGCGTTTGGCGCCGCCGGCCACCAAGGGCACGGCGCTCGGCGTGTACAACAGCTTCGAGTTCGCGGGCGTGTTCGCCGGCGGTGCCTGCGGGGGTCTGCTGCACGGGCTGTTCGGTCTTCAGGCGGTCTTCGTGTTCTGCGCGGCCCTCACCGTGGTGTGGCTGGCGCTCGTGCTGCTCAGGTCGCCGGGGCGGCTCTTCGAGAGCGTCGAGGTCCCGCTCGCCGCGACCAAAGAACGCCCGCTGGGCGAGATGGTGGAGCGGCTCGAGGCGCTGCCCGGCGTGGTGGATGTCACGGTCTTGCCTGCGGAGGGTGTGGCATACTTGCGCGTGGATCCGGACAGGTTCACGCGCGACCTGCTCGCCGATATCACGGGCGAGAGCGGTCCGCCGCAGGATTCATCCAGGGAAGGCGACCCTTCGTAGGGACAACCGAGAGGAGAACACAATGGCACGAGGCGTCAACAAAGCGATCTTGGTCGGTAACGTCGGCCGCGACCCGGAGGTGCGCAGCACCAGCACCGGTACGATGGTCGCCAATTTCTCCGTTGCCACCAGCGACAGCTGGTTCGACAAGCAGAGCGGCAAAAGGGAGGATCGCACCGAGTGGCACAATGTCGTGGCCTGGGGGCGGCTGGCCGAGATCATCGACCAATACGTCAAGAAGGGTCAGCAGGTCTACATNNCAAGTGGCAGGACCGCGACGGCAACGACCGTTACACCACCGAGATCGTCGCCAACGACATGCAGATGCTCGGCGGTCGCGGCGGCGCCCCGAGCGCGGACGCCGACGACTTCGATCAGACTGCCTCGCCCGCCCCCGCGGCCGGCTCGTCCAAGGCCGGTGGCACTGCGGAGGACTTCGACGACGACATCCCCTTCTAGGCGCGGCGCGCCACGGTGGCGCGGGCCCGCGTCCGGAGCCGGCCGCCCGAGCGGTTGTCGATCAGCGGCACGCCGGCCGGCGCCGCCGAGCCCGCCGCGGGGTGCGCTTCGACGCCTCGGGCGGGGTGTCAGTCGGGGCCGCGACCGTGCGCGCCGAACGGTCCACTAGGCGTTCATGAACAGCACGATTGAGCGACGCTGGGGTGCAGTCGCCGAGGCGGGCGAGGACGCTCTGTGTCTGGCCGACGCCGCGCTCGCCGTCGCCGTCGACGAGTATCCCCAGCTCGACACCGTGCGATACCTCGAGCGGCTGACGGCTCTCGCCGATCGTGTCGGCGCCATGCTGTCTCCGCTCGACGAGGAATTCGGCGCCGTCGCCGCCATGCACCGCTGCCTGTTCGAGCAGGAGCGGTTTGCCGGCAACACGGCCGACTACTACGATCCGCGCAACAGCTACCTGAACGACGTCCTCGACCGGCGTCTCGGCATTCCCATTACGCTGGCGATCGTCTATCTCGACGTCGCCGAGCGCCTCGATCTACCGGTAAAGGGAGTGGGGTTCCCCGGGCACTTCTTGCTCAAGTGGTCGACGGCGCGCGGCGACATGGTCATCGATCCCTTTGCAGGTGGACGCTCGCTCACGACGGCGGAGCTCGACGATCTGCTGCGCCGGGCGTACGGTCAGGCGGCGCCCACGGTCACCGCCCAACCCGAGCTGCTGGCGCCGGCGGGTAAGCGCGCGATCCTTGTGCGGGTGCTGCGAAATCTCAAGAACATCTACCTCGGGCGTGAGGATCGCGAGCGCGCGCTGCGCACCGTCGGTCGGATCCTGCTGCTCGAGCCCGATGCCGCCCAGGAGCTTGGCGAACGCGCCCGGCTCTACGAGGGTTTCGAGTGCTTCCGTGCCGCGATGGCTGATCTCGAGCGGCTGCACGAGCTGGTCTCGCTGCACGCCCCGCCGGACGCGCTGCGGGAGATCGAGGACGGTTTGCGCCGGCTGCGCACCCGCGCGTGCTCCTACCACTGAGCGCGACGCCCGGCGGCGTCGTCGCTTCGGCATCAGCCGTGGCCGAGAACAGCCTGCTTGGCGCGCAGGCGGGCAGCGACGTAGTCGGCGTGGGGGATATAGAGCAGCTGCACCATCTTGCGCATCAGATGGTGCTCGTGCTTGTCGATCCGCGCATCGGCATAGGCGATCTGCCACATGAGCTCGACGAGCTCGATTTTCTTCTCCAACGTCCAGTGCTCGTTGATCAGCGATGTGAAGCCGTGCAGGCTGGTAGCGCTCGTGGCATGCTGCTCGGCGAGCGCCAGCAGCGCGTCGCTTTCCTCGCGGTCAAGGTCGAATGCGCTGCGCACCACATCGGCGATGCGCTGCATTTCAGCCCCATGGGCCTCGTAGTCGGCGCGCGCCATTTCGACGAGCAGCGCGGCGGCGGCGAGATGCAGGCGGTGCTCGACGTCAGCGGCGTCTACCTCGTCACCGACGCCGAGATGCTTCTCGAAGAACTGCCGGATCGCCAGTATCACGGGGCTAGGCCATGCGTGCCACGGCGTCGTGGCGGAAGCAGTCGAGCGTGTGGTCGTTGACCATCCCGGTGGCCTGCATGAAGGCGTAGCAGATCGTGGCGCCGACGAACTTGAAGCCGCGTCGCTTGAGATCGCGACTGAGCCGTTCCGATTCGACCGTTGTCGCGGGCAACTCGCTGAGGTGGCGGCGGCGCGTCTGCAGCGGCCGGCCTTCGACGAAGCGCCACAGATAGCGATCGAAGGAGCCGAACTCGCGCTGCACTTCCCGGAAGCGCCGGGCATTGTTCACCGCCGCCTCCACCTTGAGACGGTTTCGTACGATGCCGGGATTCTCGAGAAGCCGTTCGATGCGCGCCCCTCCGTAACGCGCCACCTTCTCGGGGTCGAACAGGGAGAAGGCGCGACGGTAGCCTGCGCGCTTGTTGAGCACCGTTGTCCAGCTGAGTCCCGCTTGGGCCGCCTCTAGAATCAAGAACTCGAACAGGCGGCGATCGTCGTGTACAGGAACGCCCCACTCCTCGTCGTGGTAGCGGATCTCGAGCGCCGTGCCTCCGACCCATCGGCAGCGTGTGGCCATCAGCGCTGCAACCCCGGCGCTGGCGTCGCCGGGCGGGTGCGCGCGCTGACGAGAGTGCGGCCGCGCGCGCGGCAATGGTGCCCGGTCCCGTAACGGCCCCTTCGTGTCAATGCCTGTCGAGTCTGGCCAGCTCTTCGAGCACGGCGAGCATCAGGTTGCGGCTCTTGGCTCCCATGCCGTCGGTCAGCACGTCCGGGTCACGTTCGCCGTTGACCAGTCGGCGGAACGTGCCGGCCAGCTCGGCCATCTCGCCACCCGTCGTCGACATCTGCTCGCCCATGGTGGCGAGGCCGTTGAGGGCGCGGGCGTCGCCACGGCTGGCTGCCGCGATGATGGTCGCCAGCCCGGGTGCCGCCGCCGCCGGATTCGGACGGGAGACCTCGGGCAGCGTGGCGGGGTCGCGCAGGCCATCGAGGATGGAGGAGATGATGGCGTGGTCTTCCTCGTCGAGTCCGCTCAAAAGCTCCCGGTCGCGGCGACCGCCGAGGATCTGACGCACTGCGCGCACGGCATCGGTCCAGCCGTTCTGCTCGGCGCCGCTCAACACCCCCTCCAGCGTCGCCACCTCGGCGGGCTGGTGGCAGGCGCGCACCACCATGCGTATGAAATCTGCGTGAACCTGTCTGATTTGGTCGATTGTGTCCATGCCCCAAAAGGTGCGGCAACACCGTCGCCGCGCCGCGTGTAAAATTGCCGTCGTCTGACCATTGTAACCCATCGCGCCCGGTCCATCGATGAAACGCGTACTGCTGTTCCTTGCCACCAATCTGGCCATCCTGCTGCTGCTGAGCGTGACCATGCGCCTGTTCGGCATCCAGCCCTATATCAACGAGTACGGCCTCAACTACAACTCGCTGCTGGTGTTCGCGGCCGTGTTCGGCATGGGCGGCGCTTTCATCTCCCTCGCCATGTCCAAGTGGACGGCGAAGCGTTTCACCGGCGCCCAGGTCATCGAAAGCCCCCGCTCGGCCGAAGAGCAGTGGCTGGTCGCCACGGTCGCACGGCAGGCGCAGCAGGCGGGTATCGGCATGCCCGAGGTCGCCATCTACGATGCCCCGGACATCAACGCGTTCGCGACGGGTATGAATCGTAACAACGCCCTGGTCGCCGTCAGCGCAGGGCTGCTGCGCTCGATGACCCGCCCCGAGGCCGAGGCGGTGCTCGCGCACGAGGTCTCGCATGTGGCGAACGGCGATATGGTGACGCTGGCGCTGATCCAGGGTGTGGTCAACACATTCGTGATTTTTCTCTCCCGGGTGATCGGGCAGACCGTCGATCGTGTCGTGTTTCGGAACGAGCGCGGTCACGGCATCGGATTCTGGATTACGGTGTTCATTGCCGAGATGGTGCTCGGTCTGCTCGCGACGCTTGTTGTCATGGCCTTCAGCCGGCGTCGCGAGTTTCGTGCCGATGCCGGCGGCGCAGGGCTCGCCGGTCGGGAGAACATGATCGCTGCGCTCGAGCGATTGCGCTCCAGCCTCGGTGAACCGCATCTGCCCGATCAGCTGGCGGCGTTCGGGATCTCCGGCGGCGTCGGGCAAGGACTGCGACGGCTGCTCATGTCGCATCCCCCTCTCGAGGAGCGCATCGAGGTGCTGCGGCGCTCGGCGTAAGCCCCACCGGCACGCCGCTGAGTGTCCGCGCGACCGACTGGCCGCTCGACGAGCCGTGGTTGCCGCGTGCGGCCGAGCGCGATGATCGGCCGGCCCGGCGCCGTGCGTTCATCTCCGGCGCAGGCTATAATGCGCCAAGCGTCCACGAGCGACCTCAGCCAGCCCAACGTCCGGCCCAGCGTGTCTCTGCCTTTTGCGATCAGCGTCTCGACGGAGACTCGGGTGAGCACGTCGTCGTGAGAAGTCGCCTGCGGATCGGCGTGGCCGGCGTCGGTTACCTTGGGCGCATCCACGCCGGCATCTATGCCGGCATGGAGGGTGTTGATCTGGTCGGCGTCGCCGACATCGACGCGCAGGTCGCCAAGCGGGTCGCCGCGCGCTTCGACTGCGCCGCGTACCGCGATGCGACCGACCTCGTCGGCAAGGTGGACGCGGTGAGCGTTGTCGTTCCCACCAGCTCACACCGGGAGGTCGCCGAGCCGTTCCTGCGCAGCGGCGTGCACGCGCTCGTGGAGAAGCCGATGGCGCCAACGGTCGCCGACGCGGAGGCGATCATACGCGCCGCCGACGAGAGCGGCACCCTGCTGCAGATCGGTCACCTCGAGCGTTTCAATGCCGGCGTCATGGCGCTCGCGGAGATCGTCCACGACCCGGTGTTCATCGAAGTGCACCGACTGGGGACGTTCGTGGAACGCGCCACCGACGTCGACGTTGTCACCGACCTGATGATCCACGACATCGACATCGTGTTGTTGCTCGTCAAGTCGCCGCTGCGCCGGATCTCCGCGGTAGGATCTCCTGTCATCACCGAGCACATCGACATTGCCAACGCCAGGCTCGAGTTCGCGAGCGGTGCCGTCGCCAACGTCACCGCCAGCCGCGTATCGGGCAAGAAGTTTCGTCGCATCAGGGTGTTTTCCCGCAATGGGTACCAGGCGCTCGATTTCACCGGACAACAGATCGACATCGTTCGTCACGGCGGCGCCGGGAAGGGCAAATACCCTGAACTCATCAGCGAGCATCATCGCGTAACGCCGCGTCCGCCACTCGACGCCGAGCTAGAGCACTTCGTGCAGGCCGTCCGCGACGGCTCCCAGCCGCTGGTCACCGGCCGCGACGGGCTCGAGGCGCTCAAGGTTGCGGCGCAGGTCAACGAGATCATTCATGTCCCATGTCTGACGTAGAGCCGGTCCCTTTTCTTGATCTGTCGATACAGTACCGCCTGCTCGAGGAGGAGTGGCTGGGCACGATTCGCAGTGCCGGAGAGACGGGCCGCTTCATTCTCGGTCCCAACGTGTTGGCGTTCGAGGAAGAGCTCGCCCGGTTTGTCGGCACCAAGCATGCCATCGGCGTCGCCAACGGTACCGATGCACTGCTGCTCTCCCTGCGAGCGGCGAATATCGGTCCAGGCGACGAGGTCATCACGACGGCGTTTACGTTCTTCGCGACGGCCGAGGTGGTGAGCCAGCTCGGTGCGACGCCGGTCTTCGTGGATATCCGGGCCGACACCTTCAACTTCGACGAGGCACGCATCGAGGAGCGGATCACCGAGAGGACGCGCGCCATCGTCGCCGTGCACCTGTTCGGCTATCCCGCCGATCTGACGGCCCTGGCCGATATCGCACGCCGGCACAAGCTGGTGCTCATCGAGGATTGCGCGCAGGCTTTCGGCGCGACCTGGGGCGCGACACGCGTCGGTGCCGCGGGGCTCACGGGCTGCTTCAGCTTCTACCCCACCAAGGTGCTGGGGTGTTACGGCGACGGTGGGGCGGTTACCACCGACAGTGATGTAGTCGCAGCACGTATTCGTCAGCTGCGCGACCACGGCGCTTCGGCGCCGTTTGTACACGACACCATCGGCTTCAACAGTCGTCTCGACGAGATCCAGGCCGCGCTGCTGCGCATCAAGTTGCGCAGTATCGAAGGCGCCCTGGCCGGTCGGCAGGCGGTGGCGGAGGCGTACGACCGGCGTCTCTCTGCCATGGGAGTCGGCACGCCGTCGTGCCCGGAGCACGGCACGCACGCGTTCAACCTCTACACCATCCGCGCAGCGGATCGCGACCGCTTGCGGCGGGCGCTGATCGAGCAGCAGATCGGCTGCTCCGTCTACTACCCGGTGCCCGTGCATCTTCAGCGCGCCTACGCCGGTCTTGGCTACCGACCGGGCGACATGCCGCTGAGCGAGGCGGCTTCACGAGAGGTGCTCTCATTGCCGATCTATCCCGAGATGACCCCGGCGCAGGTCGAGCGCGTGTGTCAGGCGGTTGCCGCGGGACTGGGCGACGAGCCGATGCCGGCCGTCGCGGGCAAGCAGGGGCGCTGATGCGGCGGCGACCGCGGCTGCGGGGCGTGCTGCTGCTGGCGGTGGGCCTCGCGTCGACGCCCGCGGCGGGTGCACCGTGCGACGCGAGCACGCCACAGTGGGAGAACATGGCCATGCGCGTCGTGCGGCTCGTCAACGACGCCGGTNNCCGGTCGCAGCGTGCATCTCACGGCGAGGATCGCGGATTCGGGCGCCGAACGCGCGGCCGGCTTTCAACACCTGTGTCCGGCGGTGATCGCGTCGGGAGCGATATTGTTCGTTTTCGAGCGCGAAGCTCGGGCGCAGTTCCACATGCGCAACGTGCACGCTTCGCTCGATATCGCCTTCATCGCCGGCGACGGCCGGGTGCTCGACGTGCTGACCATGATGCCGGCACAGCAAGGCCTCGGCGAGCTGTACGGCATCGACGCGCCGTTTCGCTACGCGCTCGAGGCCCGGCAGGGCTTTTTCGCCGACCATGGCGTGTCGGGCCGCGGCGCACGTCTGGACCTCGACGGGTTGCGCGCCTCCGCGTCGACACCCTGAGGTCCGTGCTGCGCTGTCCGGTCCGAATCGGGTGACGACACCGCGGCTGGCCCCCTTCGGCAGCTGGGAGAGCCCGTTGGCGCTCGCGACGCTGTTCGCGCGCCCCTCCCCGCCGATGTATCCAACGCTGCACGAGGGCCGCACCTACTGGCTCGAGGGGCGCGCCCAGGAGGGAGGGCGCGTCGTGCTCGTGCGCCAGGAGCCCGATGGCGGCGAAACCTGCATCACCCCCCGCGGGTTCAATGTCCGCACCCGCGCGCACGAGTACGGCGGTCGCTGTTTCGTGCTGACCGGCGACAGCGTGGTGTTCAGCAATTTCTCCGACCAACGACTGTACCGCCAGCGTCTCGATCCCGAGGCAGCGCCGATCGCGCTGACGCCCGAACGCAATGCCGACGGGTCCCACGCGCGTTTCGCGGATCTCAGGATGAGCGCGGACGGCCGCCTGCTGGTATTCGTCTGCGAGCGGGCGTACGAGGGCGCGCCGCCGATCAACACGATTGCTGCGTTGAGCGTGGTGGGTGACGCCGACCCCGTGCAGCCGGCGGAGCCGGTCGACCTCGTCACAGGGCCCGATTTCGTCGCCAGTCCCGAGCTGTCCGTCGACGGGCGGCGAATCGCCTGGCTGCAGTGGAGTCATCCCGCCATGCCCTGGGACCGCTCCGAGCTGGCGGTGGCCGAGCTGCACCACTCGGCCGACGGCGTCCGCCTTGTCAATGCGACCGTCGTGGCGGGGGGCGGGCGTTGCTCGGTCTGTCAGCCGATGTTCGGCCGTGACGGTGCGCTGTATTTCGTCATGGACTGCGACGCCGCCGGCGAGACCGACCCGAACAATTTCTGGAACCTGCACGTCTACAGCGGCGGTGTGACGTCCGGCGCGTTACATCGGAGCTGGCCGAATTCGGGGAGCCGCACTGGGTTTTCGGCAGCCGGCGCCTGGTCGAGGTGGGCGTGGGCCAGCTGGTGGCTGTGCGGACCGATGCCGAGGGCGATCGGCTGGTGCGGATCGACGCGGTCTCCGGAGGGGTGGCCCCGGTGCCGGCGCCTTTCGTTGAGTTCTCCATGCTGAGCTCGGCGGCGGGCGACGGCGTGCTGATGGTGGCCGCGTCGGCCCAGCGCGAGGCGGCGGTGGTGCAGCTGCACGCCACGAACGCCGTGACGGTGATCAAGGCCCCTGCGCCGGTGCTGGCGGACGCCGATGTGAGCGTCGCCGAGCCGCTGCGCTACCCGACTCGCGATGGAGGATTCGCCCACGCCTTCTTCTACGCGCCCACCAGCACTCGCTACCGAGGGCTGCCCGGCACCCGCCCGCCCTTGCTGGTCGTCGTCCACGGCGGGCCGACAGCGAGGTCCTCCGCCGCGTTCAACATCGTGCGTCAGTACTGGACGACGCTTGGCTATGCGGTGCTCGACGTCAACCACCGTGGCAGCACCGGCTACGGCCGGGCCTACCGCCAGCGTCTGCGGGGCGAGTGGGGCGAGCTCGACGTGAGCGACATCGCCGATGCCGTCGCGCAGGTGGTGCGCGACGAGCGCGTGGACCCTGAGAAGATCTGCATTCGCGGCGCGAGCGCGGGCGGTTACACGGTACTCCGCGCCCTAACCGTTCACCCCGGGCGATTTCGGGCAGGTGCATCGTACTACGGTATCGGCAGCCTGATCACTCTGGCAGAGTTGACGCACAAGTTCGAGGCGCACTACGTAGACGTTCTGATTGGCGAGGTGTTCGATCCGGCGCGGGTAGCTGAGCCGACGAGCCGCTACCGGAGTCGCTCCCCGGTCTTCGAGATGGACCGCATCGAGAGCGCGCTGATTCTGTTCCAGGGCGACGAGGACAAGGTCGTGCCGGTGGCCGTGGCACGTGAGGTGGTGGAGACCCTCGAGCGCAACGGCGTCGAGCACGAGTACGTGGAGTACAAGGCGGAAGGGCACGGCTTTCGTCGCGCCGAGACGCGAATCGACGCGCTCGAGCGGGAGACCGCTTTTTTCCGGCGCGCCCTAGGCCTCGACGCCGTCAGCGGATGAGCGGTGATTCCTCACTGGGTCGGGACCGGACCCTTGCCTTGGGCGGTGTGTTTCAGGCGGCGGTGCTGACGCAGCAGCTGGCGCGAGAGGGCGAGCCGGACGAGGCAGCGTTCGCCGCCAGCGTGCGCAGCATTTTGATCACCGATGCGGTGGACACTGCGTCGGTGTTCGGCGGCGACGCCGGCGTGTCGCTCGGGCTGCAGGCGTTGCGCTCGAAGCTCGCGCGCCGCGGCGACGCTCTCGACCTGGAGGTGGCGCGCTACGTCGTTAGCCTCGTCCACCTCGAGCGGGTGCTGCAGCGGACGCCGGCGGTTCAGCGTACAGTAGCGCAACGACTTGCCCGCTTGCAGGAGAGCGGGGACGCCGAGCACTTGGGTGCGGNNCGAGCTTGCGCCCAAGATCATCGTGCACGGCGAGCAGGGCCATCTCTCCGACGCGGCGGTGGTCGATCGGGTGCGTACGGCGCTGTTCGCGGGTATCCGGGCGGCGCACCTGTGGGGGCAGCTTGGTGGGCGGCGCTGGCAGCTTATCCTGCAGCGTCGCGCCTACGTTGCCAGCGCCCGCGAGTTGCTCGAACGGCTGGGCGCGCGCGACCACGATCCCGGCCGGCTCGAATAGCCCGCCTAGACCGGCCGGCGGCGTCGCTAGCGACCCTGCGGGCGAATCGAGCGCTCGATGCGCGGCAGCCACATCCCCAGCGTGACGGCGCGGGCCACCATCAGCAGCATCAGCGAGAGCCACAGGCCGTGATTCCCCAAGGCGGGCAGCAGCGTGTGGACGGCCAGCAGGTAGACGGCCACGGAGATGATCATGCCGTTGCGCATCTCGCGGGTATGAGTCGTACCGACAAAAATGCCGTCGAGCTGGAAGCTCCACACTGAGATCAGCGGAGAGACGATAGCCCACGGCAGCAGACCGTAGGCCATCGTGCGCACCTCCTCGATGCCGGTCAGCAGGTCGATGATCCAGCGGCCAACCAGCCCGTAGCCGATGACATACAGGGCGGCGACGGCCAGGGCCCAACGCGTCGCGACGCTGACGGCGGTGCGATAGGCGCGCCGATCCCCCGAGCCGTGTGCGCTGCCCGCCAGCGCCTCGGTGGCGTGGGCGAAACCGTCCAGTCCATAGGCGAGAAAATGCTGCAGATGCATGAGCACGGCATTCGCGGCGAGAACCACGGCGCCGAGCCGGGTGCCCTGAGCCGTGAAGTAGGCGAACGCGAAAATGAGACACAGCGTGCGCACGAAGATGTCGCGGTTGGCGCGCAACAGCGCCTGTATGCGTCGCGAATCGAGGATGTGATCGCGCTGCCAGCCGCCGGGGAGGGTTCGCAGGTTGCGGCGCAACAAGAGCAAGCCGCACGCCACGGCCGCGNNGATGAGGGTCGCCGCGGCGACGCCGCCCACTCCCCACCCGAAGCCCATCACGAACACCAGGTCGAGGACCACGTTGGTGCCGTTGAGCACGAACTGCAGCACCAGCGCGGCGCGCGTGTTGTGCAGCCCGATCAGGGTTCCCAAGAGCGCGTAGTGGGCGAGCGCCGCCGGCGCGCTCCAGATGCGCACGCGGTAGTAGTCGTCGCCCAGCGCCTCGAGTTCGGGGCTGCCTTCGAACGCCCACCAGGCGATCCGAGCCAGGGGCTGCTGGGCGATTATCAGCAAGGCGCCGAGCACAGCGGCAATCAGCAGCGCACGGGCGACGATGGCGCGCACCTCGACGCCGTCGCCGACACCATAGGCCTGGGCCACGAAGCCGGTCGTTCCCATGCGCAGAAAGCCGAAGCCCCAGAACAGAAAATTGAAGATCACCGCGCCGAGCGCCACGGCGCCGATGTAGAGCGGGTCGGGGAGGTGACCGACCACGGCGGTGTCGACGGCGCCGACGAGGGGGATNNGGGGATCGAGAGATTCGACACGATGATCGGCGCTGCGAGGGACAACACACGCCGATGCCACTCGCTTTGGCGCGCTGGGTGTGCCGGCGTCGGTTGGCCGCGCTGCGTTTTCATTTGTGGCAGCGTATCGATACACTGCGCTGCCGTCGAGATGCGCTCGGCGACCCCGCACGCGGAACGGCTGCCGCCACCGTCCGAGCCAACCCCATGTCGAGGCACCCGTCATGGCGACGCCCGTAGGACATAGTTTGATAGGCCTGGCCGTAGGCCATGTCGGCGCCGAGCGCAGCTGGTGGCGTTGCTGGCCCTGGTACGCCTTTGTGGTCATCTGCGCGAACGCGGCGGATCTCGACTTCGTGCCGGGGCTGCTAGTCGGTGAACCCAACCGCTACCATCACCTCGCCACGCATTCGTTGACGGCAGCAATCGTCTTCGGTGCGCTCGTCGGGCTCGTCGCCATGCGCTTTCACGGCAGGCCGCTGCGCATCGGTGTGGTGGGCGCGTTGATCTACGCGTCGCACCTGCTCGGCGACTATCTTACCGTCGATCAGCGGGCTCCCTACGGCATTCCGCTTTTCTGGCCATTTGCCGACGGCTTCTACATCGCGCCCGTCACGCCGCTTAGCGCGGTGCAGCATGGGCTCCCCGGGGACGGCAACGCTGCGGTGTTGACGCACATATTCTCCCCGCATAACGTCGCGACCATCGCGGTGGAGCTGGCGCTGCTGGTGCCGCTGTTCGCCGTCGTCGGCTGGCTGCGATGGCGGCGCCGCGCCGCCTGACGCGCCGCGAGCCGCATTCACATCGGCTGTTTAATGCTGACCGCGCCGCGCAGCTCACCCTCGTGGTAATCCCGTGCGCGGTCGTGCGGGTAGAGCTGCTCGAGCGTCGAAGCAACGTCGGGCGCCATGGCGTCGGCCGTCCCGTGACACAGTAGACAGACGCTCTGAGTGGCGATGGGTTTCATGAAGCGAAAGTAGCGCCCGGCGGGTTCTTCGACGACCTCCACATGAGCCATCTCCGCGAAGCGCTCACCCTGCGCGCCACGGGTGGCAAAATCCTGCAGCACCTGCTGCTCCCAGGCGTCCGGTGTACCGAGCATTGGATTGCGTACCCGCGTTCCGACACGGGTCACGCGCCAGCCGCGTTCGAGCGAGATGCGGTTGGCGATGCGCGGGGCCGCCTCGCTGCAGACCTGCAACGCGGCTGCTGGTCCGCCCTCGGAGAGCTGCTTCTTCAGCGTGCTGCCGAGCTCGGCCAGGAAGGCGGCGGTGGCGTCACGTGCCGCCTGCTCGCGCTCCTCGAGGTCGGCGGCCGGCGCACTGCCAGCGTGAATCACGACGCTGAGCGCCGCCGCCCGGATCAGCACGGTGGTTGGGATCCTCATCAGTTTTCCTCCGCTTCGGCGGACGCGCACCACGCCACCCGTTCGCGCGTCGCGCTGGGTTCATCGGGAGCACGATCAATAACCGAACGCTTGCCGCCCATGGTTGATCGAGCGCAATTCCTTCGCCGATAAAATTCCGCCATGCCGGTTCATGCCGAGCCCGTCGGCGGAGTCGCAGTGGGCGTGGCGGCGGGTCCGAGCCGCAGTCCGGGCCGCAGCTTGCGAAAGGGCAGGGCGCGTGGGTCGGCGATCACGGGTCCCGGGGCGGCGACGACCAGAATCGCCGTCGCCAGCGCCTGGAAGTCGGCGCGGAAGTGCACCGAGCTCTTGAGCGCGAGAATTCGCTGCGCGGCGGGCTCGATGCCAACATGATGAAAGATCGACCGATCGGCCGTCTGCACGGGCTTGGACGCCACGACTACGCGCAGCAGACCCGTGCCAAGCACGGCCATCGGCCCGAGTTCCATGCGAGCACCCCTGTACATCGGCCCGGTTGCCGTGAACGTCCCCGAGGCAAGACGCAGCACCTCCCAGCGGCGGTGCAGCGGTCCCGGACCCCCGGGCGTCACCTTCTCGCCGACACCCATCTCCAGCACGCCGCCCACGCCTGCGCCGTGGGCGGCGCGGGCGGCTTCGGCGTCGTTGACGACGCCGGCGACCGCCTCCTCGGCGCCGGCGTCGACCAGCGCCCGCAGCAGCCCCGTGGTGTCGCCGGCGCCGCCGCCGCCCGGATTGTCCTGGGTGTCCGCGAGGATGACCGGTCCCGAGGCGTTGCCAAGGTAGACGCCGTCGACAGGCAGTGCCGCGACCAGCGCCCTCTCGAGCGCGGCGCTGATGCGCTCGAAGGCGTCCTCGGTGACGTGCGCCGAGGGCGTGGCGCCGCACCACAGCAGCGGCACCGCTTCGTGGCCCGCCGCGCGCAGCGCCTCGAGCGCGCCGGTCACGGGCAGATGCACGCCCGCGACGCTCGGCAGCAGCGCGGCGCCGCGGCACATGGCCGGCCACTCGTCGGCCCGCTCGAAGGCGGCGAAATCCGCCTGCAACGGTGCGAAGGTGTTGGTTTCGTGCTGCCAGCCGGCGACCGCGATCCGCGCCATTGCGAGCCTCTCGTGGAGTGATGACCTATTATGCCCGCCCTTCGGTAAACGTCGGTGGCTTTTCGGCGAGTGCGGCCTGCGGCGGCGCTATAATTTCCACCGTGCGACTGTAGCGAGGAGTGCAACGTGGCGCAGAAACCTTTCGAGCCGACCACCGACACCTCGGGGCCGTTCGTTCCAACCGAGCCGCGCGCCGAAGCGTACATCGAGGGCTTGCTTGCCCGGCACGACGAGCCCGTGCTGCTCGATATGGAGCGCGAGGCGCGGGCGCGGCGTTTTCCCANNCCGCAACGTTGGCGCTTTCCTCGAGGTCATGGCGTTGTGCATCGGAGCACGCCGCGTGTTCGAGTTCGGCAGCGGATTCGGTTACTCGGCGTTCTGGTTCAGCCGCGCCGTCGGCGCCGGGGGCAAAGTGACATGCACCGATGGCAGCGCCGACAACGCGCGCAGTGCGCTGGCCTATCTCGAGCGCGTCGGACGTGCCGATAGGTTGGCGTTTCACGTCGGCTGGGCGCAGCAGCTGTTCGCCAGCATCGGCGGCGGTGAGTCGTTCGACATCATCTACAACGACGTCGACAAGGACGGCTATCCGGAGGTGTGGCAGCTCGCGCGGGACCGAATCCGCCCCGGCGGTCTGTACATCGCCGACAACACGCTTTGGTCGGGGCGCGTGACACTCGACGAAGTGACCGAGGACGTTCGCCCGGGATTTACCGAGGGAATCAAGACCCACAACGCGATGGTGGCCGCCGACGAACGCTACGACTTCTTTCTCAACCCCATCCGTGACGGCGTTCTGGTTGCGCGCCGTCGGGGCTGACCGACTCGCGCCTGCGCCGGGACCGCCCACACCAGACCCGTGGCGCTGCCGCGCCGCGGCCGACTCGATTGCCGTCCGACCCCCCCGCGACGCTGAGCTGGCTCGCTCGAGGTCTGATCTCATCAGGTGTGTCCGTCGGCCCCGCAACGTCGGTGTCGAGTCCGGCGCGTCGCCGCCGCCCGCGTACCCGCCATGGCGACCGTTGCGCTTTCACCAGGCACGGATTTCACGTTGACACGCAATATCTAGGGCGCTAAGCTCGCGCCAGCCGCAATATGTAGGGTCAGTCAGAACCTCAGGGGGGTGCATCGGCTGCCATGCCCGGAGCAGCGTTGAGGGAAGATCGGCGAGCTTTTCCTCGCGCGGGTGTCGCCGGCCAGATCTGGGTCCATCGACCCAACTGTCGCCCGCAGCGGTCGCTGCGCGGTGGCGGTGGCATCAATCTCGGCGTCCCGCACACGCTGTCGAACATCTCCTTCAACGGCGCGAAGTTTCAGGGCGCGGCGCCCTGCGGCAAGATCGGTGATCAGCTCGAGATCGCCCTCCCGGCGATCGGCAAAGAGCAAATTCTGATCGTGGGGCACATCGTGCGCGTCGAGGAGGCACGCGCGGGCTGCAGCGTTGCGGTGGAATTCGACCACATGTCGCAGCTCGATCAGCTGCGGCTCTCACGTGTCATGGGTGTGCTGCTGAGCCGTCCCCCGCGCTAGCCGCGTCGACGGTGCGGCGAGCTGGTGCGCTACGGCCCGCCGCCGAGACGCTCGGCTGCCATCAGTCGACGTACCAGCTGGACCAGAGCATCGATGTCCTCGCCGGGTGTGTCGAATGAGGTTACCAGACGAATCGTCGTGGACGCGGCGGCGCCCCACCGGTAAAAACCCACCCCCTCGCGCTCGAGCTGCTCTATCACCGGCGCGGGCAGCACGGCAAAGACCTCGTTGGCCTCGACCGGGTGCGCGAGGCGGACGCCGTCTACCGCGATCAGACCGTCGGCCAGCCGGCGCGCCGCGTCGTTGGCGTGAGCGGCATTTCGCAGCCAAAGGTCGTCGTGCAGATACGCTTCGAGCTGGGCGGCGAGATAGCGCATCTTCGACACCGTGTGGCCACCGCGCTTGCGCAGAAAGCCGAGCCGTTCGGCGAGCGCCCGGTGAAAGACGATGATCGCCTCTGCGCCCATCGCTCCGTTCTTGGTTGCGCCGAAGCAGAGCACGTCGACGCCGCGCCGCCAGGTAAGCTCGGCGGGGCTGCGGCGCAGCCGCGCACAGGCGTTGGCGAAACGCGCCCCGTCCATATGCAGCCGCAGCCGCTGGGCGCGTGCTACCTCCGCCAGCACTTCGATCTCGGCGAGCGCGTACACCGTGCCGCATTCGGTCGCCTGCGAGACGCTCAAGGCGGCGGGCTGTACCTGGTGCACGACACCGCGCGCGAACTCTGCGATACGGTGTTCGAGCTGATCTGGCTCGCATTTGCCGTGGGCGCCTGCTACGGGCACCAATTTCGCGCCGGCGGTGTAGAACTCCGGCGCGCCGCAGGCGTGGACGTGGAGGTCGGCCTCGGCGTGGCAGAAAACGGCACCGTAGGGTGGCGACAGTGCGGCCAGTGCAAGACCATTGGCGGCGGTGCCGGTGACGACAGGAAACACCGTCACGTCGGTCTCGAATAGTTCCGAAAAGCGTGCGTGCAGGCGCTCGCTGACGGCGTCGGCGCCGTAGGATTTCGCGGCGCCGCTGTTGACGCGATGCAGCGCTTCGAGAATCTCTGCCGCTACGCCGCTCGCGTTGTCACTCGAGAACTGCATCGAACACCTCCGCGCGAATGCTAGCACAGCGTCCGGCGCCGCATTTGCCGTGCGACGCGAGCCGTGCCGACGCACGGTGCTAAACTCGCCGGCTGTCGACGAATGCATCCCCCGCGCCAGGCCACAGGCTGCTCTGGGCCGGTCCCCATTGCCGTCGGCCGGCCGCCCGCTGTCGTGCTGATCGAGATTATGGAGCTTACGCTGTACTGGTTCATGCTGCCGACGTGCGTCGTGATCGCGACCGCGGCAATGCTCAGCGGCATCGGTGGCTCGGCGCTGCTCGTGCCGATCGTGCTCATCGTTTTTCCCGCGCTAGGTCCGGAATACCCGCTCTCCAATGCTGCGGCGGTCATCGGGGTGGCGCTGTTCACGCAGTTCTTCGGTTTTCTATCCGGCCTGCTCGGCTACCTGCGCCGCCGTTTGATCGATTTCAGCACCGCGCTCTCGTTCATTGCTGTCGCTGCGCCGACGGCGGTGATAGGCGCCCTCGCCACGCAGCGCATGCAGACGAGCTGGCTGACGGGTGGGTACGCGCTGCTGATGTTGATCTTGGGCGTGCTGCTGATCCGGCGTCGCCAGCCCTCGCAACGGCATCACGTCGGGCCGACCCCGGCCGACGACGACCGTCCCGCGCGTACGCTCGTGGATCGCGACGGCGTTACCTACACCTACCCGGTGCCGCGCCAGGGGCGTGGTGCGCCGCTGACGGCGCTGGGGGCGCTTCTGACCGGCATGCTGTCTGTCGGTATCGGTGAGGTGGTCGTGCCGCAGCTCACGCACTGGAACCGGGTGCCGGTGCCGGTGGCTGCGGCGACGTCGGTGTTCGTGGTCATCGTCGTGGTTGCCGCGGCATCGTTCACGCAGATCGCCGCTATGGTGGCAGCGGGGGGTATCGACGCCGTACCGTGGAATCTGGTCATGTACACCGTGCCCGGTGTCATCATCGGCGGGCAGATCGGCCCGCGGCTGCACGGCTATCTCCCGCAGAGCACCATGGTCCGCGGCATCGGCGTGCTGTTCGTGGTGATTGCCGCCGCCATGGCCGTGGTGACGATCACCGCCGTCGGCTAGCTCGCCGCTGCTTCGCAGCCGCGCTCACGGCGAGCGTATTCCGCCGCGGGGTGCCGGGCCGCTCGCGGCGCCGCGCGGTGCGCGCTACGCCGGTGGCGCGTCCGACCCCTGACGGCGACTGCGCTCGAGCCAATCGGAGAGCGGCTGCAGCAGATCCATGGGCAGCGGAAAAACGATCGTCGAGCTGCCTTCGCCTGCGATCTCGGTCAGCGTCTGCAGATAGCGCAGCTGCAGCGATTGGGACTGCTGGGCCAGAATGGCGGCCGCCTGACTGAGTTTCTCCGATGCCTGCAGCTCCCCTTCGGCGTGAATCACCTTGGCGCGGCGTTCGCGTTCGGCCTCTGCCTGCCGCGCGATGGCGCGAATCATGCTCTCGTCGAGGTCGACGTGTTTGATCTCCACGTTCGACACCTTGATACCCCAGGCGTCGGTGTGCTGATCGAGGATGCTCGCAATATCCTGATTGAGCTTGTCCCGCTCCGAGAGCATCTCGTCGAGCTCGTGCTGGCCGAGCACGGAGCGCAGAGTGGTCTGCGCGAGCTGACTCGTCGCAGCCAGGTAGTCCTCCACTTGAATTATGGCTTTCTCGGCGTCGATGACGCGGAAATAGACGACCGCGTTGACCTTGACCGAGACGTTGTCGCGCGAGATGACGTCCTGGGTCGGCACGTCCATGACGATCGTGCGCAGGTCGACCCGCACCATCTGCTGTATGCCCGGTATGAGAATGATCAGGCCGGGTCCCTTGACCTTCCAGAAGCGCCCCAGCATGAAGACCACGCCGCGCTGATACTCGCGCAAAATCTTGATCGCCGACGCCAGGACGGCAACGACCCCGAACAGCAGAATGCCCCACCACATAACCGTCATTGCTCCACCTCCTTCGACGAGGGTTCGACGGTGAGCGTCAGCCCGTCGACCGCGGTCACCCGCACCTTCTGACCCCGTTTCAAGGGGGCCTTCGTGAGCGCCTGCCAGTCCTCGCTGTGCACGCGTACTCGGCCACGCCCTTCGAACGTGCTCAACGCCTCGCCCGACATGCCCACCAGCTCCTCGCGCCCGCTCACCACCGGACGCCGCCGCGCCTTCACCGCGAGGGTGAGCACGCCTACGAAGAGCAGTCCGTTGAGAATGCCGAACGAGATGATGACGGGCAACGAGACGCCGTAGCCCTCGACCTCGGTATCGATCAGAATCACCGACCCGATGATGAAGGCGATCACGCCGCCGATACCGAGCGCGCCGAAGCTGGGAATGAATGCCTCGGCTACCATGAACGCGACGCCCACCAGGATCAGGGCGAGACCGGCGAAGCTCACCGGCAGCACCTGGGCCGCGTAGAGCGCCAGCAGCAGACAGATGGCGCCGAGCACCCCGGGCAACACGAAGCCGGGATTGAGCAGCTCGTAGAGCAGCCCGAACATTCCCAGCGTCATCAGAATAGGCAGGATGTTCGGGTCGGTGATCACCGAGAGCAGGCGGCTGCGCCAGTCCGGTTCTATGGTGACGACGCGGACCGCCTGCGTGTCCAGGGTGCGCGCCGTGCCGAGCACGTTGACGCTGCGGCCGTGAAGCTGCTGCAGCAGATCGCCGATGTCGCTGGCGATGAGGTCGATCACGCCGTTGTCGAGCGCTTCCGCCGCGGGCAGGCTGGCCGCCTCGCGCACCGCGCGTTCGGCCCACTCGGCGTTGCGGCCGCGCATCTGCGCCAGGCCGCGGATGTAGGCGGCGGCGTCGTTGACCATCTTGCGCTCCATCGGCGTGCCGCCCGGAGCGGGCTGGGCATCGCCCTCCTTGTCGGGTTGCTCGCCGTTACCCGGGCCGGGAAGGGTGGGCGGTCGCGCCTCGGGTGCGGTCCCGATCTGCACCGGGGTCGCGGCGCCGAGGGTGGTCGCCGGCGCCATGGCCGCCACGTGGCTCGCATAGAGAATGTAGGTGCCGGCGCTGGCGGCGCGCGAGCCGCTGGGGGCGACAAAGCCCGCCACGGGAACGGGCGATGCGATGATCTCCTGAATGATCTCGCGCATGGCCGAATCGAGGCCGCCGGGCGTGTCCATGCGCAGCACCACCAATTCCGCGCCGGCTTCCCTGGCCTTTAGCAGCCCGCGCCGGAAATAATCGCTGGTGGCGGGGCCTATCGGGCCGTCGATGCCGAGGACGTACACCGCCTTGCCGCCGGCGGCTTGGCCCAGCAACAGCGCCGGACAGCAGAGCAGCAATAGACTGAGCACAAGGCGGACGCGGGACACGGCTCGGAACTCGATGACCTACGTGTTGGGGAGAGTACTCCAATCGGCGATGGCGTTGCCATAGCGGGTGCGCGGCGGGCTCCAGCGCCGACCGCCGGCCGTGAGACCCCCGCTCAGCGGTGGGCGAAGCCGAGGCGGGGCGGCGGGGTTCCGCCCGCGCCCCTGTTTGATTCCCCCGCGCTCAGGCGCGGATAATGGGGCAGTGGCCGCGCAGCTATCCTACCTTGATCACCGCAGAGGGGAGAGAACATGTCGAGCAGAAAAGGCTTTGATCGCCGCGCCTTCCTGGGGCACTCGCTCGCCGGGCTCGGCGTCGCCGCGCTGGGCCTCGGCGCGTCGCGCGAGACGGCTGCAGA
>JABAHR010013438.1_pt1 | contig 21352 bp, 15 predicted proteins | sample 7062101 | NCBI WGS metagenome assembly JABAHR01 (sample SAMN14534553, study PRJNA622989) | marine sediment metagenome | biome: marine biome [ENVO:00000428]; feature: marine pelagic biome [ENVO:01000023]; material: deep marine sediment [ENVO:00002113] | place: India: Gulf of Kutch | collected... | reverse complement strand
GATGCCGCCGCAGAGCATGATCCCCAGGTCAGCGAACACCCACTCCTTGCAGTCTTCCGACTGGATCGAGACGACGTCGCCGGATTTGAGCCCGAGCGCCAGCAGGCCATGTGCGATCTCGAAGGCGCGCGCCCGGTAGTCCGCCCAGGTGTAAGCCTGCCAGATGCCGAAATCCTTCTCGCGCATGGCGACTCTGTCGGCCCAGGCTGCCGACTGTTTGAGGAACAGTTTCGGTATCGTGTCGCAACCGTGGACTACGAACGCCCCGTCTGCTTCCGCTCTTCCCTCGGCCCGGTCCGTCATCGCCATGTCTTCTTTTTCTTCCAGCGCCGCAGGCCGCGCACGCCCTCGTCCTTCTTGCCGAGATAGAACTCCTTGACGTCCTCGCTCTCCATGAGCTTGTCGCTGTCATCGTCCATCACCATGCCGCCGACTTCCATGACGTAACCCCGCCCGGACACCTTCAGCGCGATATTCGCATTCTGCTCGACGAGCAGTATCGAGATATTCTGCTCCCGGTTCAGTCGCAGGATGATTTCGAAGATCTCGCCGACGAGCACGGGCGACAAGCCGAGCGAGGGTTCATCCAGCAGCAACAGGGTCGGGCGCGACATGAACCCCCTGCCGATCGCCAGCATCTGTTGCTGGCCGCCGGACAGGTAGGCGGCAAGCTGATCGCCGAGATCGCTTAGCGCCGGGAAGTAATCGAAGACAAGCTCGACGTCCTGCTCTACGGCGTCTCTGTCGGTGCGGCAATAGGCGCCCATCAGCAGGTTCTCCCTGACCGTCAGTAACGGAAACACCTCCCGACCCTCGGGCACGTGGGCAATTCCCTGGCGGGCAACCCAGTCCGGATTCCGACACTGGATCTCCTCGCCGCGGAACACCACCTGGCCCTTGCTGCAGTCGAGCGCGCCGCAGGCGGTCTTCAACAGCGTGGTCTTGCCCGCGCCGTTTGCGCCCAGCACGGCCACGATCTCTCCCTCGTCGACGCTGAGACTGACGCCCCTGATCGCCATGACCGGACCGTAGTAGGTCTCGATGTTGCGGATGTCGAGTAGTGGCTCGGTCATGCCGCCGTCCCCAGGTAGGCCTGTTGCACCGCCGGATCGTTGCGCACCTCTTCGGGGGTGCCGATGGTCAGGAGGCGGCCATTGTTGATCGCCATGACGCGGTCCGCGACGCGGCCGACCAGCCCCATGTCGTGCTCGACCATGACGATCGTGACGCCGAGATCGTGCTTGATGTCGTCGAGCCAGAAGGACACATCATCCGTTTCCTCCTGGTTGAGCCCGGATGCAGGCTCGTCGAGCAGGATCAGGCTGGGCTCCGAACACAGCGCTCTTGCAAGCTCGACGTTTTTCCTCGCCCCGTAGGGGAGGTCCGCGATGCGCTGGTCCCGGTAGTGCGCGATCTCCATGAGATCGATCACGTCCTCCACTTTGCGTCGATGCTCGCGCTCTCGCGCGCGGGCGCCCGCGATGAAAAGAAAATCGCGAAACAGGTTCCGCGACATCCTGCTGTGGCGTCCGACGAGCAGGTTCTGCAATACCGTGGCCTGCTCGAACAGGTCGATGTTCTGGAAGGTACGGGCGATGCCGAGATCGACGACCCGATGCGCCGGCACCTCGAGCAGGTCCCGTTCACCGTAGTGGATCGATCCACCGGTCGGCTCATAGAGCCGGCTGATCAGATTGAAGATCGTGCTCTTGCCGGCGCCGTTCGGCCCGATGATCGCAAAAGTCTCGCCGGGTTCGACCGCGAAGGACACGCCGTCGACGGCATGCACGCCGCCGAATTCGATAGACAGATTCTCGACCACGAGCGATTTCACCGCATGCGCTCCGTCTTGAGGTAGCTCTTCTGCCGGACGAAGGACGCTTTGCGGTAGTAAGGAAACGTCTCGAAGAAATGCAGCAGCTTCTTCCAGCGACCGTTGATGCCCTCGGGCTCGAAGACGATGAAGATCACGATGATCAGGCCGAACAGCATGGGCTCGAGACCGGCCTGCTGGCCGATGGCTCCCGGCAGCACGTCGCGCAGGATGCTCAGCAGTACCGGCAATAGAGAGATAAAAATGGCGCCGAAGATCGCGCCCGTGATGCTGCCGAGCCCGCCGACCACGATCATCAGCAGCAGCTTGAGCGACTCGAGCACGCCGAAGGTCTCGGGCGACAGGAAGGCGAGATGGTGCGCCAGCAGCACGCCGGCGAGGCCCGTTATCGCGGCGCTGATGCCGAAGGACTGGATCTTGACCCATTCGATATTGACGCCGAGGCTGCGCGCGGAGAGTTCGGAATCACGCACCGCGAGAAACGCGCGGCCCGTCGGGCTGCGCAGCAGGTTGGCGGCGCCCCATATGACGAACAGCGCAACGGCGAGGTCGAGATAGTACTGCTGCCAGACCTCGGAAAAATAGAAGCCGAATATCTCGAGCTCGGGCACGACGTAGCCGGCGTAGCCGCCCGTCAGCGACGTCCACTCACCGATGACGGTTTCGATGATGATCAGGAACGCGAGCGTCGCCACCGCCATGTAGAAACCGTGCATCTTCGACGCCGAGCGGCCGATGGCCATACCGACCAGCCCGGTCAGCAACGTGGTCAGGATGAGCGAGACCGGGAACGGCAGCCCGGCCGTCATCATGATCGAGTGTGCATAGGCGCCGACGCCGAGAAACGCTGCGTGCCCGAATGACACCTGCCCGGTGAAGCCGATCAGGATCATCAGGCCGACGCCGGCGATGGCGTAAACCAGCAGCAGGCCGAGTTCGGACAGGTAGTAGACGTCGAGGAACAGCGGTGCGGCAAGCGTCAGCAGGATCACCGCCGTCACGCGGATGTATTCGCCGGTCTTCGACAGGATATTGATGTCCTGGTCGTAGCTGGTTTTGAAGACGACCTGCATCAGACTTTCTTCCGGTAGGTTTGCACGATCAGTCCTTCCGGCCGGACGAACAACACGGTCAGCATGACGATGTACGCGGACACGCCCTTGATAGACGGGAAGAAGTAATCAGCGAACGGTTCGATGATGCCGATCAGCATGCAGCCGAGCAGCGTGCCCGGTATCGAACCGAAGCCACCGACGATGGCGCCGGCGAGCGCCTTGATGCCGATAAAGCCGACATTGGTCTCGAGTTGCGTAACCGGCGCCATCACCGCGCCGGCCACGGTCGCAACGATCGCGGCGATCGCCCAGACCATCGACACCAGGCGACGCACCGGTATGCCCATGTAATAGGCGGCGAGCTGATTCTGCGACGAAGCCTGCATCGCGATCCCCAGGCGGCTGCGAGCGAAGAACAGGTACAAGGCCGTGCACAGGACGATCGTCGTGACGATGATCGCAATCCTTTCGGTACCGATCGTCACGCCGACGAGGCGCATTTCCGTGTCGAACGGCGTGTCGAGCGACGACGGATTCCATCCCCAGATCATTCCCGCCGCCGCCCGCAGGATAAAGCCGAACGCCACCGTCAGGATGAAGACGCTCGCCTGGGACTCGCCGATGATGCGGCGCATGATCTTCGCATCGATGAGATAGCCAGCCGCCCCCATCGCAATGCAGGCGCAGAGCAGCCCCGGCCAGAAGCCGAGGCCGAGGCCCTCGGAAAACGTCAGCACGGCGAAGCCACCGAACATCATGATGTCGCCGTGCGCGAAATTGACGACTTCCGTAGCCTTGTAGATCAGCACGAAACCGAGAGCGATGAGCCCGTAGGCACAACCCTGCGAAACGCCGATGAAACTCAGCCGGATGATGTCTTCGACCGGTAGCATAGCTCCCCTGCGCCGCTTGCTTGTTGTTCTTCGGGCGCCAGCACGTACCTTACTCCAAAACCCGCTGACATTTCGCCCGTCACCTCACTCAGCTGTCGATGGAAACGACTTTCCCGGGGTTCAGGATATTTCGCGGGTCGAGTGAACGCTTCAGCGTACGCATCAGCTCGATCTCGGCAGGCGTTCGACTCACCGGCAGCCAGTCCTTCTTTTCGATGCCGATCCCGTGCTCCGCTGACACGGCGCCGCCGTAAGGCCGCAGCGACTCGTAAATGTGCCGCTCGATGATCCCGGCGTTTTCTGGTGTGCGTTTGCCGCATAACACGCAGATATGGATGTTGTTGTCGCCCAGGTGACCGAAGGTCACAACCCTGGCGTCCGGCAGTTCGCCTGTAATCCCCGCAGTAATCGTCTCGTTGTATTCGTAGACGTCCGCGATCGGCAGGCTGACGTCGAACACGTGGGCGTCGCGTACGACCCACTCGACCTCGTGGCGTATCGCCCAGATCGCTTCTCGCTCGGCGTCGGACTTCGCGATGACGCCGTCGGCGCAGCGGCCGCTCTCAAACATTTCGCCTATCGCGGCCTCGAACGCGTCGTCATCGGGTCCCGGCTGTGTCCCTGTGGCCTCTATGATGATGTAGAAGCGGTACGACGGCGGAATCGGCGTCGGCAGGCGCCCGTCCGGCTCGACGACGGCGTGGTAATAGCTGTCCCACATGACCTCGAATCCGCACAGCGCCCCGCCCAGCCGCTGCCGCGCCGCGTTCAGCAAGCCGGTCACCTGCGCATAGTCGTCGCAGGCGACGAGCGCGACATTGTGACTGCGCGGCCGGGCCTGCAGCCGGAAGACGATGCGGGTGATCAGCCCGAGCACGCCTTCCGTGCCGATGAAAAGCTGCTTCAAGTCGAAGCCAGAGTTGTTCTTCAACAGCGTGTTCATGGAGGAAACGACCGTGCCGTCCGCGAGCACCGCTTCCAGCCCGAGTACCGATTCGCGGATCATCCCGTAGCGAATCACGCGCGTGCCGCCGGCGTTCGTCGATACGTTGCCGCCGAGCATGCAGTTGCCGCGGGCGCCGATGTCCACCGGGAAATAAAGTCCGGCCGAGTCGGCGGCCTCCTGTGCCGCCTGCATGGTGACGCCGGCCTGCACGGTCATCGTACTGGCGGTCGCGTCGACCTTCTCGATACGGTCCATGCGTTCGAACGAGATGGCGACATCGTCCGGGCGGGTCACGGCGCCCTGGACCAGGTTGGTAAGCCCGCCAAAGGGGACGACCGCCTGACCGGCCGCGTGGCAGGCTTCGAGGACCGCGGAGACTTCGCCCGTATCCGCCGGACAGACGACGGCAGCGGCCCGGCACGGCTGGTTCGTGCCCCACACCTCGCTGCGATCAACGAAGTCATCGGCCGTCAGCACGTTACGCTCGCCAACGAGCTTGCGAAGTTGCGCCAGGAGTTCATCCATCATGGCGCCTAATGCTAGCCGCCATGAGCCCGTCGCACCATGCATTGCGGGGATATTTTTTGCCCGCGCATAGCCGGGTTTGCGCTATCATGCGCGGTCGCTCAGGCTGAGGAACTTAAAGGACACCCCCCCGATGCGAGACATGCTGCAGTTCTACATCGATGGCGAGTGGGTCGACCCCGTTGCGCCGAACCCCTTCGAGGTGATCAACCCCGCTACCGAGGAGGTCTGCGGACGGATCAGCATCGGCTCCGCCGCCGACGTCGACAAAGCGGTCGCCGCCGCCAGCAAGGCGTTCCCGGAATTTTCCCGGACCAGCATCGACGAACGGATCGCCCTGCTCGAGCGGATACTGGAGGAGTTTGCGAAGCGGCATGACGACATCGCGACCGCGATCATGGAGGAAATGGGCGCGCCCTGGAAACTTGCGAAATTCGCCCAGGCGGAGAGCGGACCGCAGCATGTCCGGGGTGCCATCGACGCGCTGCGCTCGATGACGTTCGAGGAGCAGCACGGCACCACGCAGATCGTGAAGGAGCCGATCGGCGTCTGCGCGCTGATCACGCCCTGGAACTGGCCGATCAACCAGGTCGCGGTGAAAGTTGCCCCGGCGCTCGCCGCCGGCTGCACGATGGTGTTGAAGCCGAGCGAAATCGCGCCCTTCGACGCGATGATCTTCGCCGAGGTGCTGGACGCGGCGGGCGTGCCGGCCGGTGTCTTCAACCTGGTCAACGGTGACGGTCCCGGCGTCGGGGTCGCGCTGAGCAGCCACCCCGACGTCGCCATGGTGTCCTTCACGGGTTCGACGCGCGCGGGCATCTCCGTGGCGCAGAATGCGGCGCCCACGGTCAAGCGCGTCGCCCAGGAACTCGGCGGCAAATCGGCAAACATCATCCTCGAGGACGCGGACTTCGAACGCCAGGTTGCGATGGGCGCGAGCAGCTGTTTTAACAACTCCGGGCAGTCCTGCAACGCGCCGACGCGAATGCTGGTGCCCGCGGCGAGACTCGCCGAGGCCGCGGCGATCGCCGCCAGGCGCGCCGACAGCACGACGGTCGGCGATCCGCAGGGGGAGAACACCCGCATGGGCCCGGTCGTGTCGGAAGCGCAGTGGAACAAGATCCAGGGCCTCATCCAGAAAGGCATCGACGAGGGCGCTGAACTGGTTGCTGGCGGCACCGGGCGCCCGGACGGACTGGACAAGGGTTATTACGTGAAGCCCACCGTCTTTTCCAACGTCACGAACGACATGACGATCGCCCGCGAGGAGATCTTCGGGCCGGTTTTGTCGATCCTCCCCTACGAGGACGAAGACGAGGCGATCCGCATTGCCAACGACACGCCTTACGGGCTGTCCGGCTATGTATCGTCGAACGATCTCGAGCATGCGCGACGGGTCGCCGCCAGGCTCGAGGCCGGCATGGTCCACATCAACAATGCAGCGCTCGATTCACAGGCGCCGTTCGGCGGCTACAAGCAGTCGGGCAACGGCCGGGAATGGGGTCCGCACGGCGTCGAGGAATTTCTCGAAGTGAAGTCGGTCTACGGTTATCGGGACGCGGGATAGAGGACACGACCCGGTAGCGTATCGGCGCTGCCAGTCGTAAGAATGTGATGAACAGAAACTGCGGAAATCCCTGGCGCCTGCGGGCGAGTACCGCCATCGTAATCGCTGCCGCACTGATCGCCGGGTGCGCGGAGACGAGCCGACCCACTGCGACCGGCAAGGGCAAGGTGCGCGGCATCAACAGCATTGTCACCTCGCCGGAATTGATCTTTCTCACTGAAGAGCGGCCCATGGGGAACATCAACTACCGGGGGGTCGCCGGTTTCACCGAGTGGGACAACCTGACCTACAACTTCAATTTCGATGTAATCAGGCCGAATGCGGCCGAGGCCGAACGGTTGGCGACGCAGGTCATCGATGTGCTGGCCGATGTCGAGCACACGACCGTATTGACGGGCACCATTGCGAATCCTTCGCTTCTGTACTGGGAGACCGAGGCGCGCGAATGGGATGGCTCGGAAACGGTCTTCGAGGTCGACTTCTTCCATGCATCGCCACTGCTGGGCCAGGTAGACGTCTACTATGACCTGGAGGGAACCGCGCCGGTCGTCGGCAACGAGGTCGGCACGCTCGGATTCGGGGACCGGATCCCCTATGTCGAACGGGAACAGGACGATTACGAACTGATCTTGACCGCACCGGGCGATCCGTCGACGGTCATCTTCCAGTCGCCCGGCGTCCCCAGACTGCCACGGGAACGGATCACGTTTGCTCTTTACGATACCGATCCCTCGATCGTTGCGGACGCAGGTGTCGGCATCATCTTTGAAAGCGGCGTGTCCCAGGGGATCCCCGACGTCAATTCTCCGCCGCAATTGCGCCTGACGCATGCCTCTTTCGGTGTCGGTAACATCGACGGCTACCTCAACAACGATTTCGGTACCGTCGTCTTCCCGAATGTCGGCTTCGATCAGTCCTCTGCATACGTTGAATTTTCGGAAACGATCCTGCCCGTCGACGTGACGCCGACAGGCGACCCGGCGACCTTACTTGTCGAGGCAGACATCCAGCGCCTTGCCAATACGCGGCGCTCGATGCTGTTCTGGGGACTGCCGGGGGCGCATTTTCTTCGTGTCCTGCTACACGACGCGCGTCCGATCGAGATTTTCCCCGTCGTGCGGCTGACGCACCTGTCCTCGAACGTCGATGATGTCGATATCTACGTCGTCGCACCCGGCACGGTGCTGGATGAGACCGTAGTGCCGTTATTCAACGGTGCGATACCGGGGATCTCGACCGGGTTTTTCGCCGTCGAGGTAGGGATGACCGAATATGTCGTCACGCTGCCGGGTGAAAAAACGCCGATCGCGGCGCCAGTGGTATTTGACCAGGCTGCCGGCGAAGTGCTCGACCTGATCGTCGTCGACACCGCCGATCCCGCCACCGTGGAGATCCGCATTTTCGACTCGATCCCCTGAGTCGCGGCGGGCGCCTGCAAGCGGATCACTACGGCAACGGGTTTGCTCAGGATGCGATGGCGTTGTCGACGTAGGCCGCCATGTCGTTCGCGGCCTCTTCCCTGCTGACCTGCTTCGAGTTGTACATGGCCTGGTCGGCGACGCTGACCAGGTGCCAGAGATCTTCGCCGTGTTGCGGCATCAGCGCGATGCCCACGCTGGCGGTGCATTCGATCTCCTGACCGTGGATGATATAGGCCTCGAATGCGGTATCGACGAGGCGTCGGGCGACGTGCTTCGCATCGTCGACCGATACGCCGGGCAGGACGATGGCAAACTCGTCGCCACCGAGGCGGGCCAGTACGTCTTCGGGGCGCAGACAAAACTCGAGTCGGTGGCCGAAGGCTTTCAGCAATGCGTCGCCGGCCTGGTGCCCGAAGCGGTCGTTGATTGCCTTGAAGTGATTGAGGTCGAGGTAGAGGACGGCGCCCTGCTCGTTACCGGCGATCGCCTCGGACGCCTGTTTTTCGAACCCGCGCCGATTGAGGATGCCGGTCAGCGGATCGCGCAGCGCGTCCGCCAGCATCTTCGTTTCGTTGCGTTTGCGCTGGGTGATGTCGATCAGCGTCACCGAGAAGTCGTCGCCGACCGGCTCGCCGACGATGCGCAGCCAGGTCTCGCCCTCGTCACCGTCGATCGACGTCTCGTAGCCGGTGCTTGTCCTGGGCGGCGCGTCACCGCCGAACTGGCGGCTCAGTCGCTCCGGCTGCAGCAGCTCCAGCTTGTCGAGCGGCATGCCCACAAGGGTGCCGCTGCCGGAACCGAGATAGCCTTCGGCTGCCCGGTTCGCGAAAGTGCAACGGAACCTGGCATCCGGGTCCCGGTCGTCCCTCGCGAATCGCAGGATGCCGTTCGACGAGTGCTCGACCAGGGAGCGGATGAGATGCTCGCTGTCTGCGAGGGCCTTGAGCGCCAGCTTACGCTCCGTGACGTCGCGGCAAACGACGACCATGCCCTGGTTCTGGCCGCTGGGTCCGCGCAAGGGAGCGCTGTTCAGTTCGTAGTAACGATCGGTATTCATCTTCAGCGTCTGGGTCAGATCGCGATCCTTGCTGAAGTCGAGGATCGCCTGGGCTTCCGGGATGTCCTCCCAGAGGCGTTGCCCGATCAGGTCCGCTTCCGCCGAGTCGAGCAGCCGTTCTGCGGGAGCGTTCGCGCTTACGATGCGCTGCGACCTGTCGAGAACGATGATCGGGTCGCGCACATGATCGAACATCGTCTGGTAGGCCAGCGGGCTGAATTCATACACGCGCAGGGCGACCGACGCGTACCAGAAAAGCGGCAACATCAGGACCAGCGTCAGCGACGTAAATGGAAAATCAATCGGCCCGATCCGGAACAGCGTGTTCGTGATGCTGACCGCAAAGGGCATGACGGCGCAGATCAGCAACAGGATGATTTTCTTGCGGTGCGCCCGCGCAATCGTCGGCAGGCGACCGGCCAGCGCAATCACCGAGAAGCCGAACAGTCCGTAGGCGAACGGCGCGTGCACGCGCCTGAACCAGGCATGCTTGTCGGGCTCCGTGAAACGAATCTCGCCCGCGCTCTGGACCACGGCCCAGATCATCCCGTGCAATTCGTTGGTCATCGCCAGCAGGGTGGAGATCGCGGGGATGATCGAGAGCGCCGCGAGCAGCAGCGCTGACGCGCGACCGACCGTCATTTCGCGGTAAATGCTGTACAAAGCGACGGGCAGGAAGCCGGAACTGAAGAACGTCAGGGTCCGGCCAATGCCGTAGATGTGCGGATCTGTCGCGTTGTAGGCGAACGCGCTACCCGCGATCATCATGCCGATGAGGAACAGGAAGTAGCTGATCGTGTTGCTGGACGCATCGGCGGCTGCCCGGGAAACCCGCACGGTGAGCCACAGGTAAAGGACTGTCGCAACCGCGAAAACGGCAGGCAAAATTGTTTCCAGTTGGTCAATCAAACCCGGGCTCCGCAACGCCAGGGGTCGCCTGATACAGTCCGACCGGGCATCTTATCGATGCGCGGTCAGCGCTGCTGCGACTTATTCCGCATTCCGGATATGGGAATCGGGCACTGTTTCACGCTTAGGAAATGGCTCAGGCTAGAGCCCCTCGGCGGTATCGCTGATCAGGGTATCGACCACGGCGTTGAGTGCGTCGGCGCTGGAATTGCCCGCAGCCAGCGACAGCTCGCGGGCCTTCAGCTGGCGGTGCGCGCTGGTGCCACGGCTCAGGATATCGCGGACCGAACCGATCTCGGCCTCGCAGTCGAGCGCCCGCGCGTCCTCGTAGGTCAGGTCGAGGATCTCGTCCAGCAGGTCCTCGAACGGGACGATCCTGCCCTTGGCGAAATCGATCAGTCCCTCGTCGAAACTGTAACGCATGGCTCGCCAGCGGTTCTCCCGGACCAGCATGCGCGTGTAGGTCCGCCACCGCTGGTTGTTGAGCCGCAATCGATAGAGCATGCGCATGATGCAGACCAGCAGCGCGGCCAGCGCAAGCGCATCGTCCAGGCGTGTGCAGACATCCATGATCCGCGATTCGAGCGTGGGGAAACGCGCGCTCGGCCGCAGGTCCCACCAGATCTTGGTCGAGTCTTCGATCACGCCGGCGTTGACCAGGATGTCGACGTGACGCTGGTACTCGTTATAGCTCTGAAATTTCTCCGGCAATCCTGTGCGTGGCAGGGCATCGAAGATCGTCAGGCGGTAGCTCTTCAGGCCGGTGTCCTCACCGCGCCAGAACGGCGACGAGCACGACAACGCCAGCAGGTGAGGCAGGAAGTATGCCGCCTGGTTCATCAGGTCGATGCGCAGCGAATCATCGTTGATGCCGACGTGCACATGCATGCCGCAAATCACGAGCCTGCGGGCGGCAGCCTGCATCTCGGCCGTCAACGACTCGTAGCGGTCCTTCCGTGTGTGCTTCTGCTCGGACCACTGGCTGAACGGATGCGTCGAGCTGGCGATCGGCGCAATACCGTGACGGCCCGTGACCTCGATGATGCTCTTGCGCAGTCGCGCGAGGTCTTCCCTCGCCTCCTGAACATTATTGCAGACCTTGGTCCCGACCTCGATCTGTGACTGCAGCAGCTCGTTGGTCACCTGGCCGCCGAGAATCTCCTCGCACTCGGCCAGCAGCGAACTGGGCGGATCGACGACGAGCCCCCGGGTCTCCTTGTCGACGAGCAGGTACTCCTCCTCGACACCGATCGTGAATGGCGGCTCCTTTTTCATCACGATCCGGACCTCCTGGAGTCAATGTCGGTCGGCTGCAGCCGTGCGGGCAGCGTGGCGAGCAAGGCGTGCAGCACGGCGGCGATGCGCTCGACGCCGTCCTCGTGATGGATCAGGTCCTGGCGTACCTCTAGGCCCACGTGCTGCAGTTCGGCGCGTTCGGCATGGTGATCCACCGTGAAGTCCTGGGGCGCCTTGCCGGAATACGGCTCGTTGTCGCCGACGAGGTAGCCGGCGTCGCGCAGCGATTCGATGAAGGCCCGGGCCGTTCTCGGGTCACGATCCCACAGCACGCCCATCTCCCAGGTGCGTGCTTCGCCATTCAGGACCGGCGTAAAGCTGTGGATGGAGACGAAAATCGGCTGCGTCCCGGCCTCTGCCAGGCGCGCCAGCTGCAGCTCGATGGCATTGTGATAGGGCCAGTAAATTGCGTCCGCCCGTTGTTCCTTGTCTTCGCGATGCAGGTTTCGGTTGCCGGGTATAACGACGCCATCGCCGAACTCGAGGAATGCGCTGGGATCCATCAGCTGCCGATTGCAGTCAACCACCAGCCGCGAATACTGGCAAAGGACGGCTGTCGCGCCCAGGCTCTCGGCCAGCGCTTCGCTCAGGGCGCCCGCGCCAATGTCCAGCGCCAGGTGACAACGCCGGGCAGCCGGATCGAGACCCATGGTGCCGAGTGCGCGCGGTATTCTGCGGCTGGCGTGGTCGCAAACGATAAAAATGGGCGACGTCGCATCGGCGTTGCGAACGATGAATGGCGGCGGCTCGTCGGGCGCCAGGAGCAGATCTTTTTCGGCTGGGCTGTCAGTGCCTTCTGCGGGCATATATTGTCTGGCCGGTAGCTGGTTGCGGGCAGTGTACCCTAAGGCTCGGGCGGTATGTCAGCGGGCGCACCGGCCTCAGGCCCGTCGGGACGAGGTCGCATCGTCCGCCCAGGGTTCGAAAGTCTGCACGGACGTCGGGCGGGCGATGTAATAGCCTTGCGCGTACCTGATCCCCAGCTCACTCAATTTATCGATCACCTGTTTGCTTTCGACGCGTTCTGCGATCGTCTCGATGCCCATCGCCTCGCCCACTTCCTTGATCGCTTTCACCATGCTTTCGTCGACCGCGTCCTCCGCGACATTGCGGATGAACTGGCCGTCGATCTTGAGGTAGTCGACCGGCAGGTTCTTGAGGTAGGTAAACGACGACAGGCCGCTGCCGAAGTCGTCGAGCGAGAACTTGCAGCCGAGCTTCTTCAGCGCCTGCATGAAATGGATGACGCGGGACAGGTTGGAGATCGCCGCCGTCTCCGTTATCTCGAAGCAGATGGCCCCCTCCGGCAGCTTCTGCCGGCCGAGTTCATCGATCACGAATTCGAGGAAACGGTCTTCGCTCAGTGACGTGCCGGAAAGGTTTATCGCGAGCGTAAAGTGCGCGCGTTCGGCTTCGGGATTGCGGTCCGCCAGCTGTGACAGGGCCTGCCGGATGACCCAGCGGTCGAGCGTCGACATCAGGTTGTAGCGTTCGGCTGCCGGGATGAACTGGTCCGGACCGACGAGGTCTCCTTTTTCATCGCGCATCCTTAACAACAGCTCATAGTGGCCGCGCCGGTTTCCACCCTGCTTACCGATACTGACGATCGGCTGGTAGAACAGCTCGAGGCGGTTCTCTTCCACCGCACTGGTAATGCGTGACACCCACTTCATTTCCTCGTGGCGCGTCGACGCGTCGCTGTCCTGGTAGAGGTGAACCTGGTTGCGGCCCATGTCCTTGGCCGAATAGCAGGCCACGTCGGCCGAACTCATCACGCTCGCAACGTCCGCACTGTCGTGAGACACCATGACGACGCCGATCGAGCAGCGCGCGCTGGTGTAAGCGTCCTGCCAGTTGAAGCGGTGTTCCTCGACGGCGCCGCGGATCGCTTCCGCGACGTCCATCGCGCGCTTCTCGTTGCATCTTTCCAGAAGGATGGCGAACTCGTCGCCGCCGAGCCTGGCGACCGTGTCGGTCGCGCGAATATTGGCCTGCACGACTTCGGCAATCTGCCGGAGCAACTCGTCACCGGCGGTGTGGCCGAAGGTGTCGTTGACGACCTTGAACTGATCGAGATCGAGGTACAGAAGGGCATGGGAGATTGCCGGATCGTCATGCGCGCTGTCGAGCGCGGACACCAGGCGGTTCTCGAATTCCTGGCGGTTGATCAGGCCGGTCAGCGTGTCGTGCGACGCCTGGTAGGACAGCTTGCGGAACAGCCGTGACTCCTTGCTGACGTCGTGGAACACCATGACCGCACCGATGATGTTGCCCAGTCGGTCGCGAATGGGCGCGGCAGAATCCTGGATTGGAATCTCGTTTCCGTGCTTGTTGATCAGGACCGAGTTGGCGGCCAGCGTGATCACGCGTCCTTCCTTGAGACACCGGGACACGGGGTTATCGACCGTCGCGCGGGTGTGCTCGTTGATCAGCGTCATCAGCGTCTCTATCGACTCGCCCTGCGCGCCTCGCATATCCCAGCCGGTGAGGTCCTGCGCGACCGGGTTGATGTAATCGACGCAGCCCTCTGCGTCCGTCGTGATGACGCCGTCGCCGATCGACTGCAGCGTCACCTGCGCGCGCTCCTTTTCCTCGAAGACGCGCGTTTCGGCACGCTTGCGATCGGTGATGTCGGTGATCGTGCCTTCGTGGGCGACGATGTTGCCGTCGTCGTCGTAAACGGCGCGCGCGTTCTCCAGCACGACGATCTCGGCACCGTCCTTGCGCCGCAGCCGGTACTCGAAGTTCTTGACGAAGCCCTGGGCCTCGAGACGTGCGAACACGCGTTCGCGGTCGATCGGGTTGACGTAGAGTATCGTGGTGCGGCCGGCGGCCTTGAGGTCCGCCACGCTGTCATAGCCGAGCATCTCGACGAGCGCGGGATTCGCGGTAATCAGATCGCCGTCGCGCGAGGCGATATACACGCCGTCCACGACGTTTTCGAACAGCCCCCTGTAGCGGGCCTCTGAACTGCGGAGACGGTCTTCGTCCAGTTGCCGCTTGATCGCGATTCCGGCAAGTCGCGCCATCCGGCCGAACTTGTCGATCTCATCCGTCGTTGGACCGCGCGGCTCGGCGAGGTAAATATCCAGCGTGCCGAGGACGCGGCCGGCGGCGCCGTGCAGCAGGAACGACCAGGCCGCACCGATACCGTGTTCTTCGGCTTGGTCGAGCAGCGGCGCCCAACCGGGGTCCCTGGCAACATCGTCACTGATGCGGTCGTTGACGTGATGCACGGCCGAGCTGCAGGTGACGCCCTCGGCCGCAACGGGCAGCCGGTCCAGCATCAGTTTCAGCGGCTCGGGCATGCTGGGCGCCTGTTCGAGCATCAGTTCCCGGCCGTCTTCATCGAGGCGCATGATGGCTGCGTAGAGTCCGTCGTCGAANNGCAATCATCTCGAGAATCTTGTTCTGCGCAAAAGTGATGCCTTCGGCACGCTTGCGCTCGGTGATATCGGTGATGCTGACCCGGATGAGGCGGCGCTTGCCCGCCGGCAGGCGGCTGAAGCGGACCTCGCAGGGTATCTGCTTGCCCTTCGAATTCTTGTGCATCCACTCGAAGGTGGGATGCCCGCCGTTCAGGGCCTTGTCGATATAGCCGCGCCGCACACCGAAAGACGGCGTGCCGTCGGGCTGCATTTTCGGGCTGATCGCCTCCGGCCCGACCGTCAGCAGCCGGGCGCGCGACAGGTTGAACAGCATGCAGGCGTTCTCGTTCGCATCGACGAACCGGTTCTCGTCGACGTCGAAGACGACGATCGCCTCGGGCGCGTTCTCCACGAGCGCCCGGTAACGCTCTTCGTTTTCCCGCAGCGCGATTTCCGCTTCCTTGCGCTCCGTTACGTCGCGCAGGCTGATGACGAAGATGCGGCCGCCCACGGTTTCGAGCGAACTCGCGTTGATCTCGGCGATGAAGGACTCGCCGTTCGACCGCCGCGCTTCCACGTCACCGCGCTTGAATTCGAAGCGCGTGTCGTCCGGGCTGGACATATACGGCGACAGGAACCGTTCGAGGCCTGTGTCTTTGGCGCCGGGGAGGAGGTGCTCGATCTGCGAGCCGATGATCTGGTCTTTGGTCAATCCGAAATAGCGGACGCAGACCTTGTTACAGACCCGGATCGCGCCCGTGTCGCTGACGGAAAGCAAGGCCTCGGAGACGCTGTCGAAAATGGTCTCGATCGGCGTGGTCGCGGTCAGCGACTGCGTGATCGTCGCCTCCATGCGGTCGTAGTGCTTGTCGACCAGGCGCAACAGTTCGATGAAGTCCGATTTCTCGATGCCGGACGATTCCGTCGCCTGCCTGATCCTGTCCCTGAGATCCCGATCCATGCGTCAAGGCACCCTGCTTCCACAACCATGAGCAGCCGGTGTCTGGTCAATCCCTGCGGTTTACCGGCAGCCTGACGACGACGTTAGTGATTTATTAGGTGCCGGTCTGTGAAGTGGCGCAATTTCTGAAAAATACTTTGGGAAATTATTCCCGATCTACGCCTCGAATCACCATAATGCGACGGCGTTGGCGTTGCGGTTCTGCCGCGGTGTTCTTCGACCGAAGTAAAGCGCAGCCGCGCGCAGCGCGGCGAGCCATGAGGGAGGGGAACACCGCGGCAGGACCGCACATGCCCGATTAGCTTAGCCGCGCATTTCCCCAGGCGGGCTGACGGCGATGTTTTTCGAGGAAGTCAGGCGGACCGAAGGGAGCCATGACGAGAATAATCATCGCCGCAGCCCGCTGAAACGCCAAAGTCAGTCGTTCGAAGCGGGCATCTCGCGGATGAGTTCGCCGTTCTCGTCGGTCGTCACGACGCCGTTCTGCTGCAGTTCCCGCGGCGCGGCACCGACCTGGATTGGTACGGCAGTGACGGTCTGCAACGAACCGGTGTCGGTCTGCAGGTGAGCCGTCACGTTGAGGAACAGGCGCCCTTCGCGCGCGGGGATCACGGTGACCTGCTGGCCGGCAGTACGCTCGTCATCGACGAACGCGAGCGACACCATTCTCTGCTGCGACTCCGGAAACGTCATCGCGGTCGAATCGTTGCTGCCGTAACTCAGCGTAACCGGTTCCTCCCCGACGTTCGATTTCACCTTCAGGTCGATCGTCACCGGCTGCCCGACGACCGGCGTGCCGATGATGCGGTAATCGATCCTGACCGGGCCCTGGGGCTTGCCGATGACGCTGTATTTCTCCTCGGGTGTCAGGACGGCTACGGGGGTCTCGGCACTTGCGCCCTGCTCCGCCACGGGGGCCGGCTGTTCGCTGCCGCCGCCACAGGCCGTGAGCATCGCGCCCGCAAGGACTGCAGCAAGGAATGTCTTGACTCGATTCATACTAATCACCTTCGGGCTCCTAGGGCACCGGCGTAAACGACACGTCGAAACACATGCGATTCGGGAAATCCACGGGCGATTCCGGGTCGGCGTAGCGGAACTCACGCAGGTCGGCGACGTAAGTGTCGGGCCCGGTCAGCGTTGTTGTCCTGAATATTTCCTCGTCCGCATTGCCGCTGGTCCCGGAATCGACGATTCTGCCGTCGAGGAGAATGTACATGTCCGGATCGCTGCGATCCCTCGGATCATCTGGATCGTCCTCCCCGGGTATCGTGTCCGCTGTCGTCGCGATGACGTTTACCAGGTAAGCGGATGTCGTCGGAACATCGAGGCGCAGGAACCGGTAAGTTGCCAGCTTGTTGCCGTCACCGGCGCCGTCGTAGTCGTCGTTCGAACAGATGTTCACGACGGTGCCATCCATGGGCATGTCGACGTAGAGCGGCAGCACGTCCCGGCTCTGCTGCCCGTCGGGGCTCGCGTCGTTGAGTTCGCCGACACCCCACTTGTCGAAGCCGGGCGTCATGTCCTCGCGCACGAGCTGCGAGTCGAGGAACGCCTGGTCTTCCGGTGGCAACATCGCGCGCAGTTCCGACGCGAACGAGAACACGGTGGTGAACGTCTCGGTGAAAGCCTGCGGTCCCACCATCGTCTCATAAATCGGCGCAAATCCGATCGAGCCGCCGTCGGTCCCTTCACCCGGACCCTCATCGTCCGTGGTGTCCCAAAGGTCGTAGATGAACCTGAGTACGGAAACCTCGTCATACCAGCCCCGGGGATCATATCCGCCATCCTCGAGTCCGAGCGGGAGTAATGCCGCAGTCGATCCGGCAGCACCGGTATCGCAGTAGAGCGGGTTTTCGAGCGCTATCCCGGAGAATGCTGTCGCCCAGCCTTCACCGAAAGCCAGCCGCGCATCGAGCCGGTCGCCGATGCCGTGCCGCCCTCCCGTCGAGTCGGAGCGCGCGAAGTTGTCTTCGAAATAATGGCCCCACTCGTGCACGATGACGTGATCGTCGAATTCCTCGGTGTCGACCGCCGCATCGCCGAGCAGGAACAGCGACGGATTCGCAATGCCGTTGCGGTCGGGATCGGGCGTGTAGAACGAGGCGCCGAGCTCCCCGGAATCGATATCGAAACTCGTTGATCCCGTTCGCGTGTTGTTCACGCTCCAGTAAGCGTCGAGCGGCCTGAACGCCGCATTCGGTTCGACACTCAAGATCAANNGTGTAAGCACCGACGCTGGCATCCCATCCCGTTCTCGCGGTCAGGTTCCGGGTCAGGTCCGCGGACGTGCCGGTGTTGAAGTCGGTGACGATCGCGTACAGCGGACGGTCGGACAGGGCCGGCGGATTGGGGTCAGTTACCACGTTGTCGCGCACCTCGACGTCCCAGCCGGGCGATCCGGTCTTCTTGAGTTCTGCACGGACTCGTATGCGGACGTCGAGATCCGGCTCGATCTCCGCGAACGAATAGCTGCCGTCGTCGCCGGAGACCGTCCTCCCGAGTTCCCGGTTGGACAGATCGACCAGCTGCACCGTCGCGCCCCGGATCGGCCGCACCACCGTCGACCCGAAATCGAGGCCTCGGCAATTCAGGTTCGGCGGCACGAATTCGTAGGCCACGGTCCCGGAAACGGTCACGCTGCCCGACGGCGCGGGCGGTGGCGGCGGCGGGGGTGGTGGCGGCGGGCTGGTCGCGCCGTCGTCATTGCTGCCGCCGCCGAGACACCCGGTCAGCAGCAGCGCCATGGCCAACAGCACCACGCTGCCCCGCCGTACGCGCTCCTGAAACAAACGATGCAAGTAGTCCATACCCTAGTACAGTCCCTGTGGCTCACGCCTGCCCGGCGGCGGAACGGAGATGCTTTATCAGCGAATCATACCCGCGCAAGCTGAACCGCAACAGAATCGGCGGCTCGCCCTGACCGGCTATTGTGCGATCCAGGTCCGTATTCCTGAGACCAGTATTGATAGACTTTGCTCCCTGTTCCTGCGAACGAATTTCGATTCGCCTACTTTAAGTGCAAGCGGGGCCATATTGCGCATGGGATACAAAAAGTTACTGGTTACCGGCGGAGCCGGTTACATCGGCAGCCACGTCGTGCGGCAGCTCGGCGCGGCCGGCGAGGACGTCGTCACGCTCGACAACCTCTGCACGGGCTTCCGCGAGGCCGTCACGGCCGGCGAACTGATCGTGGGCGAGACCGGCGATGCCGCCCTGCTGGACCGCATCTTCGCGGAGCACGAGATCGACACGATCATGCATTTCGCCGCACATACGGTCGTTCCCGAGTCGGTCGCGGACCCGCTCAAGTACTACCGCAACAACACCTGCTCCAGCCGCACGCTGCTCGAGGCTGCGCAGAAGCACGGCGTCAGGCACTTCGTGTTCTCGTCGACGGCGGCCGTTTACGGCATCCCGCCGGGCGGCAGGGCGGCCGAGGATTCGCCGACCGTGCCGATCAATCCCTACGGCACGTCCAAGCTGATGACCGAGTGGATGCTGCGGGACCTGGCGGTTGCCGGCGGCCCGAGTTACGTGGCGCTGCGCTATTTCAACGTCGCGGGCTGCGAACCGACGGGCACGATCGGCCAGTCGACGCCGAAGGCGACGTTGCTGGTCAAGGTCGCCTGCGAAGCGGCGACCGGCCGCCGGCCGGGCGTGTCGATCTTCGGCACCGACTACCCGACCCCGGACGGCACCGGGCTGCGCGACTACATCCATGTCGAGGACCTCGCGTCGGCCCATCTCGACGCGCTGACCTACCTGCGCAACGGCGGCGAGTCGACGACGCTGAACTGCGGTTACGGGCACGGCTACAGCGTCCGGGAGGTGCTGCAGGCCGTCGAGAAAGTCAACGGCGCTCCCCTGACGATCACCGAGGAGCCGCGCCGCGCCGGCGACCCGCCCGAACTCGTGGCGGTCGCGGACAAGGTCCGCTCGGTGCTCGGCTGGACGCCCCGCTACGACGATCTCGAGACGATCGTGCGCACCAGCCTCGAGTGGGAGCGCAAGATCGCCGCCCGCGACCCGAGCGCCTACTGGCCGGACTGAGCAAGCACGTCCCGGTGCTACACTGCGCGCATGGAATTCCGCCGGCCAAGATCGCTTAACGGACTGATTCTCGTCGGGTTCGGTCTCGTTGCGCTGCCGTTGCTGGTGGCCGTGATCTGGGCGCTGGTCAACCTCGACCGGCTCGCCCAGCAGAGCGAGGCCATCATCAACACCGGCATCGAGTCGGCGCAGAACAACCGGCTGCTTGCCGAGGATCTCGTGCAGCTGCAGCGCTCGACGAACCAGTACCACATCCTGCGCAACGACGAGAGCCGCACGATCATGCGCCAGGACCTGCGGCGGATCGAGAAGCGCCTGCTGGACATGTCGAGCCTGACCAACCAGGCAGGGGCCACCGAGAAGTCGGTGCTGATCGGCCGGGAAGCGCGCGACATCGTGCGTACCGTGTCCCGGGAGGATCTCGATACGGCGCAAGCCGCAGCGGCCATCGAGCGCTTCGGTCCGCTGCGACAACAGGTTGCGCAGCTGACGTCGACGCTCACGAACTTCGTCGACAACGAGCTGCGCAAACTGCAGGAATCCACCAGCCGGGCGCAGCGAATCTCGGCGTGGCAGGTGGCCGCACTGGTGCCCGGCACCCTGTTGCTGGTGCTGTTCTTCACGCTGCTGATCGGCCGTCCCATCCGCCAGATCGACCGCGCGATTCACCAGCTCGGCCAGAGCGGCCTGTCGAAGCCGATCGTCGTCAAGGGACCGACCGACCTCGAGCGGCTCGGCCGCCAGCTCGACTGGCTGCGCGTGCGCCTGCTGGAACTCGCGCAGGAAAAGAACCGCTTCCTGCGCCACCGCCACATGTCGCACGAACTCAAGACGCCGCTCGCGAACATCCGCGAAGGCACCGAACTGCTGCTCGACGGCTCGGTCGGCGAACTCGACGCGCCGCAGCGCGAGGTCACCGACATCCTGCGCATGAACGGCCTCAAGCTGCAGCAGCTCATCGAGAACCTGCTGAGCTTCAGCGCGTGGCAGGCGAAGAGCGAAGTCCTGACCCTGAGCGACTTCCCGCTGCGGGCGCTGGTCATCGGCGTGGCGAAGGAGCAGCGGCTCGCGCTCAAGTCCGCGGGCATCCAGTTGCGCCTCGAAGTCGACGACATAATTGTGAACGCGGATCGCGACAAACTGCGCACGGTGTTCGATAATTTGCTGTCGAATGCCGTGAAGTTCACGCCGAGGGGAGGCACGGTGACCATCCGGGCGCGGCGGGAGCCTGCCAGCTTCGTGATCGACTTCGCGGACACGGGCCCCGGTATTCCCGAGGAAGAGCGCACGAGAATCTTCGAAGCGTTTTTCCAGGGGCGCCGGGAACAGGGCGGCCACGTGGCCGGCACGGGCATCGGCCTGTCGGTCGTCCTGGAGTGTATCCAGGCGCACGACGGATCGGTTAGCCTAGTGGATACGGGAGAGTTCCCGGGCGCGCACTTCCGGATGTACATCCCGCAGGAGCGC
>JABAHR010009389.1_pt2 | contig 21424 bp, 21 predicted proteins | sample 7062101 | NCBI WGS metagenome assembly JABAHR01 (sample SAMN14534553, study PRJNA622989) | marine sediment metagenome | biome: marine biome [ENVO:00000428]; feature: marine pelagic biome [ENVO:01000023]; material: deep marine sediment [ENVO:00002113] | place: India: Gulf of Kutch | collected... | reverse complement strand
GCCCTCGGCGAGGCGAGCCGCGATAATCGGATCAGCGACTTGCCGGACGAGTTGGATCGCCTGGCAGCGGAATTCCAGCGCGTCAGGCCGATCTTCGAGGAAGGTCGAAACCAGCCGGGTTAACCCGCCGAGGGGAGCGAAATCACGCCTTGCTGGACCGCCATCGAAACGGCTTCGGTGCGGTTTGTTGCGTCGAGCTTGCTGAGAATAGCGTGTACGTGGAACTTCACCGTGGATTCGGAGATGAACAGTGCAGCGCCGATATCGCGGTTGGTCTTCCCTCCGGCCAGCAGCTCGAGCACCTGCTTCTCGCGTTTGCTGAACTCGACGACAGGCTGCTTTGCCTTCGCCGAACGCTTGGTCATGTGGCTCATGAGCTTGGCCGCTACCGCGGATTCGATCGCACTCTTGCCTTCGTTGACGCTGCGGACCGCGCTGACGATTTCTTCTTTCGGGCTGCCTTTGAGGAGGTAGCCGTCGACGCCGAGTTCTGCTGCCTGGATGATGTACTCTTCCTCGTCGTGAGACGTGTAGACGATGACCTTGAGGTTCGGCGCAATTTCGCGCAGCAGGCGCAACGCATCGACACCCTGGGTGTCCGCGAGTTCGAGATCGAGCAACACGACATCGGGCGAGAGGTCGTCGAGTACGTCCTCGATGCCCTGCATGCCCCCGAGATCGCCGACGACTTCGATATCCGACTCCGCGTCGAGCATGTGTTTGACGCCGTAACGCACGACCGGGTGGTCATCGACGAGCAAAGCACGTATCGGACGTATCGAAGAATCGGACATCATGACTTCCCTGGGGGCTGGTGCATTCCTGAGTTTCGGGGTTCGGGCAAATCTCGCGAGTCGCCGAATTGTAGCGAATGCTCAGCAACTTTGGGTCGGCTGTCAATCAACTCACGCCCACTTTGGTACCATAATCCCCGCTGCCGGGCAGGCCGGGTGCATGCAGTTCCCGCCCAAGGCACTGGTGCATGCGTCGAATTCCAGTGAAGTGCATGTAGTCGAAAAGTCCTATATAAATTATTCATAGGCGTCGAGATTGCCTGCTCTATGCCGTTGAATCTTTGTCGGAAATCTTTACAGATTTTTGAGCCACGCTTCGTATAGCATTGATTTCTATAGCAGGAACAGACCTTGCATAGACAAATAAACTTGAGGGAAGATCGGCGACGATGACCGCAGCACCGACGCCATCCCGGGTGGTAATTAAGCAGACGCAAAGAGATGCAACTTAGCACGCGGTCGTTTTCATTAAAATCGCTTGTCGTAGGTATTGTTGCCGTCGGTCTCGTATCAATCGCCATCGTGATTTATTCACAGTGGCTCGTTACGCGGGACTTCCAGCGTAATACCCTCTTCATGCGCCTGGTGCAGTCCGTGCAGCAGGAAGTGGCGACCGCGCACCTGTGGTTCGAAGAAGCGCTCGGCGGCGATCGCTACATCAGCATCGACGAGGACGTGCGGGAGCGAATCCTGGCCGCCCAGACCCTGGTTCAAGCGGCGATCTACGGCGGCAGCACGTCCCTCGGCGAGGTACCGGCGCTGCCGGAGGCCAGGGAAAACCTGCAGCTACTGCGCGAGCACATCAGCGAATTCGACCGCATTCTCTCCGAGCGCTGGGAATCGCGAGACACGGCCGGTGTGATCGGGGGCGACCTGGACCAGAAATTCGATGCCGTGTTCGGGGAAATCCTCGCACTTTCCACGAGCATTTCCGAGCAGATCGACGGGATCATTGCCGTGGATCAGCAGCGCATCTTCTTGCTCAACGTTCTGATCATCGCGATCCTCCTTACGTCGTTCAGCCTGATCGCCGGGCTGGTCATTCGCAATCGTCGTGAACTCGAACAACGGGCGGTTGTGCTCGCGCGCATGGTGGCGGATCGGACCAGCGAACTGGCGGCGCGGGAAGCGGAAGCACAGCAGCGAAGCCGCGAGCTGGCTATCGCGCGCGACCAGGCGAATGCAGCCAGCCAGGCCAAGAGCGAGTTCCTCGCCAACATGAGCCACGAGATCCGCACGCCGATGAACGGCGTGATCGGCATGGCGAGCCTGCTGCTGCGCACCGACCTGACGCCCGAGCAGAAGGAATACGCGGAGATCATGCACTCCTCGGGCATGTCGCTGCTGAAGATCATCAACTCGGTACTCGATTTCTCCAAGATCGAGGCCGGCAAACTGATGCTCGAAACGATCCAGTTCTCTGTGCGCGAGAAACTCTCGGATGTCGCGCATCTGTTCTCGGAGGAGGCGAAGCGGAAGCGGCTGACTATCAGTTACGCGGTGGCCGATAATGTCCCCGACGCGGTGCGGGGAGACCCCGTCAGGCTCGGCCAGATACTCGCCAATCTCGTGAGCAACGCGATCAAGTTCTCGCACGACGGTAACATCGGTATCGTCTGCGAGTGCGTCGACTGTGACGAGGTCGAGCAGGGCCATGTTCGGATGAAGTTCACCGTCCGGGATTGCGGCATCGGCATCGCGCCGGAAGACCAGAGGAAGCTCTTCCGTGAATTCAGCCAGGTCGACGAATCCGATACTCGCAAATACGGTGGTACGGGGCTCGGCCTCGTTATATCGAAGGAACTGGCGACGCTGATGGGCGGTGCGATCGGCGTGGACAGCGAGCCGGGCAAAGGCAGCCGGTTCTGGTTCACCATCACGACTGCGGTCGGCTACGGGGATAGCGAAGAGATTCCTTCCCCCGGGACCGCGGCGAGTCGGGACTCGCGGCGTGCGTCCCGGGCGCACCAGCCACCCGCCAGTGCCGGCAAAGTGCTGGTCGTGGATGACAATGAGGTGAACCTGCTGGTTGCGCAGCGAATGCTGGAACAGCTCGGCTACGAGGTGACGACCTTGGCGAGCGGCGAGGAAGCGATCGAAGCCAACGAGAGGAACGATTACGCGGCGATCCTGATCGATTCGCAGATGCCCGGCATGAGCGGCAACGAGGCGACCCGGATCATCCGCGAGCGGGAGGGGGACAAACGGCATACGCCGATCATTGCCCTGACGGCAAACGCGATGATGGAGGATCGCGAGAGGGCCTTCGAAGCCGGGGTCGACGATTATCTCAGCAAGCCCGTGTTCGTCGATGAGCTCGGATTGACGTTGCGGCGCGTGTTGAGCGGCAGCATCGAGGTTGCCAACCTGTCGGCGAGCGACCTGCACGCTGGCCCACCATCGTCGTCGCTGCCCGACAGGATCCTGGACGCATCGATCGCCGAAGAGCTGAGCAAGATACAGGGCTCAGGCGACTCGGATCTGTTCAGTGAACTGGCCGACCAGTTCCTGCAGCAGATGCCGGCGTGGCTGAGCAACCTCGAGGACGCGGCGCGCAGTAACAACGCCCACGCCGTCCGCCGGCAGGCGCACCGTTTGCTCGGCCTGTGCCGTCAGATCGGCGCCGAGCGAATGGCGGCTTTGTGCGTGCGGATCGAACAGCACGAGGAAGCGGTGCAGGAGGGCGATTTGCTCGAGGAAGTTGCCCGGCTGCAGCAGGAATTCGAGTCCGCCTACCGGGCGCTCGACGATCGTCACCTCGGCGACTGACCACCGCGCATCGAATTACCTGTACTGGGATGACTGCAGCGCCACGCGGCGTTTGCCGGGGGCGAAAATAGGAAGCCGGCGACAGCGCCACTCTGGTCCTCCGCAGTTCCACAGACTTCATGGCACGTGCTGTCGCCGGCATACCTTGACTACACACCTGTTTAGACGCCGGAATTTCTTGACCAGTTGCACTGATTAAACATAATCCCAAATAAAATCGGGCTAATCAATGATCTGTACGTGATTGAAAACCAAATGGTTTATTCGGGCGGGGCTCGCCCGGCCCGAAAAGTTTCACGAATATAGGCGATGATTGCACCAATCTCGTGCTCGCCGAGGACGTCTTTCCAGGCCGGCATCGAGGTGCCCGGGATGCCGTGCAGGATTCGCTGCCGCATCGCATTTTCATCACTCACGAGCCGGAACTCCGGGTCGGTGAAGTCCCGCGGTCGCGGCTCGAGGAAACTGCCGATCCAGTTGCGGCCGGTGCCGTCCGCCGCGTGGCAGAACGCGCAGTTGTCCTGGTACAGCGGCCGGCCCTCGAGGGCGCGTGGTGAGAGACCGGCCGGCTCGGGCGGCACGTCGTGCTGCGCGTACGGCGAGGCGCCGGATATCACGTCGTGATTCGGCGCGCGGTGGCTGAAATGGTCCCGCGGATAGGACACGGCCCGCAACGCCCACTCGGCGTCGCCGCCGGCGCCCGTCGTCGGCTGGTCGTGGCAGCTGACGCAGGCGGACTCGTACAGCCGGCGGCCGCGCCGCTGTGTTGCGTCCAGGGATTCCCAGGGCGTGGACAGCGGTATGCTGCCGTCGATGAAGGGGAAGGCGTCCGCGTAGCGCTCGTGGTCGGTCCAGCCGTTCTCCGGCGAGTGATAGCGTGCGTCGAGCCGGTCGTCCGACATGAACGACCTGCGAATGTACTCTGCGACGGCACGCGCATCGGACTCGTCGAGCACGGACGCGAAACTCACCATGCCGGTGCCTTCGCGGCCGCTGAGAACGGTTTCGACGATCCGTTCGAGCGGTAATTCAGCCGGGCTGACGCTGGTAAAATCGCGCGGAGGCGGCGACAGGCTGGCGCTCGCGAGCGTCTGCGCGTTGCCCGCGTAGCCGTGGCACTGGTAGCAGTAATAGCGGTAGATCGCCTCGCCGTCGGGCTCGGCCGGTGCTGCGGACGGCAGCACAAGTGCAGCGGCCGCGATCGCAACGATGCGCTGGATGTTTGCACTGAGGCTGGGTTTTTCGGTGGGCCTGATCATAATGCGAACGGCGAATTCTAGAGGCAATCGGCCGGCAGGCAAGTCCCCGATGCGGCGATGGCTGGCCGGGGAGGCATTGGACAAGGTGGCGGCGGATACGGTAATAGTGCCGCTGGTCGAATAACGGAACCGGAATCGGTGAGATGAAGTCGAGGGTCATTCCAGCAACATTGCAGGCAATACTGGCAGTCTCGGTGCTTGGCGCGAGCCTTGCGATCAGGGCCGACGAAGCCACCGCCGACCTGCAGGCGGGAATCGATGCGTTCAACCGGGGCGACTTGCCGGGTGCCATGACCTTGTACGAAAAAGCGGCCGAGGCCGGGTCGCCCGAGGCGCAGGTGCGACTGGCTTACCTGCTCGACTATGCCGAGGACAACGAAAAGGCCGTTCACTGGTATCGTGCGGCCGCTGACCAGGAATTTGCCGACGGCATCGCCGGGCTGGCGGCGATGTATGCCAAAGGTGAGGGCGTCGCGCAGGACGATAAGAAGGCGCGCGAGTTGTACGAGAAAGCCGGCGAAGCGGGTCATGCAGGGTCGATACGTGTGCTGATCAGCGCGTATGAGAAAGGCGGGCTCGACGTCGAGAAGGACGCAGCACAGGCTGCTTACTGGAGAGACAAGCAGGCCTCGCCGGGCGGCAACGGTAACTGACGGAAGGATATGCGGATGGACGGACCAGCTATTTTGAAATGCTTGGCAACGGTCGTGTTGATTGTCGCGGGTCATAACGCGCAGGCGGCAGACATCTTCAACGGCAAGGAGGTCTACGAAATGCACTGTCAGACCTGTCACGGTGTCGACGGCAGCAGCGTGGAACCCGGGATACCCGATTTCACGCGAGGCGAGTCGCTAATGGTGCCCGACGCGGAGCTCTTCGAACGACTCTGGGACGGCATGGCGCACATGCCGTCTTACCGTGGCATGATCGAAGATAGCGATCTGCGCGACGTGATCGCGTACGTGAGGACTCTGCAGCGATGAGTCGAGGCTTACGGCTCGCGCCGTGGCTGGTTGCTGCTTCACTGCCTTTGCTCGGCGCCTGTGGCGTTGGACAGGATGCAGGCATCGGCGATCCGGTCTACGAAGTGATCGAGCGATTCGAAGTGGGGTCCGGCATCTACGTGCGCGCCCTGGCGATAGAGGATGCGACCAACACTCTCTGGGTGGGTACGTCGATGGGCGTAATGGAGATCGGCCTCGACGACCAGGTGCTCCGAAACACATTTACGCGCCAGCACGGTCTCGCGAACGAATACGTGTTCGCGATCGGCATCGACAGCCAGGGTTACAAGTGGTTCGGCACCAACGCGGGCGGCGCATCACGTTACAAGGACGGCGAGTGGGACGTGTTCTTCCCGATGCACGGGCTTGCCGATTACTGGATCTACGCATTCGCGGAGCAGCGCGACGGCATCTACTGGGTCGGTACCTGGGACGGCGCCAACCGTGTCGACCTGAATACGATGGAGTTCACCAAGTACAAGGAAGAACTGATCAACGAGTGGGTGTACGGCCTCGCCGTCGACTCGAAGAATCGCGTCTGGTTCGGCACCGAAGGCGGCGTCTCGATGTTGGACGGCGATACCTGGTCTGAGTGGAATCACGATGACGGCATTGGTGCGCCCAACGAGGCAGCGCTCCCGCCGAGCGCGAATACCGGGCTCGGAACGCGGACCCGCCACGATCTCAGCGTGCTGGTGGGCGGGCAGGAGTCCTACAACCCGAACTATGTTTTCACGACGCTTGCGGACCAGGACGACGTAATCTGGGTCGGCACCTGGGGTGGCGGCGTATCTCGTTACGAGAACGGGACATGGCGGAACTTGTCGATGGTTGACGGGCTGGCGGGCAACATCGTCTACAGCATGGCGCAGGACGACTCGGGTGCCTACTGGTTTGGCACGAATCGCGGCATCAGCCGCTATGACGGCGATACGTTCACCAATTACGACGCGACAAAAGGGCTGCCGGGAAACCACGTGTACGCTATTGCCGTTGCCGGTAATGGCGATGTCTGGGTTGGAACCCTTGACGGCGTTGCGCGGCTGGCGCCCACCACGAAAAGCGAGTAGCAGACGATGATTTCGACGAACAGGAACCGCTGGCTCGTGGTGGCCGTATCGATAACGTCGGCGGCCGCCGCGCTGCTGTTTTTGCAGGGTTGTGATCGAGACTCTGACACCTCCACCGCTGACGCCCCGGACGATGCGGCCAGTGCCGACTCCGCGCGTGAAATGCCGGCAGGGCACCCGTCCGTGGCCGCTGGTGCCGATGCGGCGCCAGCCCAGAGCGGTAGCGTCGCGAACGTGGACCCCGATGCTCATTTCACCCACTTTCGTGTCGGCCAGCGGAACGTAAAGGACATCTTCCCGGACGGCGATATTCTCTGGGTCGGAACGTCGGCCGGGGTCATCCGTTACGACACGACAAACGAGGAATACCGCCTCCTGGATACACGCACGGGCCTGCTGGCAAACGGCGTATTCCATATCGGCAAGATCAACGGGCGGCTGACGGTCGGCACATACGGCGGCGGGCTGTCGATTCTCAGCGAGGCCGAGGACGACTGGCGCATCTACAACATTCCCGATGGCCTCGGTGACGGTTTTATCTACGATGCGCTGCAGCTCGACAACGGCGACGTCTGGATTGCGACCTGGTCCGGCGCGAACCGGGTGCGCGGCGGGGACCTTGACGACAGAGACAGCTGGGACCTCTACACGGTCGCCAATACGGGTGGGGCCTTGCCCAACGACTGGGTGTATGCGCTGCACGCCGGCAAGAACGGCGAGGTCTGGTTTGCGACCGAAGGCGGCCTGGCCCGGTTCAAGGACGAGGCCTGGCAGAACTGGACGCACGAGGACGGGCTGGGTGCGGATTACGAACTCGTGAGGGAACAGATCGAATTCGACATGGATCCCGGCCAGTATTCGCAACACCACGCGAGGCAAAAAGTCGAAATGGGCCTCGAAACCATCAGCGTCGCCTACAACCCCAATTACATCGTGGCGCTGGAAGTCGATGACGATGGCGTCGTCTGGTGTGGCACCTGGGGTGGCGGGCTGTCGAGCTTCGACGGTGAGAAGTGGCAGAGCTACACGGTGGAGGACGGGCTTCCGGGCAACCACGTGTTCACGCTGCACGTAGATCCGGCCGGCGAGCTCTGGGTTGGCACCAACAACGGCCTTGCGCGCCTGGAAGACGGTACGTTCACACGCTTCACGACCGAGGACGGCTTGTTCTCGAACCGGATATTCTCGATGGCGACGGCCGACGACGGCAGCAAGTGGGTCGGCGGATTCGGTGGCGTTGCGCGGCTCGCGCGGCTCGAGTGACCGGTCTAGTCGGCGCTGTCAGGCGCGATAAACTGGCGGTAGACGTACTCGGTGAGGTCCGCGACCTGGCTCTCTGACAGAACCTTGCCCCATGCCGGCATTTCCTTGCCGACGACGCCGAACTTGATGCCGTTGTAGAGGTTCTGCCGGCTGAGGTATTCGCGCGTGGTGGCATCATTAAAATTGCGCGGCTTGGGAAAGATAAAGTAGGCGCGCGGTCCGTCACCACCACCGTTCGCACCGTGGCAGTCCACGCAGTTCTCCGCATACAGCAAAGCGCCTCGACCCGGGTCGCCCGCGTAGTCGGCGGGCAACGCCTGGCGGGGCTGTGGCTGGCCGATCGGCCCGTACTCGGTGTTGCCGGGTAGCCGGGATCCGTGAGGGCTTGCCGCTTGCGGCTCTTCAGGAGCCATGAACTCTGCTCGAACCCAGTCCACCACGGCCGTTATCTCGTGGATGCTCAGCTGGGTGCCGAAACCCGGCATTGGCGTACCCGGCCGGCCGGCCGTGACCGAGGCGATCATGCGCTCCCGCGTGAGTTCGTCGCGCGATTCGGCCGTGCGGAAGTTGCGCGGCGGCACGGACAGGGAAGCCTGGCCCCACACGGCGCCGCGGCCGTCATCGCCGTGACAGACAGAACAGGATTCCTGGTAGATGCGTTCAGCATCGATCGATTCGTCGGCATAGGCCGCGCCGCAGAATGCTGCGGGCAGCAGCAAGGCCGTCAGGGACAGTAATCTTGAGCGCATGGTTTGGAGCTTTTACTGTATTTGATTATCATTCGCAACTAAGTATTTACCCGCACACCTAGGAGCGCTTGCAGCCAATATACTCCGCGGAATTTTCCGACTGAACGATCTGACCGTAGTCGTACCATTGGCCGGGTTGTCATAACGTCGGACCGGATAGACTGTCAACACCAGAGTATCACCATGCCGCATAACACGATGCCAATCGAAACACGGGTGCGCCTACGGGCCTGGATGCTTGCACCTTTGATCTGCAGCGCCATCTTCGTCGCATCGTGTGCGTCGCCCGGCACCTCTGCGCCGCAGGCGGTAGAGGAAAAACAGCCCGATCTCGTCTTCCCGCCACCGCCCGAGCAGGCTCGTTTCGTTTTTGAGCGCACGATACTCGGGAGTGCAGATATTATCTCCGAAGACAGTGAGACGCGCTGGCGGCGGGTACTGACCGGGGAAACGAAGCATTCGACCGGCTTTTCGAAGCCGTTCGACGTCGAGGCATGCCAGGGTCGCATCTACGTGAGTGACACGGTGCGACGTTCCATTATGCTGTTCGACGTGCCCAACGGGACGTTCAACGAATTCGGCACGACGGAGCCGGGCGAGCTCCGTAAACCTCTCGGTATGGCGGTCGACGACGACTGTAACGTCTATGTGGTTGATGGGACCGCGAGGCGGGTGATCGTTTACGACCAGGACGGGGATTTCCTCAGCGCGTTCGGGGGCGTGGACATGTTCGAGCGCCCGTCACACGTCGATGTCGACGCCGACGGCCGCTATGCTTACGTCGTCGATACCGGGGGTGTGTCCAGCCAGTTGCATCGTGTCCGCGTATTCGACATCGCGACCGGCGAACACGTCTTCGACATCGGTGAGCGGGGGTCGGGGCCCGGCCAGTTCAACCTGCCCAGGGATATCGCGGTCGGCCGCGACGGACGCGTTTACGTCGTGGACGGCGCCAACTTCCGAGTCCAGATCTTCGAGTCAGATGGTACCTACGTCGATGACTTCGGATCTGTCGGAGTGTATCCGGGCCAGTTTTCGCGGCCCAAGGGGGTCGCAGCCGATCCGGACGGCAACATCTACGTCACCGACACGGCGTTCGGCAATTTCCAGATTTTTGATGCGGACGGACAGCTGCTGCTGTTCGTCGGCACTCGTTCAGAGACGATGGAGCCGGCCCGTTACATGCTGCCGGCCGGAATCGGGGTCGACGAAGACGGCCGCGTCTACATGGTCGACCAGTTCTTCCGCAAGGTGGACGTGTTCCGCCCGGCGGCTATCGGACCGGGAGAGGGGTTTCTGGGCGCGCGCGCTGCGCTGCCATAACCGGGGAGTCGAAATGGATGCGACGGTCGAGGATCGATTCGGCGAGACGCTTGACAGCCGCCACCGCTTTGCCCACGAGGTGCTGAAGAATTACAGCTTCTACGTAAACAGTGACGCTGGTCAGCGTCTTGAATTGCTCGAGGCGGCAAATCCCGTCGAAGCCAGTGATGGCCAGCCCCTTCACCAAACCGGGTATTCCTGCCGGGACGTCGTGCTGGTCGGTCGTGGCCGGATCCGGATCTTCATTGCCGGAGAGAATGGTCGGGAAGTGACGCTCTACTACGTCAAGCCGGGCGAGAGCTGTCCGGTTAACCTGAGCGCCGCCATGATGGGCATCGGCGCGTTCGCGGACGCGGCTGCCAGCGGCAGGCTGGCGGCGTTGACCATTTCGGCGCAGGATTTCCGGAACATGAGCCACCGGAATGCTGCGCTGCAAGACTATGTATTTTTTGCGACGGCGCTGCGATTCGGCGAGGTCATCGGGCTGATTCGGGAGATTACGACGCGACGCGTAGACCATCGCCTCGCGGAATACCTGCTGCGCAAGTTTGACGAGTCCGGGGAAAGCCCACCTGCCGCCGAGGTGACCCAGCAGAATATCGCACTCGACCTGGGGACGGCGCGAGAGGTCGTCAGCCGCCGTCTGCAGGAGCTGGACAGCATCGGGGCGGTCGAATTGAGGCGTGGCAAGATCATCCTGCAGGATCGCATGGCGCTGCACCGCGTCATCGGGCAGACGGCTTCTGCTCGGTGAACCCGCCGCGCAAATTACGCTATTTACCTTAAAACTGACCGAAAGAATGGGGCAATATACGTAGTTTCCACCTAGTGTGACTATGTCACTGGGCTAACAAGACTAAGGTTAATACCCTATGCGCAGGCAATTAAGCTATTCTTCGGGGAAGGTAAATCAAAATGTTTAACTCGGTCAGAATTCAAACAATCTTGCTCGCCGGCGCTATGCTGTTCGCGGGCTTCTCAGTCCAGGCCCAGGTCGTCGGCAGCCAGCACGACCTGACAGACGGCGGAACGGGTCAGGGCGGCACGGCCAATACTGACCAGGTGTGCGTGTTCTGCCACACGCCTCACGGCGCGGACACGGATGCGCCCGTTCCGTTGTGGAACAAGGTGTCGACGCTCGGTCAAACCCCGGCGTTCACGCGTTACTCGACCTTGGCTACGCCGTCATTCGATTCCACCGAAGCGCCGGTTGGCTCCGTCTCACTGGCTTGTCTCAGCTGCCACGACGGCACGCAGGCCATGGACGTCGTTATCAACGGCGCTGGCTCGGGCAATTACAACCCCGGAGGCGGCGAGATCGATCCTGGGGCGATCGGCGTCATGACCGGAGAACCGGTACCGGTGCTGGGCAGGGACCTCTCTAACGACCACCCGATCAGTATGCAGTACGGTGGCGGTGGTGTTTCGGCGACAACGCAAACAGGCGACGGCACCTTCACGGGTACGCTGGGCGACCCGGATTTCATAGCACCGGAAAGGGTCACGCTCAATGGCCAGCCGATCTGGTGGGTTGATGGTCCTCTGGGTACGGCCGGGGAGCGAGAGAAAACTGACATGCTGCTGTACACCCGAAAGGACCTCGGCGTCCAGGAGCCGTTCGTGGAGTGCGGCAGTTGCCATGACCCGCATAATTCTTCGACTCAGGGAACGGGTTCCGTGGCGTTCTTGCGCACCAGTAATGCGGGCAGCGCGGTCTGCGTAGCTTGTCACACCAAGTGAGCAGGCCGGCGCGCGAACGGCTCGCGGCACTGTAAGCCGACTGACCGATCGGCCCGGGCAACAGTCGGTTGTCCGGGCCGATTTGCGTAACGGAGAAGATATGAAATCACAATCATTCGCATTCCAGCTTCTGGCAACGGCACTGATGGCTGCGCTCGTCTGCGCGTGGACGCCGTCACAGGCGACGGAAGGAGACGAGGTTTTTGCGAAGGTTGATGATGTCGTGATCACGCGCGACGAGTTCGAGCGCGAGGTCTACCAGGCGGCTCGCCAGACCTTCTACCACGGACAGCCGCCGAGCGGCGAGGAATTCATCGAATTCCGCAAGGATGTTGCGGACCGGATGATCGACCGCCAGCTCTTATTGCTCGAGGCAAAACGTCGCGACCTGCAGCCGGACCATGGCAGCATCGACGCGAAGATTGCGAGCTACGAGGCGCGCTACGGCGATACCGAGCGCTGGCAGACGGAAGGGCCACAGATGGTTGCGGCGCTGCGCGCGAAGTTCGAGGAAGACAGCCTGTTGACCGTGCTCGAGGCCGACGTCCGGTCGGTAGCGGCACCCGGTGCCGACGAGCTCCGCGATTTCTACGGCGCCAACCCCGACCTGTTTACTCAGCCCGCACAGAACCGGGTCCGCGTCATCCTGCTTGGCGTGCCGCCGTCCGCCGAAGCGCCGGTGTGGCAGGCGGCTCGCGAGGAAGCGCGGCGCATCGTCGATCAGCTGAGCGATGGCGCTTCCTTCGAGGAACTCGCGCTGCTGCATTCGTCGGACCCGACCGCAGAAGACGGGGGCGACATGGGCTTTATGCATACGGGCACGCTGAGTCCCGTTGCGGAAGACGCGATCAATGAGTTGGAGATCGGCGGGATAACCGAACCGATCAAGGTGCTGGAGGGGATGGCGATCTTCCAGTTGGCGGAGCGCAAGCCGGAGACATTGCACGAGTTTGAGGATGTAAGGGACCGAGCCGAGGAGTTATGGAAAAGACAGCGCGGCGAACAACAGTGGAGCGATCTGGTCGCGGAACTCAGATCCGACAGCCAGGTAGACGTAGACACCGATTACCTGGCGTCGATACCGGGTTACGCCCAGTAGAGGGACCATGACAAACAGTGCGCGGAGGCTACCGGGACCTTCCTGCCGCGCCGTTGCGCTCGCGATCCTCGTATTTGCAGGCGTTCTCGCCACGAGCCCCGCCCGGGCACAGCTGGGTCCGATCCAGCATACCGGCTACCTGGAGTACGTGTACCGGTTGAACCGCAGCGAGGATATGCAAAGTAACCAGACCAATCTCGCTACCTGGCGAGGCCGGGCATCGACCTTCGTCTGGCGGCCCTACATCCTGCAGCTGGACGGGTCGCTGGGCCTGACCCAGACCGATAATTCAACTTCGAAGCAAGGCTCCAGTGGTACGTTGGTAACGGGAAGTCTGGGTGCCAGCCTGTTCGGCCGAAGCCGTTTCCCGTTCAGGGCGTTTTACGAGGCCCGTGATAACCGCGTCGATGGCGACGTATTCGACCAGGACCGGACGTCCCGCAACTGGGGTTTCATTCAGACCTACTCGGCTCGGCGCGGCGGCCGCATCGCTCTCGACTATCGCGCGAGCGATAACGAGACAATACATGTCGACGGCGTAACGACGGTGCGGAAGTTCGGCTCCCGGACATGGCAGCTTCGAGGAACGAAGTTCGTAGGCCGGAACAACTTCGACCTGCTGACGTCGATTCGCGATCTGTCCAGGGACGACGTAATGCAGTCTGAGAAGCGCAAATTGTTCAACCTGCGCCACCGGTTCAGAACGAGCCCTCGATTCTACATCGAGGACACGACGTTCTTCAGTGATGAGCGCATCGCACTTGACGGTATGGATACTCATCGCCGATTCATGCAGTTCAATGGCGTCACAAACTGGCGGCCACAGACGCGCCGGCCGCTGTACGTCATCGGGCGTGCAACGGTGCAGGGGGTCGATTCCGGCCAGGTCGGTTTTGAGAAAGGCTCGACGAGTTTTGTGCTGACAGGGGCCGCGAATTACCAATTTACGCCGAACGTGACGATTTCCGGGAACGTCGGTGTCACGACCATGGACCCCGAAGGTCAATCGGACGAAAGCAGCGTATTTCAGCGAGTGCGCACAGCTTATCGTGCAGATCTGATCGATGTTGGTGCAATGCAGTATTTTTGGGGCTCCTCGCTCGAGGCCGGAAACCGGCGGCAAAGGAATCACGGGAACGACACCGTCCAGAATGTGGTTGCGGTATTCAACCATGGTGTGTCGAAAACGACTTTCCTGTCTCGAGGGAGTCAGCTCCAGTTCAGTGTTTCACAACAGGCTGCTGCGCGTGCGGATACCGATGATCGGCGTGACCAGTCATTGGTTCACAGTGCTTTCGTTACCTGGAGCAAGCAGAAGGGCCGTTCGTCGTCCTATCTGAGATTGTCCGCATCGGATCGACGCACTTACGGCGATCGCGAAGACGTCTTCCAGCTGCTCACTTTCCAGGCGTCATCACAGATGCGTTTCACGCGCAACCGCTCGCTGAACGGTGGTTTTTCTGTACAGTACAACAACAGCGAGGCCGACATGAGAATGGACGAGGAGATGGATAACTCGGCATTCACCTACAGTGTCGACCTGACGTACAGGGAAAGGGACCTGTTCAACGTAGAACGACTGAACTTCCTGTCCGAGCTGCGCCTCCTGAGCAGAGAGCTTCGTCGCGACGATATCTTCGATGAGGAAATAGGGGTGGATGCGGAGAGGAGTGACCAGGTCTGGCGGAATGAACTGGACTATATGGTCGGAAAGCTCGAACTCCGATTGCTAGCCGATGTCAGGGAAATCGACAACCGATGGATGAGCCAGGTTTTCTTTCGGGTCAGGCGGTATTACGGCGCACCCTGATCGGGGGCGTGACAATGAATAGAGAGAGCGAATAAGAATCCATGCAAACACCAAGTAGACTCTGGATGGCAGTGCTGGTCGTCGCTGTTGTTTTTTCTTTCGCGTATTACGAGGCTGCCAGGGCAGAATATGGAGACGTCGTGATCAACGAATTCTCCGACGACGCCGGCATGCGGCCCGTCGTATTCCCGCACTGGTTTCACCGTATTCGCTTCCGCTGCAAGGTCTGTCACGGCGATCTCGGCTTCAAGTTCGAGGCGGGCGGCAACGAGATCAACATGCTGAAGATCATCGATGGCGAGTACTGCGGTGCCTGCCACAACGGCAACGTAGCGTGGTCGATCGAGAACTGCGATCTGTGTCACTCCGGCATACCCAATACGCCGACGCATGTGCATCACAGCACGACGCAGAAGCTCGTTGCGCCGCTGCGGCCTACGACGACGGATAGTGCCGCAGCCGGTCAGGATACGGGCGGGGAGTAGCGGCCGTGAATGCGATAAACATGAGAAGCCTCGCTATTCTCCTGATCGCCGGTGGAATGGCGGTCCTGGCGATGCTGTTCCTCGCGAGCCTGGCCGAAGCACAGTCGAACCCGAACGCGTTCAATCGCCTGATGAAGCCGGCGTCGGAACGCAATGCGCCGCCGCCGGAAGATGGCATCCACGACCCGGACAGCAGCGGTACGCACATTCTGCAGACACCTCGGGAGTCCTTCGACGCGCTGCCCGATTCCAATTCCGGAAACTACGTCGACTGGAACGCCGCGATCGATGCCGGTGAGATTGCGCCGCGGAACAGCATCGGTGATTCTCCGGTCCCTCCTATCGTGCTCGACCTGAACATCGTGCGCGAGGTGAAGGGGTCGATGCCCGACGTGGTTTACCCGCACAAGCAACACACGCAGTGGCTCGACTGCAGCAATTGTCATCCTGCTATCTTCATACCGCAGAAAGGCGCGAACCAGATCAGCATGGCATCGATATTGCTGGGCGAAAAGTGCGGCGTCTGTCACGGTAAAGTGGCGTTTCCGGTATCGGAATGCCGACGCTGCCACTCCCGACCCAAGGAACAAACGGCCGCTAACTGACGGCCTGTAAACGGTGGTTATTCATGACTAGGAAATTTGCCGGCCTGTTCGCACTGGCTACAGTTCTAAACCTCGGCCTATTAGCTGTTGGCGCAAATGCCGAGCCTGCGAAGTCGCGGGACATGTCGGCAAGGCTGAGTTACGTGGAGCGACTGCTGACCGAGTCGTCTGCGGCGCAGAAAGTCGAAGCCAGTGGCAGCCCACGGGCGCTGGAATTGAGGGCCGATGCACAGGCACATTTCGACAACGCGAGACAGCTTTACGACGGTGGCAACGCGGAAGCGGCCGAGGCGGAGTTGGGGGCGGCGATTCGACTGCTGACCGAGGCGGCCAGGGCGGCAAACGGCGGCGCGACGGTCTCGCAAAAGCAGACGGACGATTATGGGCAGCGACGCGAAAGCGTCGAGGCGCTGGCAAAGGCGCATGACAGGATCGCGATCGAGAAAGGCCTGGGTGATATGAATAGCGAGCTTCAGGCGCGGGTTGGTACCGAGCTGTCGGCGTCCGATGCCTTGCTGCAGGCGGGTAAAGCGGAAGAAGCGCGCGCAGCGCTGGATAGCACGTACGAAACAGTGAAATCGTCGCTGGAATCGCTGCGGGGTGGAGATACCCTGGTCCGGGAGCTCCATTTCGAGACCAAGGAGGATGAGTACCTCTACGAACTTGACCGCAACGACACTCACCAGATGCTGGTGCAGGTGCTGTTCGCGGAGAAGATGGAATCGAGCCCGATGCGCGCCACGGCGGAGACCTTTATCAGCAAGGCCGTGTCGCTGCGGGAAGATGCGGAAAGTGCGGCAGGGAAGAAGAAGTACGAGGAAGCGATTACACTTCTGGAAGAGTCGACCAAGGAGCTTATTCGGGCGATAAGAAGCGCGGGCGTCTATATCCCCGGTTGAACGTATGGCGAGTCGCTATCGAATCATCCTGTTGTTCACGTCTCTGCTGACGATGGCGTCGGCGGGTATCGCTGCGGACAAGTGGAAACCGCTCAAGAAGGACGGCATCCACGATCCTGCGAACCCGGCCATAAAGGTATTGCAGGAACCCGCCGATGCATTGAGCGTCCTGCAGGTCGACACTGCCGGCAACATGGTGGACTGGGCCCGTTCGCTCGAGTATGGATTCATCGAGCCCAGGGGTAGTATCGAGGGCGATGACAAGCCTAAATTACGCAGGACGACCGTTTTGATGACGAACACGCTGCCCATGCGTTACGTCAGATTTCCTCACAAGACGCATACGCAGTGGATGAGTTGCGAGACCTGCCACGACTCGATTTTCATCGCCGAGAGGGATGCGAACCCGATAAATATGGGAAAGATCCTCAAGGGTGAGTATTGCGGCATATGTCATGGTGCGGTTGCGTTTCCGCTGACCGAGTGTGATCGCTGCCACAACACCGACTCGTCCACCGTGGGACGCGAGGTACCTGCTCCCGCGCGAGACGAAGGGTCATGAAGCGACGGTCGGGGCCGTCATTGCTGACCATTGTCGCTGCGTGCCTCATTCCGGTCATGATCGCCTGGGCCGAATATGCAGACGTAATACTCAACAATAATTCCGAGGCGGAAGGCGTAGCACCGGTAATATTCCCGCATTGGTTCCATCGGATCCGCTTCCAGTGTTCGGTCTGCCACGTCGACCTCGGGATCAAGATGGGGGCTGGCACAACGGGAATCGGTATGCAGGACCTGATCGACGGCCGATACTGCGGCGCTTGTCATGATGGCAATACGGCATGGTCGATCGATAATTGCGATTTGTGCCATTCCGGACAGCCGGGCCTGGAAACCGGTGTCAAGGGTGGTCACCAGACGACCGGGCCCGGCATATATTAATGAGGTTCGTCCTTGAGTCATAGCAGCAGAAAGACACGTCATGGCCGCGCATACGCCCGGGCGTCGGTCGCTCATGTCGCGGCAATGTCGTACGCGTGGCTGCTGGGCGGGTGTGCTGTCGATCCCGGGCTCAATGGCGAACCGATGACCGCCGGCATCGATGTAACGCTGACGCCCGTCGAGACATTCGGCGCTGGCGGGATGTCGATGACTGCGCCCGGAACCGACGGTCAGCAGCTCGGTTACGCAGCAGCCGTCGCTGCGTCCGGTGGTTTCGTCTACGTCGTCGACAGTGTGTCCTCTGCCCTCGTCCAACTCGACCCCGCCCGTGCGGAAATACGCGTATTGCATCCGTTGAAGGACGCAAACACGAATGGTCTGCATGTCTCCGTCGATCAGATTATCGAAGTCGTCGACCGACATAACCGCGCGGTTATCGAGCTCGACCAGTCGGGCTGGGAGCGGCGACGGTTCATTGACAGCCGGCTGATCCCGACGCCGGTCGACGTGACGCAGACCAACTGGGGCTCTACGATCCTGATCGCGGATGGACTCAGCCAGCGCCTGGCCATGTTCGATGCCATGTCGAACCCGACCGGCCTGTTCACGACGACACTGTCGCCGGTTGCGGTCGCAGCGTCGATTACGGCCATAGCCGCGACGGTCGATTCCGTCTTCGTGCTCGATGTTGCGTCGCGAGAGGTGACGCAGCTGGATATGCACGGCCGGCCGATCACGACCTACGGCGAAGACGCGCTGTTTGCGCCGGTAGCACTTGCTGTTGATGAATGCAGCCGCGTATTCGTCGCGGACGGTCATGCCGACGGCCTGTTCGTTTCGTCGCCGGAGTCTTACGGCAGCAGTTCGCGCGCCGCGCTGCCGCCCGAGATGACCCCTGCCGTGACCGATCTCTGGATTGACGGCAATCTGCTGTATGTAGCCGCAGGCAGCCTCGGTGTTTACGTGATGGCGGTCGATCCGCCGTGCATGGGTCCATGAAGCCGCTCGCTGTCATTGTCCTGGCTTTTTCGCTGGCGGCTTGTGCCACGGCGCCGACGGAGATGCATTATTTCCCGGAAGGGCGCGTGACCGAGAACGACCTGGTCTGGCCGGGTCCCCCGGACCCGGCACGACTGAGTTATGCCGGTGAACTGATCGGCGAGCAGAATTTCCGCACCATCGAGGGTGCGGAGGACGGTGCCGCGGTCAAGGTGCTGCGCTGGATCGCCGGGATCACCGGCGCGAGCGATCGCAAGAAACAGCTGATCCGGCCCCAATCCGGAATGGTCGACGCGCGCGGCAGGATACTGGTGACCGACGCTGGGCGCGAGGGCGTCGTCGTCTTCGACGAAGCGGCGGCAACGCTCAGCGTTTGGGACCAGGCGGAGCCCGGCCGTAGCTTCCTGTCGCCAGTCGGTATCGTCGCTGACGGTGCCGGTGGCTACCTGGTCGCCGATGCCGATATCGGATACCTCGTGCGGCTCGACGGAGACGGTTCGCCGCAAGGCGAATTCGGTCGCGGCGTACTGCAGCGGCCGACCGGCCTCAGCCGCGACCCGGTCGCGCGGGAGATCTTTGTCGCCGATTCCGGCGCGCACGATATCAAGGTCTTCGACGAGCAGGGCACATTGCTCAGAACGCTCGGCCGGCGAGGTGTAGCGGCCGGGGAGTTCAACGGGCCGACGCACATGAGTTTCGCCGATGGCCGCCTGTACGTGACCGATACGCTGAACGCGCGTGTGCAGATACTGTCGCCGGTCGGCGAGCCACTCGGTGCGATCGGCCAGCGCGGCCTTTTCGTCGGTAACCTCGTGAGGCCGAAAGGCGTGGTTGCGGACAGGGACGGGCACGTCTACGTCATCGAGTCCTACTACGATCACATCCTGGTGTTCAGCGATTCCGGTGATTTGCTCATACCTATCGGCGGGACCGGAAAGGAGGCCGGGCAGTTCTTCCTGCCCGCCGGCGCCTGGACGGATGGCGGTAGCCGCCTGTTTGTTGCCGACATGTTCAACGGACGCGTCGTGGTACTGGATTACCTGGGGGATGCGACGTGACTCCCGCAGCACGGTCTCTGGGGCTGGCGGTCCTGCTGTGCGGCTCGGCCACGTACCTCGTGGCGCATGCACAGTCGATCAGCGACGTCGCCAGTACGCCGCACAACCTGTCCGTAGACGGTCCTGGAACCGTGAAAGCGACCAGCGAAACGCAGGTTTGCGTCTTCTGCCACACGCCCCACGGTGCGACGAACTCTCCGGGCGCGCCGCTCTGGAACCGAGCGTTGTCAGGGCAGACATACACAACCTACAGTTCCTCGTCACTCGATGCCGAAACCATCGCAGGGCAGCTTGCACAGCCGGCGGGCAGTTCGAAGCTTTGCCTGTCCTGCCATGACGGCACGCTGGCAATCAGTTCCGTTAATGTGCTTGGCGGCAACCTCAATGTGTCCGTGCCGATTACCGGTGCAGGCCCTGGCGATACGATGCCGGCAGGCGAAGGTGTGCTGACCGGGTTCACCCGCAACCTCGGCACGGACCTCTCGAACGATCACCCGATTTCGCTGACTTACGATGCGACGCTCGCCAATGCGGATGGCGAGCTGCGCAACCCGGCGGCGGAGGCTCACATTGCCATCCGGAGTCCCGGCGTGCGACCGCCGGTCCCGCTCGAAGATACCGGGCCGGGCGGCTCCGGGCAGGTGCAGTGCGCGACGTGTCATGACCCGCACGTTATCAACCTCGATAATCCGCCGACCAACAAGTTCCTGCGTCTCAATCGCTTCCAGCAATCCCAGCCGGCCGTCGGTGGGTTCGACGAGACAACGGACATGAATTGCCTCGCTTGCCATGAAAAGGAGGGCTGGGCGTCCTCCGCCCATGCCGACTCCGGCGAGGCGACCGAGACTTACCAGAGCGTGCCAGCCCAGTTGCGCGAATTTCCACCGGGACTGCCTGTCTGGCAGGCCGGGTGTCTGAATTGCCACGACAGCCACAGCGTGCACGGGTCCAGGCGATTGCTGCGCGAGGGCACCGATGCCCTCGGAACGCCTAAGTCTGGCGGCAACTCGGCCATCGAGGAGACCTGTTACCAGTGCCACTCCATCGCTCCTGTCGTGACGAATGCGGCCGGAGACGTCAAGGACATTGAAAGCGAATTTAATCTACGGGTACGCATGCCCATCGACGGCGTCGATCAGCGGGCAGCGAATGAAGTGCACGACATAGTTGATGGCGACCTGACCGAACCGCGGGCGTTGCTCGGTAACGGCAACCTGGTGAACCGGCACGCCGAGTGCACGGACTGCCACAACCCGCATCGCGTGATGCGCAACGCGTTGTTCAATGGCAATGGCAACCCGGCGCTCAGTGCGCACGATCATGCTGCCGGCCACACGAACATCGCGTCCGGCGCTTTACGTGGCTCGTGGGGTGTCGAGCCCTCGTACGGCAACACGGAGTTCCTGTCTCTGCCTCTGTCCTACGACGTCAAGCAGGGGGATGGCGGGACGGGCGCCAGCGATGCTGTGACGGCCCCGCACGTCACGCGCGAATACCAGGTCTGCCTCAAGTGCCATTCGGATTACGCCTACGATGACGATAACCAGTACCCGGTG
>JABAHR010006105.1_pt3 | contig 21443 bp, 24 predicted proteins | sample 7062101 | NCBI WGS metagenome assembly JABAHR01 (sample SAMN14534553, study PRJNA622989) | marine sediment metagenome | biome: marine biome [ENVO:00000428]; feature: marine pelagic biome [ENVO:01000023]; material: deep marine sediment [ENVO:00002113] | place: India: Gulf of Kutch | collected... | reverse complement strand
ACTTGTAAGGGCTTTTATCGTTCAGGACAACTACAGTCTATTTGCCATAATTAATAATGTACGGCTCTTGGAAGAGATTTTGCCTGTTTGACCCAATCTTCCACCTGTGATTCTGAAGGCAGGACTCTTACAAGTTTTTTATCTGCATTAACTTCTTCCATTTTCTTGTGTAAATTTGTAGCGTTTCTTTGAGCAAGCTCAGGAACTGTATCAACTCCGGATGCTTCAAGCAGGTCGGAGTATTCACTACCTACTCCCTTAATTCTAGCAAGGTCTGCCTGATTAACCCATTCGAGTATTAGTTTTTCACTTATATCGGTTTTTTCGGCTATTTCTTTTCTACCTTTTTTGGTTCCGCCTTCTTTTAGAAGTTTTTCCTGAGTTTTTATTCCTGCATCAGATAATTTGCTTCCGTATTTAGGTCCAATTCCTTCTACTTCTGTGATTTTAGCCATCATTTTCCTCCATCATAAAACTTTTAATAATTATAATCAATAAAATATAATAACAAAATTAAATTATATTAATTGACATAAAATATCTGTAATTTTAATATAATTCCTATTTTAAAAGGGAGCCTATATATAAATTATGAGTAATGCTGAAGAGTTTAAAAAAGTAATTGATAAGGGATATAAATATAAGGGAGATTACATAACACTGGGTGGAGCAATGTATGAGGGCCAGTGTATAAAAGATACTTTCGTTAAAGTTCCGCTTAAGACCCTTAACAGACATGGGCTTATTGCAGGTGCAACCGGAACAGGTAAAACAAAAACACTTCAGGTACTTGCTGAAAATTTATCAGATAAAAGCATACCCGTATTACTAATGGATTTAAAAGGTGACCTCAGTGGTATTGCAAGAGCCAGTGCCGGACATTCAAAAATTAATGAAAGGCACGAACAAATTGGATTACCATGGAATGCAAGTGATTATCCTGTGGAGTTATTAACAATATCAAAACAAAATGGAGTAAGGCTTAGATCTACTGTCTCTGAATTTGGCCCTGTTCTCTTTTCTAAAATACTCGATTTAAATGATACGCAGACGGGTGTTGTTTCATTAATATTTAAGTACTGTGATGATAATGGACTTCCCCTGCTGGACTTAAAAGACTTTAAAAAAGCAGTTCAATATATAACTAATGAGGGTAAGAAAGAAATAGAAAAAGAATACGGGCGAATATCCACAGCATCAACAGGTGCAATAATAAGAAAGATTATAGAAATAGAACAGCAGGGGGCTGAACTGTTTTTTGGAGAAAAGTCGTTTGAGGTGGATGATTTATTAAAAATAGATCAGAAGGGAAGAGCAAAGATTAATATACTAAGGCTTACTGATATACAGGACAAACCAAAAATGTTTTCTACGTTTATGCTAAGCCTGCTTGCTGAAATTTATTCAAGTTTTCCTGAAAAAGGTGATCTTGATTGTCCAAAGCTTGTGATATTTATAGATGAAGCTCATCTTGTATTTGATCAGGCATCAAGTGCGCTGTTAGAACAGATTGAAATGATTATAAAGTTAATAAGGTCAAAAGCTGTGGGTATTTATTTTTGTACTCAAACCCCAAGGGACATCCCTGATAGTGTACTCAGTCAGCTAGGTATGAAAGTGCAGCATGCTCTAAGAGCATTTACTGCAAAAGATAGAAAGGCTATTAAAATGATTGCTCAAAACTATCCGGATTCAAAATTCTATGATACAAACAAGGTGCTTACTTCTATGGGAATAGGAGAAGCGCTTATAACAGTTCTAAACGAAAAAGGTATTCCGACCCCCCTTGCTGCCACACTTCTACGGGCCCCAAAATCAAGAATGGATATTCTTACAAAATCAGAAATTACCCAAACCATAGATTCATCAAGACTTGTTAAAAAGTACAATGAAACGTTGGACAGAGAAAGTGCATATGAAATGCTGGAAAGAAAAATACTCGACTTTAAAGAAGAAGAAAAACAAAAAGAAATCAAAAAACAACAGGCAAAAATAGAAAAACAAAGAAAAAGAAAATCAAAAAGCTCGGGTATAATAAACAGTACTTTTGGAAGACAAATAGGCAGAACCGTCGCAAGAGAAGTAACCAGGGGAATACTTGGAGTCTTAGGCCTTGGTGGTAAAACAAGAAGAAGGCGAAGGAAAAAACCTAGTTTTAGGTGGTTTTAGATTAGTCTTGGACCTGTACTTCAGAAGCCTCAACGATATTTCCCGTAGGATTAGGCATATCACCGTCCACTCTTACTTCCTGTCCTAATATTAAATCATCACATGTGATATTGTCATTATCGCTTTCCCTTTCTAAATCGGTAGAGCCGTCAATCTCTACTGTAACATCCACATTATCAACCTCTACGTCAATTGATCCGTCGTTATCAACACAGTTTATTGCAGTTATATCTCCAAAAAATATAACCATGACATCAAAATCTAAATTTACTGTTCCATTGTCAATTCTAACGTCTCCAAGATCAACGTCTGCTCCTGGGAAAATATTTACACTAAAATTACCAAGGCTAACCCCTTCAGAGTCTAAGAATGTTACTACTTCGGGGGTTGCGTTAAAATCTCCTTCAAAAAAGAAGTTGCCCGATGAATCTGTACTATCACCGGAAGTTACATCCTCAGTATTAGTTATTTCTGCTGTAATACCCTCAAGACTAATTGATGGAATAATATCAATTATCTGTCCACTCATTGATTCCATCTCTGAAATACTGCCTCCACTAGAATCATCTGTGCTAAAATCTATATCACAGCCACCTACTGAAAAAAATGAAACTGTTAAAATTGTTATTAAAGATACAAAAATTCTTTTATAAAATATCATAATTAGTCTCCTGTGTTAGTCCTCAAAGTTAAAGTATAACTTAAAATATTGTTTTGGAAAACAATTATTCATGGTAAATTGCTAATAATTTAAAAATTATTATGAAAAATACGAAAAATGTACTGTTTATAAACCATTCCATAAGGCACGGAGGCCCTGGTAAGAGCCTTTTTTATATACTCAAGTATTTAAATAGAGAAAAAATACAACCTTTTGTGTTAATCCCTGCAGATGATGTATTTTCTGAGGATCTTAAAAATGAAGGTATTTATGAAAATATCATTGTAGATAACAGGTTTCCGGAAAATGTGATGCGTCCGAGGCTTGGGTTTAAGTGGGATGACAACTCCGGAGTAAATTTTAAATTTTATATAAGTATTCTAGTAAATATATTTGATTTAATAAGTTTTGTTCTCACATCCCGGTCTATACTTAAAAAAAATAATATTGATCTTGTATATTGTAATGGAACGGTGGCAAAAATAGTTGGCGCATTAATAGGGCTATTAAACTGTAAACCTGTAATATGGCACGTAAGAAATATCCAACTCAAGCTTCCACTTATTTTAACTATGAACCTTCTTTCACTATTTCCGGTGATAAAGAAGATCATCTGTGTATCGATACCCACAGCAGCGCAGTTTAAGTTTTCTTCGGATAAAACAATTGTAATAAATAACGGAGTAGACATTAGTGATTTTAACTCTAGAAAAGTAAAAGCTGTACTGCGAGAAGAATATAAAGTTAAAAAAGAGCAGATATTGATTGGTACGACAGGCAGAATAGTTCCAAGAAAAAAATATGAAATATTTATAGATATTGCCAAGAAAATAAAGGCTGAGCGTAATGATTTATTCAAGAAAATTATCTTTGTTATTGTTGGTAGTACCCCTTATTACTTCAGGATAGATCAGTTAGAGGTACTCAAAAGACAGGTTGCCGAAAACAAATTATCTAAAAAATTTATTTTTACAGGCTACAAAGATGATGTGAGGTCATATTTAAAAGATTTTGATATATTTGTGTTAACTTCAGACTACCCCGATCCGTTTCCAAGATCAGTGATTGAAGCCATGTCACTTTCAAAACCGGTTGTTGGGTTTGATATTGGAGGAATTACAGAGTCAGTACAGGATAATGAAAACGGGTATTTATGCAATCCCGGTGATGTGGATGAAATGACAGAAAAAATTATAGAGCTTCTAGGTAATAAGAGTAGGAGAACTAAAATGGGCAATGCAGGTCTTAAGAGAATTAAAAATCTGTATTTAGCTCCTGACAGGACAAAAGATATAGAAGATGAGATTACAAAAGTACTTGATTAGCAGATTTATTTATTATCTTTTCTGCTCCTAAAAATAAGCCTTATCGGAACTCCTTCCAGATCATATTTTTCTCTAAACCTGTTTTCAAGGAAGTTTTTATAGTGATCGGGAAATCCTTTTGTTCTGTTTGTAAACATTACAAATGTAGGAGGGTTTACATTTGTCTGTGAAATATAATATATTTTTGTTTCCTTTCCTTTAAAAAGTGGGGGAGGCGTGGCCTGCATTAACTCTTTGAGATAGTTATTAAGATTGTTTGTGTTTAGCTTTTGATTGAGATTAGAATATACCTGATCAATCTTAGAGTATATCTTGGTTACATTTTTCCCATTTAGTGCAGAGATGATTATTACAGGAGCATAGTCTATACCTCTTAACTGCTCCAATAGTTTATCCTGTATACCAGGAGTCTGAGCCAGTTCTTCAGGTACCAGGTCCCATTTGTTTAGTAGAATGATACAGCCTTTACCCTTGGATTTGATAAGATCGGCAATCCTGCAGTCCTGATGTGTAGGACCCTGCTGTCCATCTATCATAAGCAGTACTACATCTGACCTTTCTATTGTGCTTATAGCCTTTGATACGGTAATTTGTTCTAGCCTTTCATCAATCTTGGATCTTCTTCTTATCCCCGCAGTGTCCACGAAGAGGTATTCTTTTTTGTGATATTTAATAATGCAGTCAATAGAGTCTCTTGTTGTGCCGGGAACCGGGCTTGTAATCATTCGGTCATTACCGGAGAGTTTATTTAAAAGTGTAGATTTGCCGACGTTTGGTTTTCCTAGTATAGAGACCTTTATATGATCGGACTTCTCAAATTNNGGAATGATTTCTACAATTCTGTCTAGCAATACATCTACATTTCTTCCGTGAGATGCTGATATCATTATAAAATCGTCGACTCCGAGCTCAGCAAACTCATATAAACTAGATTCATGTTTTTCATTATCTATTTTATTTATAGCATATAGCACGGGTTTATTTGTTTTTCTAAGAAGCTCCATAACTTCTTTATCCTGTGGCATCAACCCTGCTTTTCCATCTAATACAACTACAATCAGGTCAGCTTCACTTAGCGCAACATCAATTTGTTCTTTAACCAGTGCCAAAAAGTAATCTTTGGTATCTGGATCAAGACCACCCGTATCTACAATCTGAAATTCCCTGCCGTCCCAGTCCGCATTGGCATAGAGTCTGTCTCTAGTAACCCCTGGCATGTCCTGCACAATTGCTTTTTGCATACCTGTAATTCTGTTAAAAAGTGTAGACTTACCAACGTTGGGCCTGCCAACTATTGCTACAAGCGGCTTATAATTTGTATTCATTTATAATATTATTAAAATCTAGATTTATTAATTGTTAATATACCTAACCAAAATTATGAAAATTACAATTCTTGATGATAATGATTACTTGAGTAGAGATGAAAAAAAGGAAATCAAATCTAAAATACTGTTAATTCTTAAATTACTAGACCAGTCAAAAGACTGTCAGGTCTGTATTTCATTTATTAATGATTCAGATATACGAGAGTTGAATAAAACCTACAGAAACATTAACAGAGCTACGGATGTACTATCTTTCCCTCAAGACGGTCCCGATTATTCTATACTGGGAGATATTGTAATTTCAGTTGATACGGCAAAAAGACATGCTGAGAGATATGGGAATAGTTTAGATAATGAGATAAAAAAAATATTGGTTCACGGTATACTACATCTTTTAGGTTTTGATCATAAAAAGAAAAAAGAAACTACAGTGATGAGAGAAAAGGAAAAAGAGCTATTGGCTAAGATCAAGGCTAAGAATTGATTTATCCATAGACTCTTCAATTTCTTCGAGTTCTTTTAGAGTTGGAAGATCTTTTAGATCTTTAAGCCCAAAAGTTTCCAGAAATTCACTTGTGGTTTCATATATAAATGGTCTTCCCAGTACTTCTTTTCTGCCTGATATTTTTATATAGCCTCTTTCAAGAAGCATCCCGAATACTCCCGATGAGTCTACTCCTCTAATATGATCTACTTCTATCTTTGTTAAAGGTTGTTTGTATGCGATTATGGATAATACTTCAAGTGCGGCTCTACTTAGTCTAAACGGTTTTTCATCCTTAAACTTAGCTATAAAAACACTGTACTCAGGTCTAGTTCTAAATTGATAGCCTTCTGACACTTCCTCAAGGGTCATGCCCCTGTTATTTTCTTTCCAGTGATCTTTCAGGTTATTTATAGCTTCTCTTATCTCTTTCTTATTGTTTTCAGTAAAGATTTTTGAAAGATCCTTCAGGCTTACGGGTCTTTCGGAAATAAATATTATAGATTCAATAGCTTTATCCAGATCAATGTTCTGCAATTTGAGTATCTCCTGCAAAAGTGATTTTAATATCAGAAAACTGCTCGGGCTGAATTACTGCTACAACCTGTTGTTTTATTAGTTCTAAAAGGGCTAAAAAGGTTGTTATTAAAATAGATTTAGGACCATTTATATCAAACAAATCAAAAAATGAAAATGACTCATATTCTTCGAGTCTTTGTACTATTTCTTCCATTTTATCTTCTACAGTAAATATCTCAGGTTCAAATATCAAATTATTTTCTTCTTCTTGAGAAGAGGCCTTTCTTTCCAATACTGTTTTAAATGCATCTACAAGAGTCCATAGGTCAACCCTAATTGGATCCTGAAATTCTTGCAGATCCATTGTTATTAATTCATCAAACTTGCGGGCATAAATATCTCTTCCTAAAAGATCAAGAGAAAATAACTGATAAGAAGCGTCTTTATACATCTGATATTCTATTAATCTTTTTACAAGCTCTTCTCTTGGGTCTTGTCCTTCTTCCTCTTCTTCAACCTGAGGTTTAGGAAGGAGCATACGTGATTTAATGTACCCAAGCTCAGCTGCCATCTTTAAATAGTCTCCCACTATATCGAGATTCAGGTCTTTCATTAAATCGATATACTGATTGTACTGCTCGGATATTAGAGCAATTGGAATGTCATAAATATCAATCTCATGTTTTTTGATTAAATGCAGAAGAAGGTCCAAAGGACCTTCAAAGGATTCAAGTTGTACAGTACATGATTCTAGTATTTCAGTTTCCATATTATTGATTAGTCAAAAATTGTATTAAGTAACTAAGGTAATAATAATCAAAACCTGTTATTAATTTACTAAGAATTGAAATTGGATACCATAAAAACTTTCCAAACAGACTTCCAGCGAATATAAAAATTATTATTAAAAAAAAGAATCCATACTGTTCGAATTTGCCATAAGCATCAGCAAATCTACGAGGCAAATAAGCATATAGAACTCTGGAGCCGTCCAGTGGAGGTATTGGTATCATATTAAACACAGCAAGAGCAATTCCAAACACTACATTAAGTATCAATATTAAAACAAATGTGTTATATGCCCCGCCATTTGTTTCAATAGAAAAAGATGGATCGGAAAGTATAAACTTGAGTGCTAGGCCGGCAATTATTGCTGTAATTATGTTTGAAATAGGTCCTGCAATGGCAACAAGCATCATTCCTTTCTCAGGGTCTTTAAAATTAAGAGGATTTACTGGCACTGGTCTTGCCCAGCCAAATCCGGCAAGGAACATCATTATGGTGCCTATAGGATCCAGGTGCATTATGGGATTCAGAGTCAGTCTTCCCTGAAGGGCTGCAGTATCATCTCCAAGTTTAAAAGCAACAAGCGCATGACAGTACTCGTGAATAGTGAGGGCAAACAGTATTACAGGGGCTGCGATTATTATAAAGTTTAGATTGATATCCATATTTTACGCTCTTGGATGATGCTTGCTGTGTATATCTTTTAACCTCTTAACATCAATGTGCGTGTATATCTGGGTGCTTGAAATATCCGAATGACCTAAAAGTATCTGTATAGTCCTCAGATCAGCGCCTCTCTCTAGTAAATGTGATGCAAAAGTATGTCTGATAGTATGGGGCGTTACTACTTTATTTATACCTGATTTTATAACATATTGTCTAAGAATTTTCCAAAAACCCTGACGAGACATATTTTTCCCATTTCTATTTAAAAACAGATAATCTGATGTTTTACCTTTTAATAGTTTGACTCTAGAATCTTGTAGGTACGATCTGATTTTATCAATGGCAATACTTCCAAGCGGTACAATCCTTTCTTTAGAACCTTTACCCATTACCATAATGCAGCCCATTTCGAAGTTAATATTGTTTAATTTCAGATTAATAAGCTCAGATACCCTTATTCCGCTTCCATATAACACTTCAAGCATTACTGAGTCTCTTTGGCCTATATTGGTATTTGTATCAGGCGATTTCAAAAGCACTTCTGTGTCTTCCAAAGTAAGAATATCCGGAAGGGTTATACTCAATTTAGGTGTTTTTATGTTGTCTGTAGGGTCTTCAGTAATAATTTTTTCTATAAGCAGATATTTGAAGAACTGCTTTATGGATACTATATACCTTGCAATAGTTTTTGGCTTAGAGTTTTTATCTTTTAATATGGTTAGAAAATCCAGAATATGAGAATGTTTTATATCTCCAGGATTATTGATATTTTTTTGTTTTAGATATAAAACGAACTTTTTACAGTCTCTAATGTAAGATTGCAGAGTATTATCTGAAAGACCCTTTATAACAGCAAGGTAAGAGTAATAAGAATCTACATATTCTTCCATAAAATAAAGTTTCTTATGTTCCCATATCCCATGAATTTAAATATTTGTCCTGCTCTGGGGTTAGCTTATCTATCTTAACATTAAGAGCTTTTAATTTTAGGTTAGCTACCGAACTATCTACTTTCTCAGGAACATTATAAACAATATTTTCAAGTTTCTTTGCATTTTTAACCATATACTCGGCGCATAGGGCCTGGTTTGCAAAGCTCATGTCCATAACACTTGACGGGTGACCTTCTGCTGCAGCAAGGTTAATGAGTCTTCCTTCACCGAGGACATTAATTCTTTTACCACTTTTAAGTGTATATTCCTTTACGTATTCTCTTATGTCTCTTGTAGATTTAGAAATTTTCTTAAGCCCGTCAAGGTCGAGCTCAACATTAAAATGACCAGAATTTGCAACTATTGCTCCGTCTTTCATCTTTGGAAAATGTTCTCTTCTTATTACATTAATGTTTCCGGTTACAGTACAGAAAAAGTCACCGAGTTTGGCAGCATCTGCTATTGGCATAACCCTGAAACCGTCCATCACAGCTTCTAGACCTGCAAGTTGGTCAATTTCTGTAACTATAACATTTGCACCAAGTCCTCTAGCTCTCATTGCTAGACCCTTACCGCACCAGCCGTAGCCGCATACCACAAATGTTGAACCTGAAATAAGTCTGTTTGTAGCCCTTATTATACCGTCAAGTGTGCTTTGTCCCGTACCATATCTGTTATCAAAAAAGTGCTTTGTATTAGCGTCATTTACTGCAACTATTGGATATTTTAGTATATTGTTATTAGACATGCTTTTTAGACGGATAACGCCAGTGGTTGTTTCTTCGGTTCCACCTATAACTCCACCGAGTACGTCTTTTCTTGTTGTATGAATAGTTGATACCAGATCAGCGCCATCATCCATTGTAATTTGGGGTTTTTGATCAAGTGCACTATTTATATGGTTATAATATACTTTTGTGTTTTCCCCTTTTATGGCAAAAACTGAAATTTTATGATTTTTTACTAGATGAGCAGCTACATCATCCTGAGTACTTAGGGGATTTGAAGCACAAAGGGCAACATTCGCTCCGCCTTCTTTTAGAGTAATCGCAAGATTGCCTGTTTCAGTTGTTACATGAAGACATGCAGCAATTGTAATTCCTTTGAGTGGTTTTTGTTTTTTAAATCTGTTTTGTATCTGTGATAAAACAGGCATTTCCTGAAATGCCCATTCACTTCTTAATTTACCTTCCTTTGCTAATGCTAAATCTTTAACGTCGTGCTGCATGTTATCCTCCAAATAGTTATATAAGTAATTAGATTATTTTAGATATTGAACTATTTTATAGCTGTATTTAGTTCATAGGTCTTGTCAGTTTTTTCCCAAGTAAACCCTTCACCAGTCCTGCCAAAATGACCATATGCCGCAGTTTCAGAGTATATTGGTCTAAGAAGATTGAGTGATTTAATAATTCCGGAGGGTTTTAGGTCGAATACTTCTCTTACCGCATCTGATATTTTGTCTTCTGATACTTTTGAAGTACCAAATGTATCTATCATCACTGAAACAGGATCAGCCACACCAATTGCATAGGCAAGCTGCACCTCACATTCATTTGCAATTCCAGCTGCTACTATGTTCTTTGCAACGTATCTTGCCATATAAGCGGCACTTCTGTCTACTTTAGACGGGTCTTTACCGGAAAATGCTCCGCCTCCGTGCCTTGCCCAGCCCCCATAGGTATCTATGATAATTTTCCTACCAGTTAAACCTGCATCACCCATTGGGCCGCCTGTTACAAATCTTCCTGTTGGATTAACAAATATCTTAGTGTCCTTTGTTAATAATTTTTTATCTATACTTGCCTTGATTACCTCTTCATATATCCCGTCATGTATATCCTTATTAGATACTTCATCTGAATGCTGAGAAGAAATTACAACTGCATCGATAGCTACGGGTTTGTTATCTTCATACCTTACCGTAACCTGAGACTTGCCATCAGATCTGAGAAACCCTAATGTGCCGTCCTTTCTTACCTGAGAAAGTCTTTTTGCAAGTTTTTGAGCATACATAATAGGGGAGGGCATAAGAACGTCTGTTTGGTCTGTTGCATACCCAAACATAAGACCCTGATCCCCAGCACCTTGTTCTTTATCCTTCTCTTCATCCACACCCATAGCAATATCCGGTGATTGTTTATCTATAGTAACCATCACGGCGCATGTATCACAATCAAATCCCATGTTGCTGTCTGTGTAGCCGATATCTCTAACTTTTTCTCTTACAACGGTAGAGTAATCTATTATAGAGTTGGTTGTAATNNAGACCCGTAGTTATTAATGTCTCACAGGCAACTCTGCTGTATTTGTCTTTGCTTAGTGCTGCATCTAGAATTGCATCTGATATTTGATCGGACATCTTATCCGGATGACCTTCTGTTACTGATTCGGATGTAAATATAAAGTTTCCTTTTGGCATAGTTAATAAGTTTAAATTATGATGTTAGTATAAAGCCGACTAATATATCTTTTTGGGACACCAAGTCAAGTAACTAGGCTGTCTCATTATATATTATGATATACAATGGAAAACACATATAATACCAGATTAATTGCCTATGAACTGCTAATCAGAATAACAATCAAAAAAGCATATCCTGATATTGTCTTGAATCAGTATTTTTCTAAAAATAAGAATATAATATCGAAGGATATTAAGCTTATTACTGAATTAGTTTACGGAACTATAAGATGGAAAAAAAAGTTAAGTTATATACTCAATTTATTTTTAGAAAATAAGATTAAAAACAGTAAGATTAAGCTTGTATTACTTATGGGTATTTATCAGATTATGTTTTTGGACTCTGTACCGGATCATGCATCAATTAATGAGACAGTTAAAGTGGCTAAGGCAAAGTTTGATTATAAGATAAAAAATTTGGTAAATGCTGTTCTTAGAGAAGTAATCAGAAATAAAGAATTGATAGAGTATCCCGGTAAATCAGATATATCTGATATATCTGATTACTTATCCATTAACTATTCATATCCTAAATGGCTGATCAAAAAATGGACCGAATCTTATGGTGAGCAATTAACAGAAAATATCTGTGCAGGCTTAAATAATAAGAGCCGCTTAACAATACGTGTAAATAACAACCTTATATCCACAGATGAATTTGTCAGACTTATTAAAGATCATAATCCTAAAAATACCTTTTTTTCAGATCACGGATTATATATTGAAAATTTACATGAACTCATTAATTCAGAATTATATAATAAAGGTTATTTTTCCATACAGGATGAATCATCTCAGCTCGTATCTATAATCTTAGATCCTAAACCGGGTGAAACAATTCTTGATTCATGCAGCGCTCCCGGCACAAAGTCAAACCATATTGCTGAAATTATGAAAAATCGAGGAAGCGTAGTTTCATGCGATATCAATAAGGAAAGACTAAATTTAGTACAACAGGATTTCAAGAGGCTTAAAAATAGTATTATCGTTACAAGATGTTCTGATGCAAGAGATATGGTCATTGATGATAATATTCAATTTGACCGAATACTGGTTGATGCTCCATGCTCAGGACTAGGTACAATAAAAAATAATCCTGATATAAAGTGGAAAAAAAATGCAGATGATATTGTACAATTATCGTCCATACAGTTAGAGATATTAAATAATGTATCCAGGTATCTTAAGACAGGTGGAACTCTGGTTTATTCAGTATGTACATTAATGAGAGAGGAAAATGAACAGGTGTGTGAATTGTTTCTAAAACAAAACACTAAATTTAGTATTGATAGTACTGTGAGTAATAAATACGAAAAAATAAATAGACTTTTAGATAGAAATGGTTATTTTAGTTCGCTTAATGAGTTGGATAAAATGGATGGTTTTTTTATAGCTAAATTTCAAAAATTGTAAAATGAATAAAGATAATAAAAAACTTATAGCACCTTCAATACTTGCAGCCGATCTTGTAATACTTGGTGAAGAAATAAGCGCTGTTAAGCAGGCTGGAGTGGACTGGATTCATGTTGATGTGATGGATGGTCATTACGTGCCCAATATAAGCCTTGGAATACCAGAGGTTATGTCAATTGCAAAAATTGATCCTCCTCCAATGGATATACATTTTATGATAGATAATCCTGATGATTTTGTAGAAGTATTCATTGATGCAGGAGCTCCACACGTGAAACTTGTTACAGTACAGATAGAGGCTACAAAACTGCTTCACAGTACAATTCAAAAGATTAAGAATAAGGGAGTCATGGCAGGTATAGCTTTAAACCCTACTACCCCTATATCAGCTTTAGAAGAAGTGCTGGAACTTGTAGATCTAATATTGATTATGACAGTAGAACCCGGATTTGCCGGACAAAAATTTATCCCGACAATGCTGCCAAAAATCAAAAAGTTAAGAAATGTAATTGATAAACTCGATAATAAACCTCTTATAGAGGTGGATGGTGGTATAAAGCTAAACAATATAGCCGAAATTGCATCATATGGTCCCGATGTATTTGTATCAGGCTCGGGAATTTATGCTACAGATGATTATAGTAAGACTGTTTCAGAGATGAGGAAACTCATAAACAGTTAACTTAAATGTGTCTTTGCTCTTCAATATATGTCCAAAGAAGACCAGTATATAAAAAGTATTGAAAAATATTTTTTATCTCACCTTGGAAAGGGAATTATGCTCACATACTCCGACTATGAGCTTATACAAAGTTGGAAAGATAGAGAGATACCTGTAGAAGTAGTAATTGAGGGGATAAATGAAGCATTCTTGGATACCAAAAACTTTGATGTTATCAATAATCAAACAAAGATCAGGAATCTGAGCTATATTAATAATTATATAAACAAATCTTTTGAAATATTTTTGCGAGCAAATAATTCTGTAGAAAGAATAGATCCAAATTATACAAACAGTTATTTGGATAAAATTATAGAACGAATAAATCTCTCACAAAGAGATATAGAAAACGATAGCGTGCTGAATGAAGTTAATTTATTTAAACATTATCTTATTAGTTTAAGCAGTGATAAAGATTCTGATTTATTCCATATTATTATGAAAAAAGAGTTGGAGCTTTATGAAAAGATATTTAACTTGCTTTCAGAGCAAGAAAAAAATACAATATTATCACAGTGTGAAAGTAAACTAGTTAATAAAAACAATTTAACACCTAATGCATACAAAAAGAGTATTATTTCTTTTAGAAATGAAATGATTAAAAAGAAGTATAATCTTAATTTTATGAGTTAAAATGGCAAAAACTACTAAGAAAAAAATTAAGCAGAAATATGGATGTGACCAATGTTATGAAAAGGGTTATATACTACAAAAAGAAGGACGATACTCAAAAGCAAAAGTATGTGAATGTCTTAATTGTGAACAGTGTGCAGGTACAGGACGTAAACAGTATTACAAGAAGAATGGATATAGCTATGTAGAGCCTTGCGATAATTGTGGATTAATTCATAAAAACATCAAACTGTATAATCTGGCAGGAATACCTTCAAAATATTACAACGTAAATGAAGTTGGCTCTTTTGATCCCAGTAAACATGATACACACAAGAATGCTTTAACATATGTGAAACAATTTGTAGATCAGTATCCTCACAAAATAGGATTTCTTCTAATGGGACCATCAGGTCTTGGAAAGACTCACCTGGCAATTTCAGCAATTTCCGAGCTAACACTAGAGAGGGGAGTGAGCTGTTTATTTATCGATTTCTTCGATCTTCTGAACGAACTAAAATCAGCATATTCTGAGGGCAGACCGGAAAATCAGGTTATAAATCCACTTATAGAAACTGAAGTATTGGTAATTGATGAACTTGGTAAAGGCAGGGCCAATGAGTGGGAGCTTGGTGTGTTGGATCAGCTGATATCAAAAAGATACAATTCTTCAAAAACTACATGTATCACTACAAACTTTGTTACAAAGGATATTACCTCTAAGCAAAATAGGGAAAATAAGGAAATTCTTGAATACAGGATTGGTGAGAGAATTGCTTCAAGATTATTTGAACTATGTGAATTTATTTATCTGGAAGGCAGAGATTTTAGAAGAATGGCTGCCAAGATGTGATATATTCTAAAAATCCCAGAATTCTAAATAATTATTCTTAACAATATCAATAGTATTATCAGCTTTAGTTTGTTCAGTTATCTGTTGGGTAGAGTCACCATTATAATTGAGTAAAGTTTCGAATACCTCTTTAGTACAATCAGCAAGGCCGTTTATGTTATACCCGCCTTCTAATATTAAAAGTAGTTTGCTATCACAAAATTGGTTGGATAAATCCATTACTATTTCAGCAAGTTTTGAAAACCCACTGGTTGTAACTGTCATTCCTCCTAATGGATCATCAACAAAAGAATCAAATCCAGCTGATACAATAATAAACTGAGGTTTATACTGTGATGTTATGGGCACCAAAATTTCATTGAATATTTTAATATATTCATTATCACCCATACCAATGTCAATTGGTACATTTACAGTATATCCGACTCCATCATTAATACCTATTTCCTGCAGTGAACCAGTTCCAGGATAAAATGGAAATTGATGAGTCGAGAAAAAAAGCACATTTTTTGAATCTTCAAATATATGCTGTGTACCGTTTCCATGATGTACATCCCAGTCTAATATCATAACTCTTTCATAACCCTTACTTCTTAAATATCCAGCACCTACTGCTGCATGATTAAAAAGACAAAAACCCATAGATCTATCTGCTTCGGCATGATGTCCTGGGGGGCGCTCTATACAAAATGAAGTATCAATATTGTTTTCAATTATATTATCTATTGACTGTAATACACCACCTGAGGCGCGAATGGCTGAATCGAATGAAAAAGCATTTGTTGATGTATCCTGATCGAGAAATACTTTTTCCTTGCCTTTTGTTTTTTCTATTCTTTGAAAATATGATTCTGTGTGAACTCTTATAATATCTTCTTTCTTAGCATCTCTTGGTTCTAGGAAAGTTAAATGATTTATTAAACCCGTTTCATTTAACATATCATTTATAATATACACCCTGTCTGGAGATTCCGGATGGTCAAAGGAGTTTATATGTTTTACAAACAATTCATCTATTACCAGTCCAACTTTTCTCATAGAGGTTATATTTTATGGAAGTTTGAATTAGTTTCAATTAATAACTTTTTTATAGCTCCTACCAAATAAATTGAACCAGTAATACAAAGAGGTGACATTTGATTAATAAGTCGATTAAATGCAATCCTGTAATCATCAATAGTTTCAAAATTACAGTTGAGTTCGTTGCATATATTACTCAATTCTATAGTGTTTGCTTCTTTCTGAGAAAATTCATTTGTGATAAAAATCGTATTAGCTATGGTGGAAATATTTTTTATAAAGTTAGCGTGTTGTTTATCATCTAACATTCCAATTAAAAAATCAAAAGTAGTATCTGGGTAAAGTTGATTAAGAGAATGTACTAATTCAATTGAAGAATTTTCATTATGGGCACAGTCTAAAATAACAGGTCTATTATCATCTATAATTTCAAATCTACCAGACCAGTTTATGTTTTGTAAACCATATCTAATTGAATATTCTGTTATATTATATTTATAGTTATTAATTAATATATCTAAAGTCTTTAGAGCAACGCATATATTTTCTATTTGAAACTTTCCACTAAGATTTGAACTTAGCTTAGAAAGAAATGTTGATCTGCTTTTATAAGTAAAGTTATCTGTAGAGTTCCCCTCAGAACTAAATTCGGTTCCATATATATATAATGGTGCTGAGCATGAATATGCTTTTCTTTTTATTGGCTCTATTGAATTATCACGGCATGCAGTTACAACCGGTATGTTATTTTTAATTATCTCTGCTTTTTCTTGAGCAATATCGATTAGAGTACTTCCCAAATATTCCATGTGATCAAATGATATATTTGTAATAACAGACACAAGAGGATTGACCACATTTGTAGCATCCCACCTTCCACCCATACCAACTTCTAAAACAGCTATATCTATTTTAAATACGCTAAAATATAAAAAAGAAACTGTAGTTATAAATTCAAAATAACTAAGTTTGATATTATGTTTATCTAAAATGATTCTAAGATACTTAATAAGACCAATAAGATCAGGATCACTAATATTAGAATTATTTATCGATATTCTTTCATTAACNNNAGAAGTATAAAGACCTGTCTTTAAGTTACTCTGTATTAATATGGATGCAATTGCTGCCGATACTGAACCTTTGCCGTTCGTTCCACCTATGAGTATTGATTTAAATGTATTTTGGGGGTTCCCCAGAAGCTCTAGAACATTAGTTATTCTTTCTAATCCAGGTTTAATATTGTGCATACACAGAGAGTTCAAATAAGCTAATTGTTCATTTTGTTGCATTTAGTTAATATAATTTGAATTATTAGAACATTATCCAGGTGGCCAGTTCATTTTTCTTCCACCTAGGAGATGAAAGTGTATGTGCCAAACGGACTGACCAGCTTGCAGGCCTGAATTTAAGACTAGTCTGAATCCATTTTCACCTAATCCCTTATCGTTTGCGATATTTCTTGCAACCTGTGCAAGATGACCAAGAAGTTCAGTGTCCGATTCATCACTTTCTACTAGTGATCTAATGTGCTTTTTGGGTATAACCAGTATGTGAGTAGGTGCTTGTGGGCTAATGTCATGAAAAGCTATACTCTTATCATCCTCATAAACAGTATTAGATGGTATTTCTTTGTTTACAATTTTACAAAATATGCAGTCATTCATTAATATCTCCCAAAATTATTTTTCCAGTACAACTACTGCAACCGTATATTCACCATCGTGTGTGATTGTGACATTTATAGTGGTAATATGTTTGTCATTAATTAATTTTTGCGCATTTCCATGTAAATTGACTTGGGGTTTGCCAGTAACTTCTCTAAGTATTTCAATTTCTTTGAATTTAAGGTTTCCTCTTCCGTGGGCTTTAATTAATGCTTCCTTTGCAGCAAAAGTTGACGCAAAGCGAAGATATTGGTTTTTGTGTTTACTGCAATATTGAATTTCATTATCAGTAAATAATTTTGCAGTGAATTTTTTATCCCATTTATCTATTATATGCTTAATTCTTTCAATCTTAACTAAATCTACTCCAAGTCCATCGATCATCTTAAGTTTTACCTGTACAAAGCTGCTTCATTTCTTTAACTGCTCTTTCTATACCTACAATTACTGATCTGCATATGATATTATATCCTATATTGAGTTCTTCTATTTTATTGATTTCGGCAATTCTAGCAGTGTTGTTATAATCAAGTCCGTGTCCTGCAGCTACTCTGAGTCCTAGTTCAGAAGCATAATTAACAGAGTTTATAATTTCGTTTAGTTCAAAATTTTGTTGTTCTTTGTTTATACTATCCGCATATTTGCCGGTATGTATTTCAACCATATCACACATAATCTGTTTAGATTCATCAATTTGTTTTGTATCAGGATCAATAAACAGACTTGTTATAATTGCTGATTCATTGAGGCTTTTAACAATGTTTCTAATAGTTTTTTTATTTCTTATTATATCAAGACCGCCTTCAGTAGTGAGTTCCTGCCTTTTTTCAGGCACAAGTGTAACCATATCGGGTTTTATTTGAAGTGCTACTTTTAACATTTGCTTGGTTGGGGCCATTTCAAGGTTAAGTTTTGTTTTAACAGTTTTTTTTAATATTTTTACATCTCTTTCCTGTATGTGTCTTCTGTCTTCTCTCAGATGAACTACGATACCATCAGCACCCGAAAGTTCGCAAAGGTAGGCAGAAAAAACCGGATCAGGCTCATTGCTAAGCCTGGCTTGTCTTAAAGTAGCCACATGATCAATATTTACATTCAGCCTAGGCATTGTAATTAGCTCCAATTTCTTTATTAATGATATTAGCAATTTTTGAGGCAATATCGTGAATTGATTGTTCATTTACTCCTTCTACCATTACTCTTGCCAGCTTCTCAGTACCTGAATATCTAAGGTTAATTCTTCCATGTTTGCCAAGATCCTCTTTGCATCTGCTAAGAAGTTCATTCAAATTATCTATTTTTTCAAAGGGAGGTTTATCTTTAACTTTGATATTAACAAGAGTTTGAGGATATAAGCTTAAGATATTTGATAGATCGGATAATGACTTATTATTCTTTTTCATTATAGATAAAATCTGTAGAGCAGAGAGAATTCCGTCACCAGTTGTTGAATGCTCCATAAATACATAGTGGCCGGATTTTTCACCACCAAATATCGAATTATTTTTTCTCATTTGATCAACAACATACTTGTCTCCTACATCTGTTAAAATAAACTTTGCATTCTTACCATCCACGTAGTTTTGTAGCGCCATATTGCTCATCTGAGTAAATACGAATGGATTACCTTTCAAGCCTTTTTGAGATAGTATTTCATTTATACAGAGAGCAATAATACTGTCCCCATCCACTACCTTTCCATTGTGGTCTACAAATACACATCTATCAGCATCTCCATCAAGAGCAATTCCAATATCCGAGCCGGAGTCAATCACTTTTTCACAAAGCTGCTTTGGATAAAGGGCACCGCAATTGAGATTTATATTTTTTCCGTCAGGCTTGTCTGAAAGTACTGTAACTATGGCACCTAGCTCTCTTAGTATTTGCGGACAGACCTTGTATCCTGCACCATTTGCACAATCTACTACTATTTTATAATCAGATAAACTGTAATCAATTGGAAAAGTATTTTTTAAATACGATAGGTATCTATTAGAAGCATCATCAATTCTATGAGCTTTACCAATATGAGTATGATTATCTTGTTGGTATTTCTTAGTAACCAAAATATCTTCAATAGTATTTTCAGCTTTATCTTCTAATTTAAAGCCGTCATAACCAAAGAATTTAATTCCATTATCGGTATATGGATTATGGGACGCTGATATAACTACACCTGCATCTGCATTAATATTGCGTGTAAGATAGGCTATAGCGGGAGTGGGTAGTGGCCCTACAAGATAAACCGAAGCTCCCATAGATATAAATCCTGCAGACAGAGCCTGTTCAAACATATATCCTGAGAGTCTTGTGTCCTTACCAATGAGAATTTTGGGAGATTTAATATTAAGGTCATTTCGTAGATAATGAACAAGAGATTTGCCCAGTTTAAGAACCGTTTCCGGCGTCATAGGCTCTGTATTTGCAAGTCCTCTCACTCCATCTGTTCCAAATATTTTCATTATTATATTATTGTTTAATTATTATATCTACAGTCCCTGGTGTTATTTGTTCAAGGTTAATGTCATCAGAGTTCGGATAATCCACCTGCAATTTGATTTTATGCTTCTTGTTTGTTTGAGAAAGAATATTTTTTACAGACGAAGTGATTTTTATATCTTCGCTTTTTAATTTTTTAATTTTGCTATATGGTCCTTTAAATAGAATATCAACTGTTTGTATTCCTATGAATTCTATAACTTTATTATCAGTATCAGTAATACTTATGCCAAGCTCCTTAAATTCTTTTTCTATCATTGTTTCTTGTATATCGACTGTGATTTTAACTACTTCTTTATTGTCTTCTAGAGTTATCAGCGGACTACTCGCCTTTAGAGGGACCTCAATTGTAAAATTTGTTTTTTCTCCCTCAATTTTAATTTCGTCGGTATTAATAAAATCCAATTTTGATATAAGATTATTAGGACCACTTATTTTAACAGTCTTTGGCTCTACTTTTGGTGTACCAATTAGCTCGTAACCAATGTCTGGAAGGCCAATGTTTGGTTTAACCTTGACTCTTTTTGTTATAAGATTATCAACCTGAACATCTATTTCAGACGGGCTTATTCCCAGTATTTGCACTCCTGGAATTCTTATTTGCTGCGGCCTTATATTAAATTTAGATAAGCCCTTATTAACATTTGTAAGTGGGACGGGGTAAGAGTAGTTATCGGTTTTAAGTATAGACAATTTTGTTCTAGAACCCCTTATTGTCATATTTAAGGCTTCAGGCGGGTTGTTTGTAATTATAAGTTCAGGAGAGAGGTCATTGTACTGAATATCTATTGATATATCTTTTTCTATATCCTGCTCAAAATTTGCAATAATCCATAAAATTAATGCTATGGTTATGGCCAATATTTTTTTGCCTATATTATTAGTTATATATTCTTTCATTAATATTATTTATTCAGCTCTAGAATTTCTAATAGTTTTTGATTTAAAGATGATGCATCCATTGCTCTAATTAATTCGCCCTGACTCGCAAGTGATATTTTGGAAGTTTCTTCAGATACGATCACTACTACACAGTCCGTTTCTCTTGTTACACCAATTGCCGCACGATGTCTTGTGCCTAGTTCTTTGTCAAGGTCTGGATCTGTAGCCAGCGGGAAAAATGAACCTGCCGATAGAATTTTTTCATTACTTACTATAATAGCTCCATCATGCAGGGGAGAGGCTGGATTGAAGATACTTATTATTAACTGAGTTGATAGTATTGCATCTATTTCCGTCCCAATTTCAACAAAATCTCCAAGATTATTATTTCTTTCAATAGCTATCAGGGCGCCAATTTTATTGTTTGATAAATAACTAGCCG